>JAEEGF011906594.1_pt1 | contig 27671 bp, 15 predicted proteins | sample 9134171 | NCBI WGS metagenome assembly JAEEGF01 (sample SAMN16246542, study PRJNA631951) | gut metagenome | biome: gut microbiome; feature: rumen; material: AP-attached | host: Bos | place: Iran: Karaj | collected 2018-10 | reverse complement strand
TGTTGCATCTTTCGAATTCATGGAACACTTCAAAGAACCCCAAAGATTTGTTAATTTCGTCCTTTGACTTGGTGTCATAATTATTGTTAAATTTTAGTTTTGAATTGATGTTGTCCTGTTTTGACTTTCTCTTGTCCGGATTCTCAAAAGACGTTTTTACTGCATCTTTATCCTGCTTACTTATGGATATGTGCTGCTGTTCTTCACCTCTGATCTTCTCAAAAGTCTCCCTGAATTCTTCCTGGGTCGGAACTTTTTCCATCTCCTCAAACATCTTAGCTGCGTCCCTGACATTCCTGGCCAGTCTCATGATGCCTCCGTTAATCTCGTCGGCAGACTGACCGTCACGATTAGGACCAATAGCACGTTCCGATTGCTGATCCCAGCGAAGTGCATCAATATGATACCCCGTTGAGAATTCAAGGCGCATAGAGAGATATGTTACTCTCATGGTTATGAGTACATTCTCTGTAGTCAGGTTCCCGGCCTGTGAACCTTTCGCCTTCCTTTGCTTCAATCTGAATTTCACATCTACTTGATTACTCATCTTTACTTGAATTTTAAGTTGTTATTATAATAATAATGTGTAGTAAGCGTGGGGACTCTTGTTTTACACAAACTCCAGTTAATCCTCTTGCAATCCACATTCTTGACAATTTTGGCGTTTTGAACGGTAAATGACCGCATTTTCACTGAAAATAGGTTAAGACGGCAGGGTTCAGATAAATCCATCGTAGTTTAAGGATGTTAATCTGCTTTTTGCGTCCCCAATCATTCTATCCATAGAATTTGCGTCCCCGTCCCCAACAGCTTTATAGCGTCCCCAAACAGCGTCCCCAAGGGGATTCTGCAATTTAGAACGATTGTTTTTGTTGTTCCAAGATGTCCTGTAGATCGCATTCCCGAGAAACTGCTATTTAGACACTATGCGAGATTATCAGATGTCAATGAGTGGGAATAGAACCATACGGCTTTTTCATCTCACAATGACAAGCGTCCCCAAGAACATCTGCAAAGTTAAAGGGTTCATTTTTGTTATGCAAATGCTAACAAAACTTAAATAATCAACGGATTTGACAAAAGTATGCCAAATTTGAAGTAAATTTGCCAAAAAGAAATGGCGGTGGCTTTGACTTTACACGCAATTACATGAAATTGCAGAATTTAGTTTGGCTGCCTCCAGCTCCACTAACGTTACGCTGATGAGTCTCACCCTCGTGAGGGTTCTTTGACCAAGGTCAAAGCGACTGCGTCGATGACGACTCCCTCCAGCTCCACCTTAAAACTAAAATCGAATAACTAACTAAAAATTATTGATTATGAATAAACGGTTACTATTACAAACACTCCTTGTTATGCTTTTCAGCTATACGTGGGCACAGGGTCCGAACGATACGGAGACGTACTATAAGAATGCCGATGGCAAGAGTGGCGCTGCATTGAAGACAGCGTTGTTTAACATCATTAAGATTACAGATAAAGATGTAACGTCTTACAAAGGTCTTGGTGAAAAATATAAGCTGACAGACAAACGTGCCGATGGTAAACTCCGTGATTGGTATTCGAATATAACCAATTACGATTGGACTGATACAAATGGAAATTCCTCTGAAGGAGCAGGTTGGAACAAAGAACATACCGTTCCGCAGAGTTGGTTCAGTGAGGCTGCACCGATGAAGAGTGACATTATCCATGTTGTACCGACTGATTGCTGGGTCAATGGTATGCGTTCCAGTTATCCTTTTGGTGAGGTAGCAAACATTAAGAAGTATTCTGCAAACCACTACTGTGTACAGGGCTCATGCAAGACCGCAGGCTATAGTGGTGACGTGTTTGAACCCAACGATGAAATTAAGGGTGATTTGGCTCGCATCTATTTCTATATGGCTACCTGTTATGAGGACAAGTGTACATCTTGGACGAAAGGTAGTGGCGGCTCTGTTTTCAACAGCGAGAATCAAGGCTTGGCAAACTGGGTGGTAGACATGATGATGGCTTGGTCGAAACTCGACCCTGTCGATGATGTTGAGATTGCCCGTAACAATGCCGTTCCAAATGCACAGAAAAACCGTAACCCGTTTGTCGACTATCCGGGACTGGAGGACTATATCTGGGGCGATAAGAAGGATGTACCGTTCAGCTACGATAACTACAATTCGGGTGAGCAGAACTATGTAGCCCGTCCTGTCATCACTCCCGATGCAGGTACTGATTACGAAAACGTAGAGGTGGCCATCACCTTTGCAACCGAAGTCGCAAGTATCTACTATAGACTGAATGGTGAAGATGCCTCTGAACAGAGTACGCTCTATACGGAGCCCTTCACAATCAACGAGACAGGTACCTATACTGTTAAGGCAGTGGCCATTTTTGATGGTAATCGTAGCGCCCAGGCTGAGGCTACATATACTATCACTGAACCGCCCGTTGATCCGCCTGTCGATCCTGGTGATGATACACCTGTCGATTGCGAGTTGGCATTGAACGATGCTTTCTTTGGCACTTCTTTCGGTGGAGTCATAAATAACTATGATGATGATATGGTTGGTACTCAGGATGGTGTGACTGTTATCTACTCAAAGGGCACAGGTTCTAATCGCTATTGCAACGACAACCATATCCGACTATATCAGGGCAACACCTTGACAGTGAAAGTGGGACAGGGCACGTTGAAGGAAGTAGAGTTTGTTAACAAGAACTCTGATAAGCAGTTAGAGGCTTCTACTGGTACTGTCGATGGCTACACATGGACGGGTGATGCCGCCGAGGTGGTGTTCAATGTTAATTCAGGGTCAAAGAACCTGCAAGTGGCCAGTTTGAAGATCAAGGTCAATGTGCCTGAGAATCCTTCTGGCATCGACGTTGCAAAGACCAATTCCCGTCTCGATGGCCAGCGCGTTATCTACGACCTCAGTGGACGCCGTGTCACCAATCCTACTCGTGGCATCTATATCGTCGATGGCCGTAAGGTCGTGATTCGTTAACTTCGCTAACTTCGATAACTTCGGTGTCTTGTATATTTAACCGTTAATTATCCGTAACAGATGGCTGCAAAGTTTGGCAGAATGCAAAATAATGCCTACCTTTGCAGCCCTTTTGTTGTATATTTATAAATAAGATGAAGAAACTATTATCATTCCTCACCCTCATGGCAGTAGCTGTGACGATGATGGCAGTGCCTGCCAAGCGCGGACAGTGGAAGACGCTGACGCTGGCCGATGGCACACAGGTCAGTGCAACTCTCGTTGGCGATGAACATGGTCACTATTGGCTGACTGCCGATGGTAAGGCATATACTCAGCAGGGCGACGACCAGTATTTTCAACCCGTTGATTTCAAGGCTGTCAGCGAACGTGCCAAGGCTCGCCGTGCCAAGGTCAATGCCAGACGCGTTCAGAAGCGTGCTTTTGGCCACCCCACAACCATTTTGGGACCGAAAAAGGCTATCATGATCTTGGTGAACTTCAAGGACAAGAAGTTCCTGACTGCCCACAACAATGAGCTGTATCAGGACATTGCCAACAAAGAGGGCTACAGCGAGGGCAATTTCAAGGGCTCTATGGCCGACTATTTCAAGGCACAGAGTCGCGGGAAATTTGAACTCAACTTCGACGTCGTGGGGCCTGTCACCGTTAGCAATAATTATTCCTACTATGGTAAGAACGACAGCCAAGGCAACGACAAGTACCCTGCTAAGATGGTCTGCGAGGCCGTCGAACTCGCCAAGAACGAAATAGAAGACTGGACACCGTACGACTGGGATGGCGATGGCTATGTCGATCAGGTCTACCTCGTCTATGCAGGTAAGGGCGAAGCTGACGGTGGTGCTGCGAACACCATCTGGCCACATGCCTATGAACTTAGCACTGCCAAATACTTTGGTGATGGTAGCGGTCCCGTCTCTGTTGGTACCAACCTGAAGGTCAACAGCTATGCCTGTGGTTCGGAATTGGATGGATATTCAGGAACTATTGCTGGCATCGGCACCATGTGCCACGAATACAGCCACTGTCTCGGCTATCCCGACTTCTACGACACCGACTACAGTGGAGGTCAGGGCATGGGCTCCTGGGATCTCATGGATCAGGGCAGCTACAATGACAATGGCTTTCAGCCTGCAGGCTATACCAGCTACGAACGCTGGTTTGCTGGTTGGGAGACTCCCATTGAACTGAAAGACCAGAATGTGGAGGTTAGCGACATGAAATCGCTGCAGAACGATGGCGAGTTCTACATTATCTATAATGACAATAATGCTGATGAGTTCTACCTCCTGGAGAATCGTCAGAAGGATGGCTGGGATGCTTCACTCCCATATGCCGGTCTGCTCATTATCCATGTCGACTACGATGCCTCGGTGTGGGAGAGCAATGGCCCCAACGACGTCCCTAGCCATCAGCGCATGACCGTGGTGCCTGCCGATGGTAAATATTCTTATCAGATGTATTTGGGTGAGAAGTATTATGATGATGCGGAACCCTTCCCCTATAAAACCGTGACGGCTTTCAACAAGGATTTCAAGACCTCTGAGACCCAAGCCAAGAAGGCTGCCCAGTTCTTTACCAAGACCAGTAATGGCACCTATTGGATGGATGGCTCTGTAGAGGACATCACGCAGAACGCTGGTGGTACCATGTCGTTCAAATACGTCATCGAAAAGGCTGAGGATCCTGATCCCGAAAACCCCGAGAATCCTGATCCCGAAAACCCCGAGAATCCTGATCCCGAAAATCCTGACCCCGAGAATCCCGACAATCCCGATCCCGAGAATCCTGACAATCCCGATCCCGATGATCCCGCTGTCGTAGACCCCACTGTTGTCGACCCGGAACTGCCTGAGGGTACGCTGCTCTCCGCGACCTTCGACAACCTTAAAGGTACTGGTGGCAACGACGGCCAGTGGAGTGGTGCCATTGCTGTCAAAAAGCTCGAAGACCTTGCCGAGGCTGGTATGCCTGGCTGGAGCGCCGAAAATGCTTTTGCTGGCTATCAGTGCATCAAATTAGGCAAGAGTGGCGTCGCTGGTGCCATCACGTCACCCGCTATTGCTGTCGACGGCACTGCCACCCTGAAGTTCCGTGCTGGTGCATGGAATGCTAAGAGCGATGGCACGACGCTGTATCTCATGGTCGACAATGGCACTGTCTATCCGGAAATGGTGTTCATGACTAAGGGTGCTTTCGCAGACTATGAGGCCACCATCACTGCCACCGGTGATGTCAAGATATCCTTACAGGCTGAGAGTGGCCGCTTCTTCCTCGACGATGTCGTGGTGAATAGTGACAGCGAGACCACCGCCATCCGTACCGTACAGGGCGATACGTCTGCTACCACGCGCTACTACACCCTCGATGGCCGCTTTGCAGGTACTGACTATACGCTGCTCCGCCGAGGTCTCTACCTCGTTGGTGGCAAGAAGATTGTAAAATGAATGGAAACAAATAAATGACAATGACAGGGACTCATGCGAGTCCCTGTCATTGTCAAATAGCAGCGATTGTCATTAGTGATTCATGGGCACCCAGAACCAGAAGGTTGAACCGTGCCCCTCGCCCTCGCTGTCGACGCCGATGTGTCCTGTGGCCTTGTCGACGATGGCCTTGCAGATGGAGAGGCCGAGGCCTGTGCCCTGTACGAAGTCGTTGAGCTTGACGAAACGCTCGAAGACGGAGGCCTGCTTCTCCTTGGGAATACCGGCACCGGTGTCTTCGCAGTAGAAATACATGCCCTGTCTGCCATTGTCATCATGAGTCACTTCTCCCTTTTCATTTCTCGACTGTTGGCAATAGCCGACACGGATGTGTCCCTGGTGGGTGTACTTGATGGCATTGGTGACGAAGTTGGTGAGGATCTGCTGCAGGCGTCCCTTGTCGATATAGGCTGAATAGGTGTCGTAGGGGTTGTCCTTGATAAACTCTACACCAGGTTCCTGAACGCGTTGTGCTAATGTCTGGCAGATGTCGTTGAACACTTGCGAGAGGTCGACATGCTCGGGTTTGATGGCAATGGCCTGTCCCATGTTGGATGCCTCGAGAATGTCGTTGATGAGTCGGAGCAGCATGTCGCAGTTGTTGCGGATGATGCGGATGAACTCCAGTCGCTCGTCCTCGGTGTCGACCATCTGGAGGAGGCTGCTGAAGCCTACGATGGCGTTGAGGGGTGTTCGGATTTCATGCGTCATATTGGCGAGGAAGGCGGACTTCAGTCGTCCGGAGTCCTCAGCTCGTGCTGTCTCAATGCGCAGCTTCTCCTGTGCCTGCATGAGATTGGTGATGTCACGTGCCAGTCCGAAGTATTCGACGAGCTGTCCCTCCTTGTTGAAGATGGGCATTCCTGCAATAGAATACCAGGTGGGATGGTGGTCGAGTGGGGTATAGTCGAAGGGCAGGATGATGGAGTACTCTTTTCCCTGATGCATCGTCTGCTTGACCTGTTCGGCAGCCTGCTGTCGCACAGACTCGTTGATGGATGTGATATACTCCTCGAGGGTCTGATCGTACAACAGTTCACCGGGTGTGCGTGTCATGCTGATGATGTTGTCACCGATATTGTAGCGCCAGATAAACATCAGGCTTTCTTCGAGCAGGTTGTGCAGCTGCTGTTCGTAGCGCTTGACGGCTTCATTGGTGGCATGCAGCTGACGATCGTGCTCGACTTGTTCGAGGTACATGTTTCGCTCGGCAGTAATGTCGCGGTTGGTGACGATGTAGTACACCAGTTGTTCGTCGTCGTCGATAACGGGGTAGATGCGGAACTCGATGTATTTGTTGAGTGCCAGCTGTGGTTCGTAGAGGTGCTGGCAGACGTGCATGACTTCGCGGGAGCCCTTGAGGTAGACGTTCTTGAGATTGGGGAAGTCGAAGAGCTTGGTGCTGCGGAAGAAGGGTTCGTTTTCCGGCTTTATCTCGCAGAGTTCGTACATCTTGCTGTTGACATCGAGCAGGTTTCCGTCGGCATCGTAGAACGACATTGCGGCGAGGTTGGTATCGAACATCTTCTTGTATTTGTTGGCGACGTCGCGGATATGCTGTTCCTCTGCGACCTCTTCAGTAATGTCCTTGATGGTGTAGACGATGTAGCGTGGCTTGCCATGTTCCAGTTCGATGATGGAGTTGCCATAGTAATCATGCCAGACGGGTTCGTCTGGGGTGCCTTGGTTGAACTTAATCTTTATATCGAAATGGGTGATGTCCCCAGAAATTATCTGCGCATTGAGCGCGTGGAGCCTCTGGGCATCCTCGGGTATCATGTGGAGCAGGAAGTCTTGTGGCTTCATACTGTCACTGGGCAGCATCCGGCCGTACTTGTTGTGGAGCATATTATCATGCAGGTCCCATTCGATGACGAAGTAGTCGCCCATGTTGAGTACCTGCGTCATCATCTGTCCCATGTCGTTACTTTCCTGTACGGCAATGCGTACGCGGCGTGTTACCAGTCTGATGAGCAGGAAGACGATGATGGCAGCAGCGACGAGTCCTCCGAGGATGAACAACACCGCTGGCGACGTGTCGTCGTGTACACGTTCCGGGTGAAACCATTTGTCGTATATTTTCTGCAGCTCACCAGCCTGTTCGAGACGTGTGTACTGGTCGTCGATGATGTCGACAAGTTCCTTGTTATATCCGATGATGCGCAACTCGCCAGCAGGGATGTTGATGTCGTCGAGCACGAGGCTGTCGAGTCCCAGTTCCTGGATTTTCCTGCTGAGTGGCACCTCGCCCCAGATGAAGTATTTGTATTTGCCCTGCCGGATGCCTGTCAGCGCGTCCTTTGGCGAGTGGTATTCGGTGACGAATGTCGAGTCGTCCATGAGGTTCAGCGTCATGGCGGCATAGTCGTCCTTCTTGACCAGGATGGTGTCGCTTCTCTGCAGGTCGCTGATGTCTGGCAGAGGGGCTGTGTCGGCACGCCTGGCCACCTTCAGGTTGTAGTAGTTGATGTACTTGTGTGTGGCCACATAGGGGTGGTCTTTGTAAAAATAAAAGAGGGCGTGAATGAGGTCGGCCTGTCGCTTCTCGAACTTATCGGTGGCTACATCCCACTCCTGCATGACGAACTTATGTGGGATCTTCAACTGGTTGAGGATCAGGCTGAGGACATCGACATTATAGCCTGAGGGTTGTCCCTCGATGTCGATGAACTCGAAGGGGCGGAAGTCCCAGTCGCAGATGATGACCAGCGGATGCTCCTCGGTATAGTCGAAGTATTTGTTGTGCTCAATAGCGTGGGCAGGCATGCAGGCCATGAGGAGCCCCAGCCATGCCATATACCTTATTATATAATATATAGGCCGTTTGATGTTTGACTTCAAACTTTGCAACGAGCTGTGCTCGCTTGTATCTTTATGTGTAAGAACTGTGCTCATTGAACTTATTTTCTATGCAGTTCCCTGCACGAACAGGGGATGATAATCCATACGATGGTGCCTTTGCCGACTTCCGACTTTAGTCGGATGCGTCCACCCATTTTGTTGACGAGTTCCTGGCAGATGGGCAGTCCGAGACCACCATTGGTGCCATCGGTGCTGACGAAGCGTCCGAAGACCTGATGCTGGAGGTCGTCAGCGATGCCGCAGCCGGTGTCCTGTATGGCCACGGTGAGGTCTTCTCCGTTATAGTCGAAGCGTGCGCGTACGAATCCCTCGGTGGTATATTGTACAGCGTTGAGGACGATTTGGTCGATGACAGCGCCGATGTTTTGCTCGTCAATTTCGAGTACGAGCCGTTCGTAGGGTATGTCGACATAATAGTCGACTCCTGGCTTCTGATGGTGTGCCCATGCTGCCTCACAACGGCTCTTGAAGATAGCTGCGAAGTCGACGGGTGCTTTTTTGATTTCAATCATCTGTGCGTCGAGTCGCGATATGAAGAGGATGTTGTTGATGAGTTTCAGCAGCTGTTCGGAGTTTTCCCTGATCTCGCGGATGAAGAGCTCCTCGTCGTCAGCAGTATGCTCTTGTTCGAAGAGTTCGGCGAAGCCTACCACGGAGTTCAGCGGGGTACGGATCTGGTGGCTCATGTTGCGGAGGAAGGCATTCTTCACCGTTTCCACCTCCTGGGCCTTCGTGGTTTCGAGTGCCAGCTGTTCCTCGGTAGCCTTGATATCGCTGATGTCACGGCACATGCCGATATACTCTGTGACGTTTCCATCAGCGTCGATGATGGGGACGAACGAGAAATAGAGGCTGAGCTGTTTATTGCCCTTGGCGCGCAGCAGCGACTTGATAGAGGCTCTGATGGGGTGTTTGGTACCATTGTCCATGCTTTTCAGCAGGCGCTGTGCCATGCGCTTTGACGAGTCGTCAGCCAATGCCAACAGACGGGTTTGCGTGAGTTGCAGCTGCACGTGGTTAATCTCGCTGAAAATGGTCAGCATGTGGGTGTCGGGGGAATAGCTGGCCATGCGCACGCCACCGTGCTGCATGACGTAGTCGATGTTGCGGACGTAGTCTTGCAGTTCGTTGGTGGCCTTCTGCAGCGCCACGATGTTCTTCTGCAGTCGTGAATATGATTTCGCCACCTCCGTCACATCGCGTCCTGTGCCGTAGATAGCCAGCAGATGTCCGTCGTCGTCACGCACGGGAATCAGCTGCAACTCGTAGTACAGCTCGTCACGCTTCAGGAAACGGTTGAGGGGACGCGGGTCATCGGGTGACTTGTATATCTGTGTCAGATAGGTCGGCTCCATATTGTCGACAGCAATAGTCGGGTCATCCAGCACCTGCTGAATGGACACATGCCTGTCTGTGACACTTTTAACGCCACCGGGTATGGCTTTCGATGCCTTCTCGTTCATGTCGTCGATGAAGCCGTTAGCGTCGTACGACACGGTGTCGACCATGGCCGAGTTGAAGATGTGGCGATAGCGTAGCATGGCATCCCTCTGCTGTTGTCTGCGCAGCTTGTCGTCAGTGATGTTCACGGTGGCACCGATGATGACAGCGGGGGAGTAGTCTTTGTTGCGCTTCATCACGGAGAGGTCTACGGCGAAGATGTATTCCTCATCGCTGTCACCCCTTCTCGTGCGTACCTCCATCGTCTTGTGGTCCATCTTCTGACGAGCCATGTCGTCGAGTTCCATGCACAGCTGCTCGTAGTCCTTGGGCAGCAGGTAGTAGTCGAGGAAATGCGGCGACAGAGGGTTGGCGACCTTCTTGCCTTCACGGTTGGGACTGATGACGGTGCGCTTGGCGATGTCGTAGAGCCAGATGTGCACCTTACTGGTGTTGAGGATGAGCGACAGTCGGGTATTGGTCTTGCGCATGTTCTTCGTCATTTTCCGTTCGTATATTCTGTAGACGATGTAGTAGATGAGGAAGATGACGATGATGGTGAGCAGTGCAACGACGACGTACCAGACCCACGAGGGTATGCCTGTCTCAGTGCGCTCGGGGTAGAACCACTTGTTCTGTATGGGTTGCAGGCGTCCTGTGGAGTTGAGGTAGGTGAAGGCACTGTCAAGCTGTGCCAGCAGGCGCGGATTGTTCGACATGAACTTGTATTCACCGTGCTGGATATTGACAGGCGTCAGCTCCAGGTCGTCGTAGTGGAACTTATAGATGAGCCATTTCAGCGACAGTGTGTTCCATACGATCTGGCTGCCTTCGTTGTTGTGGGCATACTGTACGGCTTCCTGCATGTCGTCGTAGGGGATGGCATTCGCGCCCCATCCGCGATTCTGCATGAGGTGGTGGCTGAAGCTGCCCTCGTGGACGATGACACGGTGCTTGGCCAGGTCTTCCAGGGTCTTGATGAGTACGGGCTCGTCCTTCTGGTGCACCACGCTATGGGTGAAAATCTGGATGACGCTCTTGCCATACTGTGCATAGTCATTGTGGAAGCTGGCATCCATTCCGCACATCAGGTCGGAGCGTCCTGCCTTCAGGTCTTCGAGCGCTTCCTTGGTGGTTTTCAGCTTGATTTTATAGGGGATATGCAACTCTTCGAAGATGAGTTTCAGCAGGTCTATGTTATAGCCCACCGGCTCACCGACATCGTTCAGGAAGGCGTAAGGCCACAGGTCCCATGCGTCCTCATAAATCAGGGGGTGCTCTTCTGAGAACACCCTGGTGGTGTCACTCTGTGCTGCTGCCCAGGCATTCGTGCCTGCACCGGCCAGCAACACCATCAGCAGCAATATCTTTTTAAATGCACGACTCATCTTTAGCAGCGGTAGCAAATTATTCACTTTTCACTATTCACTTTTTCACTTTTAACTCTTTTATCTCCGCCGGAATCCAGAACCAGAAGGTAGAACCCTGGCCCACTTCACTATCGACACCGATTTCTCCACCACACTTCTCGATGATGACCTTACAGATGGACAGGCCGAGACCCGTGCCCTGGATATAATCGTTGAGCTTGACAAAGCGTTCGAAGATGCGCTCGCACTGATCCTTTGGAATACCTGCACCGGTATCCTCGCAATAGAGATAGAAGCCCATCAGCCCCTGACGTTCCTCCACACGGTAGCCCAGACGGATATGTCCCTGATGGGTATACTTTACGGCATTGGTCACGAAATTGGTGATGACCTGCTGGATGCGGGCACTGTCCAGTCGGGTGCGACAAACGGAGTAAGGATTATCCTTGATGAACTCAACGCCAGGTTCCTGTACGCGCTGCCTGAGGGTTTGGCAGATGTCGTCAAAATCTTGTGCGGCATCGACGTCGGCAGGTTTCATTTCCATGGCGTTGGCATCAGCATTCGACAGCAGGAGGATGTCGTTGATGAGTCTGATGAGCATGTCGCAGTTGTTATGGATGACGCGCACCATCTCTCGTTTCGAGTCGGCATCGTCGATGGCTGCCAGCAGGTCGGTGAATCCCACGATGGCGTTGAGGGGTGTGCGGATTTCGTGGGTCATGTTGGCCAGGAACACCGACTTCAGTCGTGCGGAGTCGTTGGCACGTTCTGTCTCGCGTTTCAGCTCATCCTGTTTCGACATGAGCTTGGTGACGTTACGCCACAGTCCGAAGCAGCCTGTCTGGTGTCCGTTATCGTCGTATTCGGGCACGGCGTTGATTTGTATCCATACATTGTGTTTCTTGTGTGTGAAGACCGAGTATGCCTGTCCTGTCCATGTGACAGGTTTCGAGAAGTATTCCTCGGGGCTGGTAAGTATTTTCACCACGGGGTCGTCCTGGTCTACGAACTGTTTCTGCAGCTCTTCAAGGGTGCAGCTGTAGGTGATGGTACTCAAGCCCTTATAGTATTCGATGGTGCGTTTCTTGAAGTTAATGCGCCAGGGCTGCATCTCGCAGGCCTCCATCATGTAGTTCAGCTCCACCTCGTAGTTCATGATGAGCTCGTTGGCCTTCTGGATGTCGATGTCGTTCTGCTTGGCCTGCAGGTATAGTTCGCGCTCCTCTGTGATGTTACGTGTGGCGATGGCGATGTATATAAGTTTGCCATGGTCGTTGCGAATGGGGTGCAGTCGTATTTCCAGATAGTCGCGGATGTCGCGTTCCGGGATGATGCTCTGCGAACATATCCACAGCTCCTCGAGGTTGTCACGATCACAGCACTCGCGGAAGGGAGAGTCATCGAAGAGGTTGGTTTCTGAGAAATGCTTGTCGTACTCCTCGCTGTCGAAATGGCAGATGTCGCGCATCATCTTGTTGGCGTCAATGAGCCAGCCGTTGGCGTCGTAGAATGACAGTCCGATGATGGAGTTCTCGAAGATGATGTGGTATTTGTCCATCAGTTCGCTCTCTTCGTTGACAGCCTTCAGCAGGTTGGTGTCGTCGCTCAGCGTACTGATGATGCTGAAGGGGCGCAACATGCCGGGGCGGTATTCGCCGACGCTGACATCGTGCAGATAGCGCCAGTCGGGTTCGTCGCTCTCAGGGGTGAAATTCCAACGATAGTCGAATTCGGCCTGCTGCTTTGAGCCACTGAGAATGGCGCGGAAGTGCACCAGTATTGTCTCCAGGTCGTCAGGGTGTACGCGTGCCTTCCACTCGTCCAGGGAAACACCACCTTCGGGATAGAAGTCGCCATAGAGGGAGTAGATGTGCTGGTCGCGCACATCGAAGCGTACCACGTTGTTCTTGCTGATTTCCAGTGCCTCTCTCATTATGAGGCCTGACTGCTCGTTTCTTTCTCCTTGTTTTCTGATGCGTCGCACCAGCATGTAGTTGTTGAGCATCATGAAGACGAAGAACGTGGCCACCGCAACCAGTAGCAGGGTCGACAGTGGTTTGAACTGCCAGGATGCCAGGAACAGGGAGATATATGCTATGTTTGTCATAGGAATAAGCTGTTTGATGGAACGTTGATATCACTTCTCTTGTCGATGACCTTGGCCTCGCAGGGTATTGTCACCCAGATGGTAGTGCCCTTGCCCAGTCCTGACTGCACCTCGATGGTGCCTCCCATCTGTTCAGCAAGTGTCTTGATGATGGGCAGGTCGAGGCCCGTGCCGCATATCTCGTCCTCGCCATTGCGCATAAAGCGATCGAAGACGCGTGGCAGCATGTCCTCGCTGATGCCTTTTCCGGTATCCTCGATGGTGATGCTGACCTCGCCGTGCCTGTATTCGTACTTGGCGCGGATGCTGCCCTGTTCCGTATAGTTGGCAGCATTGGCACAGAGCCGCTGGATAATCATGCTGGCATGCTCGGTGTCTATTTCCACGATGAGGCGTTCGTAGGGATTCTCTATCGATGTCTTCACTTCCGGCTTGACATTGCTCCATCCCATCTGGCAATAGCTGTCGAAGAGCAAGGCGAAATCGGTCTCCACCTTGTTGTATTCTATCATGTTGGCATCGAGGCGTGAGAGGAAGAGGATGTCGTTGACCAGCTGCAGCAGCGAGTTGGAGTTGCGCTTGATCTCGTCGACGAACAACGGCTCGTCGGCTTCGTCGTGTTCTGTCTCGAAGAGTTCAGCAAAGCCCACCACGGTATTCAGCGGGGTACGGATCTCGTAGCTCATATTGGTGAGGAACGACTGTTTCAGCAGGTCCGTTTCGCGGGCTTTCTGCGACTCTAAGGCCAGGCGGCGTTCTGTCTCCACCATCTCCGTCATGTTTCGGCACAGTCCGAAATAGCGCTCCACATGACCATCCTTGTCCTTCATCGGCACCATGTTGAACTGCAGCCAGACGGGACGTCGCTGTTCGTCGTGCAGGTCCATTTCCATCGTCAGCTCGATGGGGAGCTCCGTGCGGTGGTCCATACGGTTCAGGGCACTGGAGATAGCCCTGCGGAAGCGTGGTGAACCCAGACGGATGCAGCGCAGCTGCGACAGGCGCAGCTGAGTCTGGTTGATGTCGTTCGACAGCTCGAGGGTAAACGTCTTGGGGTTGTAGTTGGCCAGTCTGACATCGCTGATGCGCAGGGCGTAGTTGATGTTCTGGATATATTCGCGGATGCTCTTCGTAGCATCTCTCAGCTGTTTCTGACTTTCCTTCTGGCGATGGTACGACTCCACCCATTCCGTGACGTTACGTCCTGCCATGTAGATGCCTTCCAGCTCGCCCTTCTCGTTGCGGATGGGGTTGATGGTCGACTCGTAGTACATCATATCCTTCAGTCCGAACTCTTCCAACTGGTATTTCTCCTCTTGATAATGGTCGAAGTTGACGATGGACGTCGTACGCGTGTTCTCCAGCTTGTCGAAGTCGATGCCTGCATACATGGGGTTGTTCTGCAGCAAGAAGTTTTCCTGCAGCACCATGTCACGGAACGGCACACGGAACGTCTGACAGGCTTTCTCGTTGATGTCGCGCAGCACACCGTTCTTGTCGTAGTAAAGCATGTCGATGAGCGACGAGTTGAACACGGTGTGATAGCGCATCAGCGTCTGTGTGACACTCTCCTGACGCTTACGGTCGTCCGAGACGTCGTGCTGGATGCACAGCAGCGTCTCCAGTTTGCCCTGCTTGTCGCGAGAGGCTTCGGTGACTGTAATCTCGTAGTGCTTGATGTTGCCATCTTCGTCTGGTGTGCTGCGCAGCTCTACCGTGCCCGGAGCCGAGCGTTCTTCGGCGATGTCGAAAATCAGCTTGCGCAGATGTTCGAAGTCATTTTTATTGAAGAATTTGGAAAAGGCGATGGGGTTATATTCCATGTCGAGGTCGCCCTTCTCCGTAAAAGTCTTATAGTGGCGTGTGCTCAAGTCGTATATCCACAGGTGCAGGTTTCCTGTCTTCAGCACCAGCGACAGGCGTTCGTTCTGCTGGTAGGTCATGACCTTGGCGTCGTGTTCTCGGAAACGGTATACGAAATTATAGAAAATCAGCAGGAAGAAGCCTATCAGCAACCCTCCTCCGATATATGGCACGACACGGTCTGCGTCGAACACATGTTCCAAACCAGTGCTCTGGGCATGTGCCCACAATGGCACCAGCAACAGGAGTCCGAGAAGGAAGGGCCTATAGCGTTGAATATTCATACTTTCAGGTTCAGTTTTGAATTATTGCCTACAAAGATAGGGAAAAATATCACATTAACCAAATTTTTTCGAATTTTATTTTGTTTTTTCCTCGCTTATTCGTAATTTTGCAAAAAATAAACCCCAAAATATCAAGATTATGATTGACGTAAAACAAACATTATCATCAGCTGAGGAGCGTATGGAGATGGCTGCCATGTTCCTTGAAGAAGAGCTGAACCGCATCCGTGCCGGACGTGCCAACGTGGCCATTCTGAGTGGTGTCCGCGTGGAGTCATACGGACAGAAAGTGCCCCTGAACCAAGTTGCCAACGTGTCGACACCCGATGCTCGCACCATCGCCATCAAGCCGTGGGATCGCAAGCAGATCAAGGACATCGAGAAGGCTATCATGGATTCTGACGTGGGCATCACCCCCGAGAACAATGGTGAGATTATCCGTCTGGGTATTCCTCAGCCCACCGAGGAGCGTCGTCGTGACCTGGTGAAGCAGTGCAACAAGATTGCCGAGAAGGCCAAGGTGGAGGTTCGCAACGTTCGTGCTGACATCAAGGACAAGCTGAAGAAGGCCATCAAGGACGGCCTCTCTGAGGACAATGAGAAGGATGCCGAACTCGACCTTCAGAAGCTCCACGACAAGTACATCAAGAAGCTTGATGAGCTTATCGAGGCGAAGAACAAGGAAATTATGACTGTATAGTGAAGGGTCTCGTCATTAAGAATACTGGCAGTTGGTACACCGTCCTGACGGACGATGGACTGACTGTCGATTGTAAGGTAAAGGGTAATTTCCGATTACGCGGCATCCGGAGTACCAACCCTGTTGCTGTGGGTGATCGTGTCACTATCACCTCCCCTCCATCACAGGGAGGCGCTGGGGGTGGGTCTTTCATCACTGACATCGAGGATCGTCGTAACTACATCATCCGTAAGAGTATCAACCTGTCGAAGCAGAGCCATATCCTGGCAGCCAATGTCGACCAGGCTTTCCTGGTAGTAACAGTCTGCAAACCTGAGACGTCGACGACCTTCATCGATCGTTTCCTCGCATCAGCAGAAGCCTATCGCGTGCCCGTATACCTTATTTTTAATAAGAGCGACTTGCTTGACGCCACTGATGCCCGGAAGCAGTCCGACCTGCTGCTCCTTTATGAAAACATCGGCTATGAGTGTCACGCCATCTCTGCAGAGACTGGCGAGGGCGTCGAGGAGCTGCGTCCGTTGCTGAAAGGTAAAATCACGCTGCTCAGTGGCAACAGCGGGGTGGGGAAGTCCACACTCATCAATCGGCTGGTGCCTGGTGCCAACCTGCGTACTGCCGATATCAGCGATGCCCACCAGATGGGTATGCACACCACCACCTTCTCGGAGATGATAAGCCTCCCCAACCCCTCCGAAGGAGGGGCTTCAGATTCCCACAGTTGGGAGGCCTTCCTTATCGACACTCCGGGCATCAAGGGTTTTGGCACGTTCGATATGGAACGCGAAGAGCTGACCAGCTATTTCCGCGAGATTTTTGAGTATTCCAAACAATGTCGCTTTTCCGACTGCACACATACCCATGAGCCTGGGTGTGCTGTCTTGCAGGCTGTCGATGACCATCTCATCGCTCCCAGCCGCTATCAGTCATACCTCTCGATGCTCGACGATAAGGACGAGAACAAATATCGCGAGGCCTACTAACTTCGTTAACTTCTCTAACTTCGTTAACTTCTCACTAAAAGCGCATGATAAAAATCATATTAGCCCTCGTCGTACTCCTGGGCATCTATGTGGGATGGCACCTGTGGCGCATCACACCGTTTGGCTGGCCTCTGAAGACCACCGTCTTGGGACTCTTCCTCGTGTGGATGGCCAGCACCTTCGTGGGCTTTGCCTTCATGGAGCGCATCCCCGTCAGCACAGCTTCCGTGCTCTATCAGGTGGGGTGTACGTGGCTCATCGCCTTCCTCTATCTCGTCATCGTCTTCCTCGTGGTTGATATCGCCACCCTTCTCCCCTCCTTCCTCGTTCCTCATTTCTCATTTCTCATTCCTCATTCCTCATTTCTCAAGGACAGTCTCCCGGGACTGCTCACCGTTGTCACCATCGTCGCTGTCATCATGGTGTGGGGTGGCATACAGTATCACGACAAACAGCGCGAGGTGGTGGATATCAAGACGTCCAAGCACCTGGAGAAGCCGCTGACCATCGTCATGGCCAGCGACCTGCATGTGGGCTACCACAACAGGAAGGCGGAGCTGGCACGCTGGGTGGACATCATCAATGCTGAGCATCCCGATCTGGTACTCATCGGTGGCGACATCCTCGACATGAGTATGCGCCCTGTCGCCGAGGGTCGTTATGCTGACGAGTTCCGTCGCATCAAGGCACCCGTCTATGCTGTGCTGGGCAACCACGAATACTATACGGGAGGACGTCGCGCCATGGTCAGGGGCGAGTTGTCAACGGATAATGCCGAACGTTTCTTCCGCGAGGCAGGCATCACGCTGCTGAAGGACTCTGTGGCCCATTTCAAGGGCGTCGACGTCATCGGGCGCTACGACCGTACGGAGCTGCGCAGGGCGCGTCTGAAGGACCTTGCAGCAGGACAGCAGGGCTACACCATCGTGCTCGATCACCAGCCATACCGTCTGGAGGAGGCCGAGCAGGCTGGCGTCGACTTCCAGTTCAGTGGTCATACGCACCGTGGACAGGTATGGCCGCTCTCGTGGATCACCGATGTCATCTACGAGTGCTCATGGGGTCACCTCCAGCGTGGCAACACCCGTTATTACGTCAGCTCAGGTCTGGGCATCTGGGGACCCAAAATCCGCGTCGGCACCCGTTCTGAGTACCTCGTCATGCAGTTGCATAACTAAGGTGATGGGTGTTGGGTGATGGGTGATGGGTGGAAGTAAACGTTTGCGCATTTTTTAACGATTAATTGATGGTGGTCTCGAAGATTCTTCGTACCTTTGCAAGCAAACTACTAAAACAAATAGGAATGAAGAGACTATTTCAGACATTGCTGCTGTGTATGCTGGCTGTTCTGAGCACACAGGCTCAGGGCTGGAACGAGCAGGAGTACAAGCAGATTGAGCAGAGCATCCGCATACCGCAGTTTGCTCAGAAAGACTACGTGATAACCAAGTATGGCGCCAAGGCGACAGACAACGACCTGCGGAGCGACAAGACCACGGCGCTGGCTGCCAAGAACCAGAAGGCCATCCAGAAAGCCATCGACAAGTGTTCGAAGAAGGGTGGGGGACGCGTCATCGTCCCTGCCGGACAGCGCTTCCTGACAGCCGCCATCCATCTGAAGAGTGGTGTGAACCTCGTCATTGAGGAGGGTGCCGTACTGGAGTTCGCCTTCGTCCCCGAGCTCTATCCCGTCGTGCCTACACGCTGGGAGGGTCTGGACTGCTGGAACCTCTCGCCGCTCATCTATGCCTATCAGGCCAAGGACATTGCCATCACGGGCAAGGGTACCATCGACGGAGGTGGCAGCCGCGAGACGTGGTGGCCCTGGGTGAGTGCCGCCAAGTTCGGCTACAAGGAGGGTATGTCCGTCCATCAGTGGAAGGACACCAGTCGTCCCCAGCTGTTGAAACAGGCTGAGGACGGCGTCGACATGGATCAGCGCCGCTATGGTGCGCAGGACGGCCTGCGTCCGCAGATGATCAACTTCAACCAGTGCGAGGGCATCCTCATCGAGGGTGTCACCCTGCTGCGTTCTCCCTTCTGGGTCATCCATCCCCTGCTGTCGACGGACATCACCGTGCGTGGCGTACATATCATCAACGATGGTCCCAATGGCGACGGCTGCGACCCCGAGAGCTGCGACCGTGTACTCATCGAGAACTGCTTCTTCAACACCGGCGACGACTGCATCGCCATCAAGAGCGGACGCAACAACGACGGACGCGAGGGTGGTCAGGGCCGCTATGCCGGACGTCCCTCGAAGAACATCATCATCCGCCACTGCAAGATGGAGAACGGCCACGGTGGTGTGGTCATCGGCTCCGAGATCAGCGGAGGCTGCCAGAACGTCTATGCCCACGACTGCGCGATGGACTCCCCGAGTCTGGACCGTGTGCTGCGCATCAAGACCAACAGCTGTCGCGGAGGTGTCATCGAGAACATCAATATGCGTAACATCACCGTGGGCCAGTGTGGCGAGGCCGTGCTGAAGATCAATACCGACTACGAGCCCCGCGAGGTGTGCTGTCGTGGCTTCTATCCCACCGTGCGCAACGTCACCATGGAGAATGTCACCTGTCAGAAGTCGAAATACGGCGTGATGATTGTGGGCTACAATGCCGACTCGCTGGCATATACTGTCAACAACATCACCGTCCGCAACTGCCAGTTCAATGGTGTCTACGAAAAGCCCGTCAAGCAGATTGGCAAGGCCGAGAACGTGACCTACGACAACCTCCTGATCAATGGTTCGCTGGTGCTGCAGGAGAAACCTTACAAGCACTATTCCGAATGGCTCACCTACTCCGAGATGAAGCGCGTGCCGAAGTCGTATCTCCTCGACTTCTCCGACAGTCCCAAATGGAGCTACGTCATGGGCATCGAGCTGGAAGGCATGCTCGACACCTATCTGCGCTATGGTGGTGAGGCCATCCGCCAGTACTGTCAGGACTATACCGACGAGATGATCAACAGCCAGGGCGACATCAAGGGCTTCAATATCCTGAACTACAACCTCGACAACATCCGTACCGGACACTTCGTGACCCGTATGTACCAGCAGTGGCCCGAGGAGAAGAATCTGCTGGCCATGGAGCTGATGATGAAGCAGCTGCAGGACCAGCCGCGCACCCTCAACGACGGCGTCTACTGGCACAAGGCCATCTACGCCTACCAGGTATGGCTCGACGGCATCTTCATGGGACTGCCCTTCCGCGTGCTCACCGCACCCATCACCGAGGGTAACAGCAAGAAGGCCGTGAATGCCATCTACGACGATGCCGTCAACCAGCTGAAGGTCACCTACCAGCGCACCCTCGACCCCAAGACAGGACTGAACCGTCATGCCTACGACGAGACGCGCCACACCTTCTGGGCAGACCCCGAGACGGGACTCTCGCAGCACTGCTGGGGACGTGCCCAGGGGTGGTATACGATGGCGCTGATAGAGGTGCTCGACGCCCTGCCTCAGGACTATGCCTGGCGCACGGAAGTCCTCGACCTGCTGCGCAAAGACCTCGACGCCATCCTGAAGTGGCAGGACCAGAAGACGGGACTGTGGTACCAGGTGATGGACTCTCCCGAGCGCGAGGGTAATTATCTGGAATCCACCTGTTCAGCGATGTTCACTTACGCCCTGCTGAAAGCCTACCGCAAGGGCTACGTCGGCGACAAATACCGCGAAGCAGGCATCAAGGCCTACAAGGGCATGATCAACAATTTCATCCAGGTACACCCTGACAAGACCATCTCGCTGACACGCTGCTGCAGTGTGGCAGGACTGGGTCCTGCTGCCACCTTCGAAGTGAAGGCAGCCATGCGTCAGGTGAATCCCAAGGGCTCTGTCAATGAGAATCGCAAGCGCGACGGCTCCTACGACTACTACCTCTCGGAGCCCATTCGTGCCAACGATGCCAAGGGCGTAGGACCCTTCATCTGGGCATCGCTGGAAATGGAGATGCTGGGATACACGACGGAAAATCTCGAGTGAGATTTTCCAAATGAAGTTAATGAAAGAAATGAAAGAAATGAAGAAGATATTGACATTGATAGCACTGACAGTAGCGATAGTGGGCGCCAGTGCACAGGAACAGGCCCCCGCATTCCCCGGAGCCGAGGGTGTGGCACGCTGGACCACCACAGGTGGCCGAGGGGGAAAAATCATCCATGTCACCAACCTCAACGACAAAGGCACCGGCTCGCTTCGCGCTGCTGTCGAGACCAGTGGTGCACGCATCGTCGTCTTCGATGTGTCGGGAACCATCAACCTCGCCTCGCGACTGACCATCAGCAAGCCCAACATCACCATCCTCGGACAGACAGCCCCCGGCGATGGCATCTGCGTCAAGGGCCATAACGTCCGCATCACCTGCGACAACGTCATCGTCCGCTTCATGCGCTTCCGCATGGGCAACGAGAATGAAGTCGACGACGATGCTGTCAATGGCTACTTCCATTCTGGTGAAGAGAAGAAGAACATCATCCTCGACCACTGCACCATCAGCTGGTCTACCGATGAGTGTGCCTCGTTCTACGGCATCCGTAACATCTCCCTGCAGTGGTGTCTCATCTCCGAAAGCCTGCGCTATGCCATCGAGGGCAAGGGCGCCCACGGCTTCGGAGGCATCTGGGGTGGCGCGAATGGTGCCTACCACCACAACCTGTTGGCCCATCACTCCAGCCGTAATCCCCGTCTGGACCACGACTACGTGAACAATCTGAAGGGTCCCGTCGACCTGGTCAACAACGTCATCTACAACTGGGGCTATAATACGGCCTACGGTGGCGAGTCGTGCAACACCACGGGGGAGTACAAGAAGTTCAACTTCATCAACAACTACTACAAGGCTGGCGAGACCACGAAGAGCAACTGCAAGTCGCGCATCGCCAACCCCACCACCAAGTGTAAGAACTGTACAGGCGAGTCGACGGGACGCGTAAACCTCGTGCCAGGCCATTTCTACCTGTCAGGCAACTACGTCCACGGATTCCCCGATGTCACCGCCGACAACTGGAAAGGCATACAGCCCGACGACAATACGGCAGCGGTGAAGGCCTCCATCAAGTCCGACACACGCTTCGTTCCTGAAGGCTACGAGGGACTGACCCTCATCACCACGCATACTGCCGAGACGGCCTTCGACAAGGTCGTCGACTATGCCGGAGCCTCGCTGCACCGTGATGCCGTCGACCAGCGCATTGCTGACGAGACACGTAATGGCACGACGACATACAATGGCAGCAACGGCTCGTACACCGATGGCTACAAGGGTATCATCGACAACCAGGAGGACGTCGGAGGCTGGCCTGCCCTCGAGGAGTATGGCAAGCAGGCCGATGCTGACAACGATGGCATCCCCGATGCGTGGGAGACTGCCAATGGCCTGAATCCCAACGATGCCACCGATGCCACGAAGACCACCGTTGATACGCGTGGCTGGTACACCAATATCGAGGTCTATGCCAATGCGCTGGTGGAGGACATCGTGAAGGCTGGCAACGCCGATGCCGAGAGTGCCCTTGACGAATACTATCCTGCCTGTCAGCAGGCCACGGGCATTACCCATGTGCAGGCCTCTGCTGTCCGCGCCCCCGAATACTACTCCCTCGACGGACGCCGCCTCGCTGCTCTCACCAAGGGCGTCTCTATTCTGGTGTCAGAAGACAGAAAATTAAAGATTAAAAATTAAAGATTAAGATTAAAAAATTTAAAGCGCTTCGCTTATGAAGAATATATTGACATTTATTGCTGCGCTTGTCACGATGACGGTGACAGCACAGAGCTACGATCAGATGAAGCCCTTCGGCTTCTGTACCGTATCGTCACGCACCGATGCCAGCAGCACCTACGACTGCACAGGCGGAGGCTGCTACACCTATCCCGTACCCAGCGACTTCACCGGGAAGGTCGTTGTGCTGAAGTCCACCGGACAGGACATGAAGAGCACCATCGAGAGCACCATCAAGAACAGCCAGAACAAGGTTATCGTCCTCGACGGCTCCGACGGCGACTTCATCGTGTCCAGCAACATCGGCATCACGTCGTCCAACAAAACCATCCTCGGCATCAACAATGCCCGTCTCTGCACCAAGTGGCAGATGACGGACGAGATCAAGGCCGCTCTCGACGCTGCCGGAGTGACGAAGATGAGTACCAACAGTGACACGGGAGGCACCCTGAGCAATGGCCAGAGCGTCAGCGAGGAAGCCGAGTACCACACGCGCCAGACCATCATCGACCTCACGGGCGACAAAAACGAGAGCTATCGCAACTCGGGACTGCTCAGTCTCAGCGGCTGTAAGAACATCATCATCCGCAACCTGACCCTCGTAGGTCCCGGCGCTGTCGATGTCAGTGGCAAGGACCTCATCTCCGCCACCAACGGTGCCAGCCATGTCTGGGTAGACCACTGCACCTTCCAGGATGGCATGGATGGCAACTTCGACATCACCACGAAGTCCGACTTCTTCACCGTCAGCTGGTGCGTCTTCACCTATACCGACCGTTCCTACATGCACCAGAACACCAACCTCATCGGCAGCAGCGACAGCGAGGCCACAGGCTATCTCAACACCACCTTCGCCTTCAACTGGTGGAGCACAGGTTGCAAGCAGCGCATGCCGATGGCCCGCGTGGGCAAGATCCACATGCTCAACAACTACTTCTCGAGCACCACGGCCAGCAACTGCATCAATCCCCGCAAGAACTCCGAATTCCTCATCGAGGGCAACTATTTCGAGGCTGGCGTCAAGCGCTACTACAGCCAGAGCAGTGCCACCGCTGTCACCTGGGCTTCCAGCAACCATGCCGTCGAGAGCAACTCCTTAGGAACCATCAAGAACGTCGGCTCCACAGTCACCGTGCCCTACGACTATACCGTAGCCGGAGCCACCGACATCCCTTCGGTCATCCAGGAGCATGCCGGCGCCACGCTGACCTTTTCAGACACCCCCTCGGGAATCAGAGGGATTGTCAATGCCACGAAGGCCGATGGCAGAAGATACAACCTCAAAGGACAACTCGTCGACGAACACTATAAAGGCATTGTGATAGTGAATGGCAGAAAAATAATGGTTAAGTAACATTCTCATATTACTTAACCAAAAAAGCAAATCGCACAAAGGGTGTCCTTTGTGCGATTGTTTTATTTCACCATGAACTTGTGTCCACCCTGTACGACAACACCGTGATAGCTGCTGTCGATACGCTGGCCACGCAGATTGTAGCAAGGCATGCGGTAATCGGGCTTTCCTTCGTCGAAGGTCAGCATCTCGATGCCTGTTGAACCACCATACTCGTAGCAGCCCAAGTCAGGGGCAGAACCATTAAACGACAGGAAGTCCTGAATCTTCTCGCCCTCGAAGTTAAAGCCCATGTCATCGTACTTCTTGCCCTTGTCAATGAACTTGCTGCCAGCTACCAGATGATACTGCACATGCTCAGGCAGCGTACCGTCGCTGTTGCGCTCGGCAAAGATGATGCTCTCGATGTCGACACCCTCAAACTCAGAGGATTTGAAGTCCTTATAGCCCTCGTTCCAAGTATTATTACCCTGAGTAGTCGTGCCAGAATCACTGCGCTTCCAGTGAGATTCCGTCGGTTCAAGGCTAATATTGTTGAAGGCTGCCAGTGTAAAGGGGTAGTCATTGCCAAAGCCATAATTAATCTTGTTCTTATGTGCCGTACAGTTGATGACTTTCATATTTCCGGAATTGTTATTCTGGTCAAAACCCTTACTGCGATGTCCGACAGCCAGACAGCGATACAGTTCCGTATCGTGCTTGGTGCCACTGCCACCCAACTTAAAACCATTGGGATTGCCACCATTGGCAAAGTTCGACAGGTCCTTGCCTGAGAAGCAACTCAAGTCCTTGTCAACACCCGTAGCACGCGGATGCTGAGAGAGGTCGAAGGTGGCAGGACCGTTGTTGTAGGTAATGCACTTGATGTACACCGTTGGCGTACCATCAGACATACGCTGGAAGGAATCCCATCCATCATCGCTATTGTTCCAGGAACGACAGCCAATATAGATATTGCCCGGACAGGCATCGCCCTGCTTGTCAGCAAAGCCATCGGCATTGCCACCCTTGTCCTGATAGTCGAAGTTGTCGTGTGAGTCACAGTTGACGACCATGTTATGCCCACCACTACGCAGTTGAACACCAGCATTACAGCAACCATACACGTCCAGCTGTTCCAGAATGCAGTATTTGGCCTCTTCCAGCCAGATACCCTTGTAGCCGGCATAGCGGATGGTCAGTCCCTTGATGTGGACATAGCTGCCCTTCACCACAACACCATTCGACTTGATGGCCTCTTTACGGAAGTCGAGGATTGGCTTCTCGTCATTATACGGGCAGATGGTAATCATATTCCCCTCTGCTCCCGACTTGTTGACAGACACCGTACTGCTGAAATCATACTGTCCGCCCATCAGGTAGAGCACGTCGCCAGCCTTCAGCTTGCCCAACACCGTAGAGTTCAGTTTACCCGGTGAACTCTCTGTAAAGTTCGAGCCAGACCCTGTGGGCGACACGTAATAGTTGGTTGCCAGTACATTGACAGACGCCATCACCAGTCCGGCAATCATCCAATAGAATCTTGTTTTCATATCTCCTTTGTTTTAGTTCCTATTACTGTTTGTGATGCAAAGATAGGCCTTTTCCGCCACACAGCCAAATTATCAAGCCGAAAAAGCATAACAAACGTTTGCATGACAGCCAACAGTTTAACGGCCTCTTCTACGATTCCTGACTGGTCCCTTCATATTGTACCCTATAGTATTCTGTCACATTGTCACCATCCCATGTAAAGGCGGAACGCTCTTGAAGCCTTTCTTCCCCTTTCTTTGTTGTGTACAAATACATGCTTACAAATCTCTCACCATCGTAAACGAATTCATCCCGGGCAACCAAGTTTTCTGAAGACAGATAAATGGACATCATCTTCACCCGTCCGTCTTCCAGATCACAGACAGCTTCAAGTACTTTATTGTCTGCATCAGAGTTGCACACAATCCGCGATTCATCATAAGTATAGGTGGCGACAGAGGTGTTATTCTGCCCATCTGTAATATCTACGCGACTGATGCGGCCCTGATCATCATACGTAAAGACGCCACGCTCATTTGTGTACTGACTGGTGTGGGTGAGTACAGTTAGTCTCTTTCCGGCAAATGAGACGAAGGGAACCGCAAAAAGTAATAATAGTAGTAGGTTTCTTTTCATCATACAATACTGTTTTTAGGCGTTTAACTGTTTGTTAGCTGTCTTTCGACGGCAAAAGTACATAGTTTTTCCCTATCCACCAAAGATTTGCAGAAGTTTTTTCACTCATCCCGAATGTCGTCAGGTGAAATCTGGTGCCGTTCCAGACACCATTTTGTGCCGATGAAGATAATATCTTGAAGTAATGTAGATAACATCTTCATCGCCACAAACTCTGCGCTACAAGCACAGAAAATCAGTAAAATATGCTTACAATGTGTTGTTTTGACGAGAAAACAGCACTGGACTACCCTACCTCAAAGTCTACATTAACGTAGACTTCAGGGCTCCGCCCGAATTTCGCTCCAGTCGGGTAGCCACTGGGTTTGAGGGCAAGTTAACAAGTTAACGAGTTAACGAGTTAACGTTAAGAACACTTTCAACCTTAAATAATATATATTATATATATATAATATATATTATTTATTATTTTCACATTCTTTAATGGGGCCTTATCGTTAACTCGTTAACTCGTTAACTTGTTAACTTTAGGGCCTTCTTAAATATTGACAAAAGGAGAATGGTGGGGATAAGACACTCATATAAAATAGTGTGGGAAAGATTTGCTCGTTTCAGAATAAATGTTTATCTTTGCAAACAATAACGGAAAACAATAAAGATTATGAAAAAACAATTATTACTCTTTGTGATGACGTTGCTGCCAATGGTGGCCATGGCTGATGCCGTAGAGATTAATGGCATTTACTATAACTTGATTGATAAGGCAGGAGTTGCCGAGGTGACGAGCAATCCCAGTAAATATAAAGGCAATATGGTGATTCCCGAGATAGTCAATTACAATGGGAAAGATTATGACGTGACGAGCATAGGTGAAAGCGCTTTCAGTTTTTGTCAGGACCTCACTGCTGTCGAGATTCCCAACAGCGTGACTAGTATTGGAAGCTTTGCTTTCTACAATTGCTCGAAAATGGCCTCCCCCTCTATTCCTGCCAGTGTGACGAGCATAGGAGGTCATGCTTTTCATGCCTGTTGGAGCGTGACCTCTATTACGATTCCTCAAGGTGTAAAGACCATAGAGGAGTATCTTTTCTTTGGTTGCAGTGCCCTGACCTCTGTTTCAATTCCAAGCAGTGTGACGAGCATAGGAACGTCTGCTTTCTATGGCTGTATCTAAACGGGTATAAACAACCATGAATATCTGATACTATCTATTTGTAAAACGCTCATTTTCAATTACTTTTGATTTTTAACACTTAATGGTTGGAATTTGGTAGTAACCGAATTTCAGTATATTTTTGCAACGTATTTCTACCGCGAGGAATTTACGGGGCTTCGATTTCGTCACTTTGCGGACTCAGTTG
>JAEEGF010140654.1_pt1 | contig 27671 bp, 22 predicted proteins | sample 9134171 | NCBI WGS metagenome assembly JAEEGF01 (sample SAMN16246542, study PRJNA631951) | gut metagenome | biome: gut microbiome; feature: rumen; material: AP-attached | host: Bos | place: Iran: Karaj | collected 2018-10 | reverse complement strand
CCTTGAGCCAGTTGAGCAACAGGGCGAGGATAGCACCCACGCCGTAGAGTAACCATGGCGTCTCACCACCCATCATCAGGGGCTTGATAACGGCGGCCATGGCGTTAGCCTGGGGGGCTACCATGGCGTCGGGGCCGGTGAAGCCGTATGCCTCGTTCAGAATCATCATCACACCGCCGACGGTGGCTGCCGACACGAGTGTGCCGACGAACTTCCACGTCTGCTGCTTGGCGGGTGTGGTGCCAATCCAGTAACCGATCTTCATATCGGTGACCATACCACCAGCCATTGACAATGCGGTGCAAACCACACCACCGATGACCATGGCGGCAACGATACCCTTAGAGCCTTCGAGACCGATAGCGACAAAGATGACGCTGGCCACAATCAAGGTCATCAGGGTCATACCCGACACGGGATTACTACCCACGATGGCGATAGCGTTAGCTGCCACAGTGGTGAACAGGAAGGCAATCACCAGTACAACGAGGAATGCCACGATGGTCTGCACCAGGTTGTGGATGACACCGATGTAGAAGAACACGAAGGTGACCAGCAGGGCAGCCAAGAGGGCAAACACGAGGACCTTCATGGAGATGTCACGCTGATGGCGTTCAACCTTCACATTCTGGTCCTGGCCCTTCAATGCCTGTCCAGCAAGACCGGCGGCGTTCTTGATAACACCCCACGACTTGACGATGCCGATGATACCGCTCATGGCGATACCGCCGATACCGATGTAGCGCGCACCGCCAGCAAAGATGTCTTCGGGAGCCATCTGGGCAAACTCGGGATTCATGCCCATGAGAGGAACGATAATCCACCAGATAAATGCACTACCGGCAAAAATGATGAAGGCATAGGGCAGGCCGATGATGTAGCCCAAACCCAGCACAGCGGCACCGGTGTTAATCTTGAAAATCATCTTCACATTGTTGGTGAAACTCTCCAGTGCGGGGATGGCTTGAGTGGTGAGCACCTCTTTCCACCAGCCGAAGGTCGAGAGCAGGAAGTCGTACAGACCGCCCACGATACCAGCGATGAGCAGGGGACGCGCCTGGTCACCGCCCTTCTGACCGCTGACGAGCACCTGGGTGGTCGCGGTGGCCTCGGGGAACGGGAACTCGCCGTGCATGGCGCTCACGAAGTACTTGCGGAAGGGGATGAAGAACAAAATTCCCAAGCAGCCACCCAGCAATGAACTGAGGAAGACTTCCAGGAAGTTCACGGTGATTTCGGGGTACTCGGCCTGCAGGATGTAGAGGGCAGGCAGGGTGAAGATGGCACCAGCCACGATAATGCCCGATGCGGCACCAATCGACTGGATGATGACATTCTCGCCCAGCGAGTTCTTGCGTTTGGTCGCTGCACCAATGCCGGCGGCAATGATGGCGATGGGGATGGCAGCCTCAAACACCTGGCCCACCTTGAGGCCCAGATAGGCTGCTGCGGCACTGAAGATGACCGCCATAATCAGACCCAGCGAGACAGAGTAGGGCGTAATCTCGGGATACGTCTTGTCGGGCTTCAAGATGGGGACATATTTCTCCCCCGGATTGAGCTCGCGCGCGGCGTTCTCGGGCAACGACATGTCGTCTTGCTGTTCTTGAACAATAATTTCTTCGTCTTTCATAAATAAAATGATGATGTTGATATAATTAGGTTGTTTTAGACGGTTAACATAATTAGTTCAAGCCGGAAACAAAACCAAATATACTTGAGTTTTGCTAAAGCGAAGGCTAATTAATTCAAACTGCGAAGATAGGCAAAAAACCACAATCATGCACCATTCAGGTCGCGAAATGTGCGTTTTTTTGTGAGATTGAAGATTTTAGTTATCTTTGTAGCCTTAACAATAAACTTGATGAAGAGATGAGAACAAGATTGATACTGTTGGCCATGATGGCCCTCATGACAATAGGGACGATAAGTGCTCAGGACGGCTTGCTGACGAGTAAGCAGGTTTCCCTTGAGGAACTCGCCGCCTATATCGACACCATGCGCAACCCTGAGGCTGCCGTCAAGCTCTTCTATACCAACCTGGTGAACAATCCCACCCATAGCTACCGCATCGAGCACCTGGATTTGGGCTTTAACGGCTGCACGGGCCGTGTTGACGAGAAGGTGGTCATGGCCGACGGCACTAGGCGTGATAACGTGTTCCTGTTCAATGAGCAAGGCCTGCTCACCCAATCCACTATTCAGGGCAGTAAAGGCACTAAGACGGTGGTAGATTATACTTATTCCTATGACGAGGTGTTGGGCTACACCCTCAAGCAGAGCAAAAGCAAGAACCGCACGATCAACTATGCACCCATTTACGGCGAACACGGGCGACGCGAGAGCATCAAGGGCAGTAACGGCACCCGACAGGATTACACTTTCAATGAGAAAGGTCAAATCACCAAGCGCATCATCACCTCTGCCAAGGGTGACAAACGCATTTTGCTCTATCAGGGCGGCTATGTAGTGCGTGAGGAAACAGGTGGCAAGGCATTCCGCTACCACTATGACTTTGACACGGCTACCGGCAAAAAATTCCTCATCTCCATTGAGGAATTGAAGGGTAATGATGTGGTGCATGAGCGCAAGTATGACTATGACATCGACACTCACGGTCGTTACACTCGCGTGAGTGTGTCGCTCGATGGCAAGCACCAGATGACAGTGACGAGGAGTTATAGTGAATAACGATGTGCTGTTGAGTGCCGAGACCACAAGTAGCCTTTAGCCAGGAGTGATACAATAAAAAGGGGTGCTTTATCGTTTTTTAAGATAAAGCTATAGCAACTCATTTTCATGAAACGGATACTCTATATTATGGTGGGCGTGATGCTCGCATCGGTGGCGCTGTCACTGTCGTCCTGCAAGGGTCCAAAACTCAAGGAGGCAGATGAGGCATATGACCGCGGCGAGTACTTTGATGCCGCTACCATCTACCGCAAACTCTACAACCGTTATAACCGCAAGGAGGATGCCTGGATTCGTGGCGAACTGGCTTTCCAGTTGGGCATGTGCCACCTGAAGCTCAATCAGGGCAGCCGTGCTACCGCAGCATTCCAGAATGCCATCCGCTATGAATATGAGGACACAACGCTCCTGTTGCGTCTGGCACAGGCCCAGCAACGTGAGGGTCAGTATGCTGCTGCCATCAGCAGCTATCAGCAGTATATGGAGATTGCCCCCAATAGCTGGGAGGCAAAGGTGGGAATCAGTGGTTGCCAGTTGGCCCCCAAGTGGAAAGAGGAAGGCTCCCGTTATATTGTCAAACTGGACAAGGTGTTAAATTCTCGCCGTGCCGATTACTGCCCCATGTTCCTGGATAAGAATATGGAGTATGTCTATCTGACCTCTACAAATGAGAAATCCACTGGTGAGTTGCGTAGCGAGATTAGCGGCACCAAGAAAGGTGACATCTTTTTCTCCAAGATTGATGAGAAAGGCAACATGACGCGCCCTGAGGTCGTTGACGGTGGCTTGAATACTGAGCACGACGAAGGTGCTGCAGCCTTTTCTCCCGACGGCTCGACGATGTATCTGGCACGTGCTGTCCGCCAGGATTGGCCCACCACGGTCGAGATTTATACCAGCACCCGTAGCGAAGCCAAGTGGGCCGCCCCGCAGAAGTTCGAGATTACTGCCGATACTCTGAGCAACTACAGCGACCCCTTTGTCAGTCCTGATGGCAACTGGCTTTACTTCGCCAGTGATATGCCGGGCGGTCAGGGTGGCATCGACATTTGGCGCATCAATCTCAAGGACAAACACGGTACCCTCGAGAATTTGGGTCCGCAAATCAATACCAAGGGTAATGACCGCTTCCCTAATGTGCGCACCGATAGCGTGATGTACTTTGCCAGCGATGGTCATCCCGGTATGGGCGGTCTCGACTTGTTCATGGCTACCTTGCAACCTCGTGAGGAGGGTGACAAGATTTCTATGGATCGTTGGGTCGTTGAAAACATGGGTGTGCCGATGAACTCATCGGCAGACGACTTCGGCATTACTTTCGGCAAGGGTGAAAGCGGTTACTTCTCAAGCAACCGTGGCGACGCCCGTGGCTATGACCACATTTTCAAGTTTGTCAAGCCCGACCTGCAGGTGTGGATTTCGGGCTATGTGGTGGATAAGGACGATGAACCCGTTCCCAATGCTGTAATCCGCATTGTGGGTGACGACGGCAGCAATCAGAAGACTGCCGCCAAACCCGATGGCTCATTCCGCTTCGACCTGCAGCGCGGCGTCAAGTATGTTATGCTGGCGGGAGCCGATGGCTACTTGAACTCTCGTCAAGAGTTTGAGAGCGATACAGTCGAGGAAGATGCCGAGTATAACGTGGACTTTATCCTGGCCGCCACATTCAAGGCTCAGGTTGTCGAGAACATCTTCTATGACTTTGACAAGGCAGTCTTGCGTGACGAGTCCAAACTGGCACTTGACAGCATGGTCATGCTCTTGAAGGACCATCCCAACATCGTCATTGAAATGGCAGCCCACACCGACCGCATCGGCAGCGACAAATACAATAACGGCTTGTCGCAGCGACGAGCCCAAAGCGTTGTGGACTATCTTGTCGAGAACGGTATCCCGCGTGAACGATTAAAACCCACCGGTTATGGCAAGACACGGCCCAAGACCGTCACTAAGCGTATCCACAGCCAGTATCCGCAGTTTGAGGAAGGCGTGACGCTCAATGAGGAATACATCAAGACTTTGAGCAAGGAGGACAAGGCGGCGGCCGACCAAATCAACCGCCGAACCGAGTTCCAGGTTATAGATACCACCTACGAGTATTAAAACAGCAAAGAACCGCCCCACGAGGCGGTTCTTCTGTTGATATTCGAAAAAGCTAGATTATCTAGAAACTCTAGAGTGTCTAGACAATCCAGAATGTCCAGTTATCGTCCGATGCAATAGTAGGTGAAGCCCATTTCCTCAAGTTCTTTGCCGTCATACACGTTGCGGCCGTCAATGATAAGAGGTGTCTTCATCAGTTTCTTGACAGTCTGCCAAGCAGGAATGCGGAATTGGCGCCATTCAGTGAGCAGCAGTACAGCGTCAGCACCCTTAACAGCATCATACATATCAAGTCCGCAATAGACGTTGCTCCAGCGGCGCTTGGTGGCATTCATAGCCACGGGGTCATATACGCGGACATGGCACCCTGACTCCATGAGCAGGTTGATGGTGTCGATGGCGGGGGCGGCGGTCATGTCGTCAGTTTCAGGCTTGAAACTCAGGCCCCACAGGGCAACGGTCTTGCCCTCGAGGTTGCCCTTGAAGTGGTTGTTGAGTTTCTTGAAGAGAATACGTTTCTGGCGGATGTTGACATTCTCCACGGCCTTGAGAATCTCCATGTCGAAGTTGTGTTCGTTGCCGATTTTAATCAAGTCGTTGATGTCTTGAGGGAACAGCGTGCCGCCGTATCCGCAGCCCGGGAAGATATATTTGGGACCGATGCGGCTGTCAGTGCCCACGCCGTGGCGCACCACGTTGACGTCGGCTCCAACAATCTCACACAGGTTGGCAATCTCGTTCATGAAGCTCACACGGGTGGCGAGCATCGAGGTGGCGGCATATTTAATCATCTCGGCAGTGCGTGTGTCGGTGTAGATGACCGTGCGGTTGTTGTGCATCAGGATGGTACGGTACAGGCGCTCCATGGCTTGTCGTGCCGTGGGTGTCTCGGTGCCGATGACGATGCGGTCAGGCTTCATGAAGTCCTTGATGCCATTGCCCTCGGTAAGGAAGTCGGGGTTGCTGGCGACGTCAAACTTGATGTCGCTGGCTCCACGGGCTTCTAGCGTATCGGCAATAATCTTTGTCACATGCTGGGCAGTACCGACAGGCACGGTAGACTTAATGACAAAAACGCTGTAGCGGGTAATGTTTTCGCCGAAGTCTTTAGCGATATCCAGAATAGGAGTCAAATCGGTGGAACCGTCCTCGCTGGCTGTGGTATCGATGGCACAGAAGACAAAGTCCTGGTCAATGAATCCCTGCTTGTAGTCGCTCGAGAAAATGAGCCGCTTGTCGGTGACATTGCGGTTGATCATATTGTCCAGTCCGGGCTCATAGATAGGGATTGCGCCATACACCAGACGGTTAATCTTTTGGCTGTCACTATCTACACAGGTCACATTGACACCCAAGTCGGCAAAGCATGTGCCACTCACCAAACCGACATATCCTGTTCCTACTATTGAAACGTTCATAGAGCTATAGTCTTTGTTATAAAGTTATCAAGTGTTTTAATCTGCAAATATAGGAAGTTTTTATCTTTTTTTCTTGCACTTTTAATTAAAAAATGCTAAGTTTGCTCATTCCAACTGTTTCTCAAAGGAGATAGATAGTTTTCGTGATTGATAATCAAGATGTTTAACTAATAATATTTTTAGCATTATGAAGAAGTATTTAGCAGAAATGGTAGGCACGATGGTCCTGGTTCTTATGGGCTGTGGCGTTGCCGTTAGTCTGGGTTGCAACCCCATTACCAACATTCCCGCAGTTGTCGGTACGGCTCTGGCCTTTGGCCTTGCTGTGGTCGCCATGGCTTACACCATCGGTGGCATCAGCGGTTGCCACATTAATCCTGCCATCACGCTGGGCGTGTTCCTGAGCGGTCGCATGAGCGCTAAGGACTGTGGAATGTACATTGTTTTCCAAATCATCGGTGCTTTCATCGGTTCAGCATTGCTTTATCTGCTCACCACCAATGTGATGGGTATGGAAGGCACTGGTGCCAATGACTTGCAGGAAGGTGTTTCGGTGATGGGAGGCTTGCTGGCCGAGATTATTTTCACCTGTGTGTTTGTGCTTGTCGTGCTGGGTGCTACTGCCAAGACCAATGGCGCTACCAACAACTTCGCTGGCCTTGCCATCGGTTTGTCGCTGGTGCTCGTACACCTGGTGTGCATCCGCTACACGGGCACTTCGGTGAACCCCGCCCGCTCCATTGCTCCTGCCGTTTTCCAGGGTGGCACAGCTCTCGCTAACCTGTGGATCTTCATCGTTGGCCCGCTGGTAGGTGGCGCATTGGCAGCCATCATCTGGAAGGTCATCGATTGCGACTGCGCCAAGAAAGCTGAGTAATGTTTTTTTTGTAGAGTAAAAGACGAACCCTGGAACCGATAACATCGTTTCCGGGGTTCTTTTTTTGTTAGAGATGTGGCTATATGATGAAAGTCACAATAAATGTTGTAACTTTGCACTTGCATCCTGCTGATGGTGGAAATCTTCCCATTCACGTCAAGGAAGTTGAAGAACATGTCGTCAGGCAACGAAAGAATACAAATGAATCCTCGGGAGCTGCAATATGAGGTTTTCAATTGGCTGAGGTTCCCGTTGATGGTTTTGGTCGTGTTTATTCACGTCAAGGCTCCTAGCGTCATGTTAAATTCCAGTCTTGAGGGGATAGGCGTGTATGATGTGCTCAGGCGAACAATCAGCATTGCCTTGGCACAGATTGCAGTGCCCATGTTCTTCTTCATTTCCGGTTACTTGTTCTTTAATCGTCTGCATGACTGGAAGTGGAGCGTCTATCTTGACAAACTGAAGAAGCGTTGCAAGACATTACTGGTGCCGTTTCTGCTGTGGAATACCATCGCTATTTTGACTGTATTACTGGCCCTTATGCGACACGAGGGATTCCAGGCTGCCAAGGACTATATCTTAAACCATGATTTATGGTCTCTCTATTGGTGTTCCCATGAATGGGCCGGACCGCCCAGCTGGTTTGGTGTAACTCAAGTGATGATGAGCCCTTGTTTGCAGCCGTTGTGGTTCTTGAGGGATCTGATGGTGGTGATGGTTCTGTCTCCGTTGCTGTGGTGCCTGTTCAGGTATCTGAGGGTGTGGGGGCTCTTGTTGTTGCTCTTCTGTTATGTCTCGGCAGTGCCCTTGGTGTTGGGCATCACCATGACATCGCTGTTCTTTTTCGGCGCTGGAGCATACATGAACCTGAATCTGATTAATTTGCCCCAATTGGCGTGGCGGTACCGTTATGTGGTTTGGTTCGTTGCCATTGTCTTGTTGGTGGCTACCATCATGACAGTTGGCTTCGATGCTCAAGATAACCTCAAGATTAGCTGGGTCTGCCCTTTCTTTACGTTGGCGGGCAGTATGGCGGCAATGGCGCTGGCTGTCTGGGCATTAAAAAAGGGTCATCGCATTCCAGCGTTGCTCAGCAACAGCTCATTCTTCATCTTTGTGGCCCATGCATTGTTGTTGGAATTCAGTTACGGCATTTTTAAGGCCCTGTTAGGCAGCGGCAATGTCCTGATGTTGATACTCAGGTACCTGTTGGCGGCGTTCCTGCTGATTGCATTATGTGTCATGGCTTATTGGCTGTTGAGGAAATTTGCGCCCAGGCTCTGCGGTATTTTAACGGGCCGACGGTAAAGAAACCGCTTCCAATGATTAAAAAATGTGAATTATTTGTCGGATTAAGATAAGATTTGTAATTTTATAGCGCAGATGTTTTTTGACTTTTCATAATTCAAGTTATTCATCCAATAAATTATTTCACAAAAATGAGCTACAAGATTATTGACATTGAGGGTATTGGCGAAGCTTACGCCCCCAAACTGCAAGCCGAGGGTATTGAGACTGTAGAACAACTGCTCGATCGTTGCGCTGCTCCCGCAGGACGCAAGGAACTTGCCGAGAAGACCGGCATCAGCGAGAAACTGATTCTCAGGTGGACCAACCACGCTGATCTGTTCCGCATCAACGGCATCGGTCCGCAATTCGCCGAGCTGTTGGAGGTTGCTGGAGTTGACACGGTTAAGGAACTGCGCCACCGCGTTGCAGCCAACCTGGCTGCCAAGGTGGCCGAAATCAACGAGGAGCGTCACCTGTGTGGCCGTGTTCCCGTTGAGAGTGAAATCCAGCGCATGATAGACCAGGCCAAGGAAATGGAAGCTCGCATGACCTATTGATTTCAGGTCTGATGACCAAAACAAGCCGCCAAGCCCGATTGATTGTCGTGGGCTTGGCGGCTTGTTTGATAAAGATACTTCCCATTAGAAGGGTAAGTCTCCCTTTGGCGGCGCTTGAGGTGAGGGTGCGATGTTTTCACCTCGTTGCTGGCGCAGCTTCTTGATGTATGCTAGTTCGTTGATGGCATAGTCGGCGTTCTCTTCCTCGTCCAGCATCTTGGTGAAGATTTTTTCGGCTTGGTCAAGCTGGTTGAAGTCGATGTATGCATAACCGCGGCGTCGGCGCAGGAAATTGATGAAATCCTTGATATTATCGGGCAGTTCATCCTCTAGGTCAAAGTTGCGCTTCACCTCGTCCATGATGCTCTCGGTGTAATTGAACAGGCGCATGTCCTTGCTGTTAGCCATGGCATTGACCAGTTCCATGGTGTGGCGGATGTTGCCGTCGTTGGCCATGAGGTCAAGATAGTAGAACGCCTGCTTGTAAAGTCCCAGCTCGTTGTAGCAGAACCCCAGTTTGTAGGCCGCCTCCATGAACACATGCCTCTGCTCGGCTTTCATGTCGAAGAAAGTCTCGCGATAGCTGTTGAACACATTCTCCAGATGCAGGATGGCCTCATAGTAGCGGTTGCTGTTGAACAACTGTTCACCCCAGTAGAGATTATAGGCTACATCGGCGTTATGTACCTGGCTCAAGAGCTCTTGCTCCTCGCTCATGCTGTCTTGCTCGTTGTTCTTGGCCTTAAGCAAGGCGTCGGTCCACATGTAGTCAAACTCCTGATAATGCTTCTTGTCGTCGCTGCGGTCAAGTGCAATGAGCATGGTGACCGTGAGGGGTTGACGTGCCTCGTTGCTCAATGAGTTGGTGCGGCTGATGTTGCGTGGCGGCAGGGTGACGGTCACGCGGGAGTAGATGGCGTGTTCATCTTCGCCCTCGGCCGTGATGGTGATAGTCGCTACTCGCGGCATGAGGTCGGCACCCTGGTTATAGTGCAGGTCGAGTACGGCATAATCGCGTGCCAGTCGGGCGTCCTTACCGTTTCCCTCGACCAGTGCGTGGCGCAGGTCAAATGCGCGGATGGCATCCTCGTCCTTCAACTGCTGCTGACCGCTGACCGTGTTAACCGTCAAGAAGAGCAGTTTGGCGTTAGGCAGTGGTGCTACAGTTTCGAGCAACTGCCACAGGGAGAGGGGAGCCATGCCGCTGGACAGTTCGGTGACCGCTCCGTTGAACTGATGTCTCAGTTCCAACTGTCGCAGGAGAAACATCTCGCGCTGGTGCTTATAAAGTGTGCTTTCCAGATCGCTGTTCTCGTTATCCTTAGCGATAGAAGACGCCTCGTTGAGGTCGCGTTGCCAATCGTGCTGGAAGTGGAATGCGGCTTTGAGCTGCTGCACCATGGTGTCGCTGTTAACCTGGTTGTTGAAGAATGACAAGTGGATGCTCACTTGATCGTCCTTGTGGTCGATGGAGTAAGTGTACTTGAACAGGATGTTGCTGTAGTTGTGGTCGTTGCACTTTGACCTGATGAGCGGCAACAGGCTGATGGGCTGTTGGTCAATGGTCGGGTAGGTGACTTCAATGCAATCATCCTGCTTGCGGATGGCAGCGACAAAATGTCCTGCCTGGAACTCAAAGTTGTAAATTGTCGTGCTTTCTTCCTCATGGACAGTATAAGTACAATTATACTCTTTGAGGAACTTCTCAAATGCTGATTTTGCCGAGTATTTTTTCCTTTTAGTGATAAACATAATGCTTGATGTGTTAATCCGTTAATTTGTTGAAACTATCTTTAAGGGGTGAAATATATAAAATTACTGCAATTATCGTGCCAATGTGGGGAATGTGCCACCGAAGTAGCGTCGTTGCAGTCCCTCGTAGGCTGCGGTGTCGAGTTTTATCTGGTTGTGCCAACGGTTAAGGCTGTCACACAGGCTCTTGCGACTCTTGGCAACCATCCAGGACTGGAATTGTGACAGGCTGATGGCCACCGAGCGGTCCAGATTGGGCAGTCGTGACGACATGGCACGAGCGATGGAACGGTTGACCACGGCGTAGCGTATTTCCCCCGCCGACACCATCATCATCAGTTGTTCGGGACCGTACAATTCATCCACATGGACATAGATGGTGTCGCCGATTTCGCGGCTCAGGCTGGCAATGCGTTCAATCATCGGAGACCCCTTGACCACCCACACCGTGTCGCCTGCCAGGTCAAGCTGTGAATGGATGGCGGTGCTGCCACGGCGCTGCACCAGCACTTGCTGGTCAATGTAGATGGGGTCGGTAAAGGCAAATCGTGAGGTGTCGCCCGCTGTCATGGGGAACTGTGCCACCACCACGTCATAGCGACCGTCCTCGAGTCCGGCAATGGCTTTTTCCAGGGTTACTACCGGATGAAACTTCATGGGGCAGCCAGCGCTGTCAGACATCATGCGCAGCAGGTCATAGTTGTAGCCGCCCAGCGTGTCCTCGTAGGTGTAATAAGTCACAGGCGAGTACTCGATGGCGATGTCCAGCGTGTCACCACTACTGGGTCGGGATTCGGGATTCACGACAGGTTTGTCGCACATACTCAAAGCAATCATAAAACCCACAATGATAACCAGTAGTATCACATAAATAATCATCTGTCCCCGTTTGGCAGGCTGTTGTTGTCTCATCATCTGATCAGCGTTTTTCAAGACCACAAAAATACTAAATTCTTACCACTCCTGCAAGAGGAATGACCAGACATTGTCTGACAATGTCCGACTAAGTCTGACACTGTCCGACCTTGTCTGACTTCTGTCGGACCTCTTTTTGACAAGAGACAGCCGCCAGTTCATCGCACTGGCGGCTGTCTTGTTATTGTATGTTCCTGTTAGCGGGCGTTGTAGGCCTCGAGTGCTTTCTCGAGCACTACCAGGGCACGCTTCAGGTCTTCAATCTTGAGCACATAGGCCATGCGGACCTCATTCTTGCCCAGACCGGGGGTAGCATAGAAACCGCTGGCAGGTGCCACCATCACGGTCTCGCCCTCGTAGTTGAACTCCTCAAGACACCAGCGGCAGAAGTCGTCAATGTCTTCAACCGGCAGACGGGAAACGGTGTAGAATGCACCCATGGGCATCGGGCAGAAGACACCGGGAATCTTGTTCAAACCCTCTACCAGACAGTTGCGGCGGGCGATGTACTCGTCATAGACGCCCTTGTGGTAGGCCTGCGGAGCATCGAGCGATGCTTCGGCAACGAGCTGGCCGAGCAGGGGAGGACTCAGACGGGCCTGTGCCAGCTTCATAGCGGCAGCGCGCACTTCCTTGTTGCGGGTGATGAAGGCACCGATGCGGATACCGCACTCGCTGTAGCGCTTCGATACACTGTCAATCATGATGACATTGTTCTCGATGCCTTCGAGGTGCATGGCGCTGGTATAGGGAGCGTCGCTGTAGATGAATTCACGGTAAACCTCGTCGGCAAACAGGAAGAGGTCATATTTCTTCACCAGGTCGCGCAGGCGCATCAGCTCCTCGCGGCTGTACAGGGTGCCGGTGGGGTTGTTGGGGTTGCAGATCATGATGGCGCGGGTGCGCTCGTTGATGACCTTCTCAAACTCTTCAACGGGAGGCAGGGCAAAACCATCCTCGATGTGCGTCGTGATGGTGCGAACCACGGCACCGGTCTCACATGCAAAGCCCATGTAATTGGCATAAGCGGGCTCGGGAATAATGACTTCGTCACCAGGATTGAGGCACACCATGAAGGCCATCTGTACGGCCTCACTGCCACCACAGGTCACGATGATGTCATCCACACTCAGGTCGATGTTATAGCGCTTGTAGTAACCTACCAGTTTCTCCACATAGCTGGGGATGCCCTGCGAGGGGCTGTATTCCAACACCTTACGGTCTACGTGCTTAATTGCTTCAAGACCTTCCTCGGGGGTGTGGATGTCGGGCTGTCCGATGTTGAGGTGATACACTTTGATACCGCGTTTCTTGGCTTCGGCGGCAAACGGAGCAAGCTTTCGGATGGGCGATGCCGGCATCTTCACGCTGCGTTCTGAAAGTTTAGGCATAATTAAATTGCTTGATTAGTTTGATAATGATATTTGAAGTCGTTAATTTCTCAGCCGACAAAATTACATAAAAATAGTGCAAGTCGGACACAAAAGCAAAAGTTTTTTTGTTTTTGCTGGCGTTGGCTCATTCAAAGGATGGAAACTTCCCCACAGAGGTCGCTTGCCATGTATTTCTTGACCATGCTAGGTGAGTAACGCATGCCGAAGAGGAACATCAGCTTGGTGATGGCGGCTTCGCTGGTGATATCGGCACCGCTGATGACGCCGGCATCGAGCAGGCTCTTGCCAGTCTCGTAGAGGGAACAGTTCACGCCACCGCTGACACACTGTGTCACGTTGACGATGACAATGCCACGCTCCACGGCCTCACGGATGCGCTTGATGAACCAGGGATGGGTCGGGGTGTTGCCTGCGCCGTAAGTTTTCAGGACGATGCCCTTGATGTTGGGCGTGTGCAGCAGATAGTCGAGCGTCTGTTCGGTCATGCCGGGATTGAGTTCGAGGAACATGACGTTGGTGTCCATGTCGGTACACACCTTGAGGGGACGCGGTGGCATCTGCCTGAGGTAAGGCGTGTTATATTCGATATCGAGACCGATTTCGGCCAACTCAGGATAGTTGAAACTACTGAAGGCGTTGAAGTTGTCGGCGCTCATCTTAGTGGCACGGTTGCCGCGCCACAGGTAGTTCTCGAACAGAATAGCGACTTCCTGAATGCGGGGCCTGCCCCTCTCATCAACGGCAGCAGCAACCTGCAGCGCGGTGATGAGGTTCTCCTCGCCGTCGGTGCGCACCTCGCCGATGGGCAGCTGCGACCCGGTGATGATGACGGGTTTGCTCAGGTTCTCGAGCATGAAACTCAGCGCCGATGCGGTAAAGGCCATCGTGTCGGTGCCGTGTAGCACGACAAAGCCGTCGTACAGGTCATACTTTTCCTCGATGACCAGTGCGATGTCGCGCCAGTGCGACGGGTCCATGTTGCTGCTGTCGATGGGCGGGTCGAACTGGAAATTATCGATTTCGTAGTCCAGTTTCTTGACCTTGGGCACATTGTCCATGAGGTGGGAGAAGTCAAACGGCTGCAAGGCATGGGTATCGGGATTCTCAATCATGCCGATGGTGCCACCGGTGTAGATGATGTATATTTTAGGTCGTCTCATTGTGGTTAGGGTATTATCAGGTTAGATGTGTCGGTGGGTTGCTTCTTTCTTCATCAGTTCGCGACCGCGGTTAAACGCCTTGTTAAAGAAAAACATGTGATAGTCGAGCGAGTTCACCCAGTAATCCCAACTGTGGCGGCCGGGGCGCACGGTGAAGTCGTGGTCAATGCCCATTTCGACCATCTGGTCGTGCAGGGCGATATTGTTCTTGATGAAGATATCGTTCAGGCCGTCATCGATGATGATGTTCTGCGCGGGCTTGAAGGGGCTGTTTTTCACTTTGTCCAGTTGGTTGCACACGGCATGGTCACGCCAGCGCTGCGGGTTGCTCTCGTAGTCGCCTAGACGGTCCTTGATGTGCCAACTGTCGGGGAACTGGGTGATGTCCATGTTGCCGCTCATACTGCCGCACGACCAGAACACGTCAGGATGACGGAAAGCCAGGAACAACGCTCCGTGGCCGCCCATGCTCAGGCCCGTGATGGCGCGCATGTAGCGGTTGGCATAGGTGGGGTAGAGATTGTCGATATAAGCAACCAGTTCCTTGCTCACATAGGTCTCGAACTGCATCTTGGAATCAATGGGCGAGTCAAAGTACCAACTGTCCTGCCCGTCGGGGCACACGATAATCACGTCATACCGGTCGGCCAGCAGATGTAGGTCGGCCTTTTTGATCCAGTCACTGTAGCAGCCTGTAGCGCCGTGCAGCAAATAGAGTACCGGATATCGCGTCGTGTCATCTTCGATGATATAAACTGTTGAGGGCCTGACAACGACATTCTTGATGGTACGGCCCATGGCCTGGCTCATCACCTCGATGGTGTCGGCAGGGAATATTTCACGGTGTTCGAGCAAGTCCGGTGGCTCGACACTCTCCTGTTGACTTGATTTGGTGTGGGCACATGCCGTCGTTGCCATCAGCATCATGGCAGCGAACAATAACAGCGGTTTCAGAAACTTTTTGCTCATTGCTTATTGGTTTTAAGCGGTCGTTTTTTCTTGAAAAAGTCGGTCATCAACTTGGCGCACTCGTCTTGAAGAACGCCTGCGGTGACTATCGTCTTGGGGTGGAAGGGGGCGGCACACATGGTGTGATAGCCGCGCTTGTCGTCGGCTGCACCATAGACGATGCGGGATATCTGGCTCCATGCCAGCGCTCCGGCGCACATCAGGCACGGCTCCACGGTGACATACAATGTGCAGTCGGTCAGATACTTACCGCCAAGCGTCGAGGCAGCGGCAGTGATGGCCTGCATCTCGGCATGGGCGGTGACGTCGGTCAAGGCTTCGGTCAGGTTGTGCCCGCGCCCGATAACGCGTCCCTTGCTCACGATGACGGCGCCGATGGGCACCTCGTCACGCTCGAGTGCCTTGTGGGCCTCGTCGAGAGCCATGCGCATGTATTTGATGTCGATATCCTCGTTGTTCATCAGTTCAGGAATAATTTGCGGACAATGTCGCCCACTTTCACGATGTAAATGCGCTGGCCGGGCAGACTTATGTTGTTGTTCACGGCTGGCCGTTCGTACCACAGGTTGCCGTACACGTCATAGATGAAAGTCCATTTCCCGTGGGTGTCGCCACTGATGTGGATAGTGCCGTCAACGCCCGTGATAGTAAGGTCGCTGGCGGGCTCTTTTTCCACTTCCTCGATGGCGGCAGGTGCCGATGATGTAGCCACCATTTGCAGGTCCTCATCGTCATACATCAACGTGGTGGGGACAACAAGATATTCGGTACTCAAGGCTCCAATAGGCAGGTAATAACGGTCAGCGGCAGTGATTGCCATCAGATAGCCGTCAGGACCGTAAATCTTGTAAGCCAAATGGTTGCCCAGTGTCAATGCTGTCCAGTAATCGCCCACGATTTCCTGTTGCATGGTGGGCACCACGGCCAGACCCTCGTCAATCCACATCGAGAACAGGTCGTCATCGCCCCAGTTGATGTCATCCTGGTAACGGTTGGCCGTCAATTCATCGGTGAGCATCACGCTGATGTCAGTACAGCCCTCAAAGGGGAAACCCGTCAATCGGGGAGGATTGGCAGCGTCGCTATAGATTTCATTCAGTCCGAAACAGTAGGCGAATGCCTTGTCACCGATAGAACGCAGGGATGCGGGCAGGAATACCGTGCGCAGGTTGGAGCAGTCCTCAAATGCGCTGTGGTTGATAACGGTCACACCTTCGGGCAACACCACGTTGCTCACCGCAGTGCCGGCGAGCATATAGCGGCTCACGGCCGTGAGACCGAGCGGTAGAGTGATGTCGGTTAAACTCTCGGCATCGGCAAACGCCGCGTCTCCGATTCTAGTGATACTGTTAGGTATCTGTATCTGGGTTACATCCGATTGCCAGAAAGCCCTCGGAGCAATGGCAGCCACCTCATAGTTCACACCGTCGCAGTAGACACGCTCTGGCAGGATGATGCAGCCCTCATAATGATTCACACCATTGTAGAAAGCTGGTGCCACTTCCACTTGTGTATCGTTGATGATATTATAGAAGATACCATTGGCCTCGATGTCCTGACTGTTACCGTTCAAGGCGCAGCCGGTTATCAAGACTGTCAATAGCAATATGTCGGATAGTATTTTTCTCATTTCATTATTCTCGGTAGTAAACGCGTTTAACACGAGGAGACACACTGGTAAGAATCTCATAGGGGATGGTGCCTCTGGCTTCGCTCAGCGTTTCGACAGGAACGTGTTCGCCAAAAATTTCGACCGTGTCTCCCACCTTGCAAGTGGTGTCGGTCACGTCAATCATGACGGCATCCATGCACACATTGCCCACCGTGGGACACAGCGTGCCGTTGACCCACATGCTCATGCGACCGTTACCGAAGTGGCGGTCAAAGCCGTCGGCATAACCGATGTTGACGGTTGCGATGCGGCTGTCACGTTGCAGCAGTCCGTTACGGTTGTACCCTACTGTAGTACCGGCAGGCCATTCCTTGATGCTGATGATGATGGACCGCAGTGCCGACACGGGCATGAGTGCATCCTCGCTGCCATCAAAGAGGGTGCGGATGCCATAGAGGCCAATGCCGATGCGCACCATATCATACTGATGTTCAGGGAAGCGCACGATTCCACTTGTGTTGAGTGCATGCTTCATGATGTGGTGGTCAAACGATTGCTGCAGCATGTTATAGCACTTGTCAAAATAGTCGAACTGCGCCAGAGTGTATTCGTCCTGAGTGGGAACATCGGCAACGCTCAGGTGGGTGAATATTGAGGCAGGAGTTACGACATTTTGTTCCTTGAGCAGGTCGATAAGGCCGGGCAACTGCTCCAGGGTGAATCCCAAACGGTGCATGCCGCTGTCAATTTTGATGTGAATCGGGAAACCCTGGACGGCATATCGCTTGCCCTCCTTGATGAGGTCACGCGCCATTTCCATGCTGTAAAGTTCCGGCTCCAAGCGATACTGGAACATAGCCTTGTAGTTTACGCCGTTAGGATTGAGTACAATGACAGGCATGGTGATGCTTGCCTTGCGCAATTCCACGCCCTCGTCCTGTACAGCGACAGCGAGGTAGTCACATCCGCAATCCTGCAAGGTCTTGGCAATCTCGTAACTGCCTGCGCCATATCCACTGGCCTTAACCATTCCGATGGTCTTGGTTTCGGGCTTGATGAGGGACTTGAAGAACTTGAAGTTGTGGGCCAGCGCATTGAGGTCCACTTCCATGACGGTGATGTGCTGCTTGGCTTCTAGGAGGTTGATAATCTGGCTGAAACCGAAACGCGGGTCACCCTTGATAAGGATGGTCTCGTCGTCAAAGTCACCCTTGGCGCAGCTGGAGATGAATTCCTGGGTGTCGTCAAAGAAATGGGTGTGGGGAATATCGTCGAAGTAGCGCTGGTAACGGCACATGCATTTGCCGATGCCGATGAAGCGGTTCACCCTTTTGGTCTTGAGCAGTTCGCTCGCGCGGATGTAGAGCTCGTCATCGCTGTAGCTTTCGTTGCTCAGGTCGCTCAGGATGACCGTACACGGGCGGTTACCCGCACGACGGGTCATGAAGTTGAGTGCCGGGGTGAGGGAGTTGTAGTCGCTGGTATAACTGTCTACAATCACGGTGCAGTTGTTCACGCCCTCGATGACGTTGAGCCGTGTGCCGACAGGGGTAAGAGCCGCCATGCGTTCAGCGATGACCTCACGGTCCAGGTTCAAATGCAACAGAACCGATAGACAGATGATGGCATTGTCCAAATCGCGGTCGGCAGTAAAGGGTATAGTCAATGTGCTGGACTCGTCATTGTAGGTATAATGCAGTGTCGTGGCATTTTCAGTGCGTTCGGCACTATCCACTTGCAGGGGCGCTTCACAGTGGTTGCGCGACCACGACATGGCCAGTGCGACATCGCTCTCGACAAGCGGTGAGATAATATGGGTAACCAGCGGGTCGTCGGCACAATAGACGATGCACTCGCAGTTGAAGAGAATCTTGGCCTTCTCCTGTGCCTTCTGCTCCATTGACGCGAAACCGTCGTTGTGTTCGCTGCCCAGGTTGGTAATGATTCCGATGGTGGGTCTAATCATGGCCTGGAGGTTATCCATCTCGCCAGTCGTTGAGATACCAGCCTCGATGATGGCCAGGTCAGTGTTGTTGTCGATGTCCCAAAGCGATAAGGGGACACCTATCTGTGAATTATAGCTGCGTGGTGAGCGCACGATACGGTAGTCGTCCTTGAGCAGCTGGAAAAGCCATTCCTTGACCGTGGTCTTGCCACGGCTGCCCGTAATGCCGATGACCGGCAACTCACGGAAACGCCTGCGGTGGAAGGTCGCCAGCGTCTGTAAGGCGTCGAGTGGCGATTCCACAGCGATGTAGTTGGCACCTGCACACTCGGGCAAGGCATAGTAGTCGCTGGAAACGACAAAGTTGCGCACACCCTTTTCATACAGTTCGGGAATGAAATTGTGACCGTCACCAGCCTCGGTGCGAAGGGCAAAGAATATGGTCTCGTCGGGCTGAGTGAGAGAACGGGAGTCGGTCAGCAACTGGCTCACGATGGAATCCTCGTTGATGATTTGTCCGCCGGTCACTTCCAGCACGTTGTATATTTCGGTGATTGAGTAATTCATGATCTGTCAAGGGCTTTTTGAAGTTCAGGGTTGTCAGCTAGATAGGGATATTCCTTGATGAGGTTGCGCACCACGCTTGCCGTGTCGTTGTTGAAGCGGTCCACCGTCTCGCGGTTGGTGCTCATGGGGCGGTGCTGCAGGCGCTTGTGGATGCGCTCGCAACGTGCTACGGCGAGTGCGCTGTGGTCATCGAGATAGGTGGCCTGGAAGGCCTGCCAGATGTATTCCACCGCCACGTCGCTGGGATGGACCATGTCACTGCTGTAGAAGCGGTAGTCGCGCAGGTCGTCGAGCATGATTTCATAGGCGGGGAAATAGTCGCAATAATCCCTGTGGCGGGTTATGGCCTCGTGGATAGCGACGCGCAGCGACGCCTTGCTCAGCGAGTTGGTGTCCAATCCGTCGGCAATATGGCGTATGGGGCTCACAGTGAGGATAATGCGCAACCCGGGATTGAACTCATGCAGTTGTGTGAGCATGGTGTCAAGTTCGGTGACCATCTCATGCACTGATGCCATCTTGCGTTCAAATTCATGTTGAGGCACCTTATGGCAATTGGCGACGACCTCGCCTGTCGATTTCAGTCGATAGACAATCGCGGTGCCCAGTGTCACAGTAAGCAATTGTGCGGCCTGCAGAGCATTGTGGCCCAACTCGATGCGGGTGTTCATGCGGTCAAGCGTCACTTGCTTGTCGGGCATGGAATGGCGCGAATGGAAATCATAGCTGTTCCACACGCCGCCCTGCATGAACAGTTCTTGTCCTGCCATGGGTCGGCACTGGATGAGGCGTCGCACGCCACTGGCGATGCTCATGGGGTTGTAGAGCGTTCCCATCGGGTTGACTGTGGCATGGATAAGCGCACCATGCAGCTTGGCGCCGATGTTGTCGCTGAAGCATGAGCCCAGCAGCACCACACTGTCGCTATGGTGCAGCCAGCCACGGTTTTCGCCCGTCTTCACTGTCGTTCTGAACTCCATTGTAAAACTTATAATGGTTGTTTTAACTGGCAAAGATAAGTTTTTTTTGGCATAATGACCCTAATTTGATGACATTATTTAAAAAAGCTGTTTGTACTAGTCGGGGATAAAACGAGGGCATTAGTATGCTAATACCCTCAAATTAAATGTGTTGAAATCGAAATTCTCCTTATTTCTCAATGAAGTTGAAATCACCAGTGATGTCATTGAAATAGACGTCATAGGTGCCCTTCTTGACAGGAATATTGTTGCCCTCGCGCTGACCACGTCCATAGGGGAATGAACTTGCACCCCAATTGTAATCCCATGCGTTGTCGGCAGCAAACTTGAGTTCATTGTCGGCAGTAACTGTGAAGTTCCTGAAAATCCAATTGTGATTCTCCTTCTCGGGATTCAACTTGGTCATTTCGTAAAGCGGATCGGTGGCATCCCAGCCGCAATGGCCGCCAACGATGTTGATGGTGTTGAAGGTGTCATGGGTGGTGGTGCTATAATCAGAATAGAAGTAGAATCTGTCGGTTTTGGTGTTTAGAATGATGTTGTAGTAGCCATCACGTCCGGGAGCGATGGCGACGATTTCTTCTCCGCCATGACTGAAGATGCCGTTGGGCTTCATGCCCCAGCAATCATCTCTGCTACCAGGATGGTGGATGAGCATAACAGCGTCATTGGCTCCAAAATAGCCCACATACATCAATTGCCCTTTGCCATTTCCGTTAAAATCCCCAGTGGGGTATAGCGGAATCAATCCACGGCCAATGCTGCTCGTGCCGTCGTTCTCCCAAGGATTGCTGCCCACGCGGTCGCCAATCAGATACCACATGTCGATAGGAGCCGGTTCGGGCCATGCTCCGCTCAGGAGGTAGTCAATGAGCGTGGTCACGTCGGCGATGCTCACATGATCATCGAGGTTCACATCAGCGGCACTAGTCGTGATGTTGTCTTCACTGCCCAGCAGGTAGTCGATGAGGGATGTCACGTCACCAATCGAAACAGAACCGTCACCGTTCACATCACCGCGGACATTGTTTTCGGTGATATTTTGGTATTTTCCACCAATCTGTGCATCAATGTGGGCACTGACCGAGGGTATCAGTGCGAAGCACCCCAATACTGTAGTTAGTATTCTGAAAATCAGTTGTCTGTTCATTGTGATATCATTTAAGTGTTAATAATATAAATTCAAAAGTGAAAGGTATGGCAAATATAATGTTTTTCTTGATATAATCATGCTTTTCTCGGCTTTTTCCTTAATGAATGGCAAAAATTACGGTAATTTATTTGTAAAATGCTTTTTTTGTCATTATCTTTGCCATTTGATAAAAAGTTGCAACCTTACTCCCTATGAGTAGTAATGTTCCCGAAAATAGTCAGGGCTTCTGGTCGCGGGTCTTCCATCTGTATTATGATGGCTTCCGCAGCATGACCGTGGGCAAGACGCTGTGGCTCATCATCGGCATTAAGTTGTTCATCATGTTTTTCATCCTCAAACTGTTGTTTTTCCCCAACTTCTTGAACTCCAAGTGTGACACGGAGCAGGAAAAGGCCGAGTACGTCCGTCAACAATTGACGACCAACAATTGACAATTTAAACAGATAACTATAAACTTAAAACTGATAATAATATGGAAGAATTAATCAATGTTGTTGACTGGTCGCGGGCGCAGTTTGCACTCACGGCAATCTACCATTGGCTGTTCGTGCCGTTAACGTTGGGATTGGGTATAATCGTGGCCGTGATGGAAACGATTTACTTCAAGACCAAAAGCGAGAAATGGCTCGCGACGACCAAGTTCTGGATGACCATCTTCGGCGTGAATTTCGCCATTGGCGTCGCCACTGGTATCATCCTGGAGTTTGAGTTCGGCACCAACTGGTCCAATTACAGCTGGTTTGTGGGTGACATCTTCGGCGCACCGCTAGCGGTGGAGGGAATTCTGGCTTTCTTCATGGAGTCGACCTTTATCGCCGTGATGTTCTTCGGGTGGAAGAAGGTGAGCCCCGAGTTCCACCTTGCAGCCACCTGGCTGACGGCTATTGGCGCCAGCCTGTCGGCATTGTGGATTCTTGTGGCCAATGCATGGATGCAGTATCCCACGGGCTGCGAGTTCAATCCCGCTACCATGCGCAACGAGATGACGAGTTTTGCTGCCGTGGCACTCTCGCCCATGGCGGTGAGCAAGTTTTTCCACACGGTGCTGAGTGCCTGGGCACTGGGTGGCGTGTTTGTGTGTGGCGTGTGCGGCTGGATGATGCTCAAGAAGCGCAACTATGACCACTGCCAGCGCAGCCTCAAGGTGGGTGCCTGGGTAGGCGTTATCGGCATCGTGCTCACGATGGTAACCGGTGATACCAGTGCGGTAACCGTTGCCAAGTACCAGCCCATGAAACTGGCGGCGATGGAAGGCCTGTACAAGGGAAACCACGAGCAAGCTATCGTAGCATTCGGTATTTTGAACCCATCAAAGCAAGCCTTTGACGGCCAGGACCCTTACCTGTTCGACATCAGTATCCCTTATGGCCTGTCATTCCTCGCCACTCATGATTTCAAAGCCTTTGTGCCTGGCATCGAGGATATTATCAATGGCGTCAGCTATGACAACGAGGGGAATGAAATCAACACGGTTTCATACGCTGAGCGCATGGAACGCGGACGACGCCTGCAGGATATGCTTTCGCAGTATGACGCCGCCATGCGCAGCGAAAACCGCGTGATGGTGGACAGTCTCAAGAACGCCATCAATGCCGATTTCAAGAACTTCGGCTATGCCTATCTCGATAAGCCCGAAGAGGCGATTCCCAATGTCCCCCTGACGTTCTACACCTTCCACTTCATGGTGACCGTGGGTGGCTACCTGCTGCTGTTCCTGTTGTTGGCGCTGTTCTTCGTTTACAGGCCTAACATTCTCAATAAGGCGAAATGGGCCAAATGGTGGCATATTCTGGCCATCGTTACTATTCCCTTGACCTACCTGTGCAGTGCCAGCGGTTGGATTGTTGCCGAGGTGGGCCGTCAGCCGTGGACTATTCAGGACTTGATGCCTAACAAGGTGGCCATCAGTGATTTGAATACTGGCTATGTACAGGCAACATTCTGGATTTTTGCCGTGCTTTTCACTGCACTGCTGATTGCCGACATCGGCATCATCTGCAAGCAGATTTCCAAGAAGTCACAGACCGATTTAGACACCGTTAACGATTAAGGAAGGAGGAACAAGTCATGACTACATACAATCTTTTACAGAATTACTGGTGGCTTATCATGTCGGTGCTGGGCGCACTGCTGGTGTTCCTGCTCATGGTGCAGGGCGGCCAATCGATGCTCATTCATTACGGCAAACCCGACAAACGCGCGTTGCTTATCAACTCGATGGGCCGCAAGTGGGAGTTGACCTACACGACGCTGGTGACCTTTGGCGGCGCTTTCTTCGCTTCGTTCCCGCTGTTCTATAGTACCAGTTTCGGCGGAGCCTATTGGTTGTGGATGCTCATCCTGTTCAGCTTTGTGATTCAGGCAATTAGCTACGAATATCGCTCCAAACCAGGTAATATCTATGGGGCACGTTTCTATGACACACTGTTGCTGATTAACGGCATCGTGGGCCCCGTCCTCCTAGGCGTGGCAGTGGCAACGATGTTCTTCGGCGCCGAATTCACGGTGACCAAGAGCAACATACTCAATGTGCAGGCAGCGACCATTTCGCAGTGGGGACCAGGACATGGACTGGAGGCTATCGCTTGCTGGAAGTGCCTGTTGTTCGGTTTCATGGTGTTCTTCCTGGCCCGCACGCTGGCATCCCTATATTTCATCAACAACATCGACGATGAGGAGGTCAACAAGAGTCAGCACAAGCTGTTGCTGGTCAATGCAGCCGTGTTTGTCGTGCTGTTCCTGGCCACAGTGGCAGTCATTCTCACCGCATCGGGCGTGGGTTATGATGATAGCGGCAATGCGCAGTGGGTGCCCTTGAAGTATCTTAAGAATTACCTGGCAATGTGGTGGGCACTGGTTATCCTGCTGCTGGGTGTTGTTATGGTGCTGTTCGGTATCGGCAAGACGTTGTGGAAGGCTGATTACCGCAGCGGCATTTGGCCCGCAGGCATCGGCACGGTGCTGGTGGTGATGACACTGTTCTGGGTCATGGGCTACAACAACACTGCCTATCTGCCCTCGCTGCTCGACGTGCAGAGTTCACTCACGCTGCGCAACAGTTCGTCCAGCGAGTTTACCCTCACGGTGATGAGCGTTGTGAGCATTCTCGTGCCCTTCGTGCTGGCTTACATCGCTTACTGCTGGTACAAGATGGACCACAAGAAACTCACCAGCGACGAACTCAACTCTACTGACCACAAGTATTGAAGTTTTAGGCTTTAGGTATAAGATTAGTGGCACCCACTGCTCGGTGGGTGCCACTAATCATTTTGTTTGATTTCTCGGCCTTTAAGCCGATTCTTGTTTCAGGCGAAAGTCTTTTAGTTGCCGCGCTGCTGACGCTTGGTGGTGAAGCCTTCGGTGATTTGGCTATAGTCATCCACGTCCTTGTAGAGGATCCAGAAGGTGGTGCCACCAATCGACATGCTATCCCTACCGCCACTGCCGTTGGGCACGACGTAAGCCTGAGCGAAACGCCACCCGAACTGGGTCAGGTAATTCAAGGCATCAATCATCGAGTTGAACTTGATTTCCTTGCCATCCTTATCTACAAGCCTGGACTCGCTCATGGAGCTCAGCCACGATGTGCTTTGGCCAAAGTCAATCGACACCTTCACCTTGGTGCTGAATAACTGTCCCTCGCACGACAACTGGGCATACACCCGCTTGGCAGCAGGGTTAAATCCCTCAACTTCAGTGATTTGTGCAGGAGCCACCTCGATGGCATCCTGGGCATAACCCATCAGTGCTGTTACCAGCAACACTAACAATAAAGTAAATTTCTTCATCTCAATCTTATGATGTTCAGTTTCTGAATGAAACGCTAAGCGCATTCTCATTATTACATCAATCAGCATTTTTTTGTAACTTTGCGGTCTAAATCAAAAGACAAAATCATCATGAATGTAAAGATTAACGATATCGTGCGCTTCCTGAATGATGTGGGAGGCGGCAGAGTGTCCAGAATTGACGGTAAGACCGTCTATGTGGAAGATGAGGACGGCTTCGAGCGCCCAGCGTTGGAACGCGACTTGGTTGTCGTGGGACAAGCGGGGACCAAGGCATCAGCCTACGAACGTCCGTTGGACGTGCGCACCCGTCAGGTAGAGCCCGACAAGCCGGCACCTAGGCCCAAAGTGGAGCCAGAGGTGACCTTGCCCATCGAGGAAACGCCCGAGGGTGAGGTGCTCAATGTGGTGCTGGGCTATGAGGCTCGCGAAATCAAGCACTTGAACACGACCACATTCTATGCCTCGCTGGTCAATGACTCCAACTACTTCCTCTATTTCACCTACATGACGCGTGGCGACGGCGAGGGGGAGTGGCAGACACGCTACCACGGCATCGTCGAGCCCAACATCCAGGTGCAACTCGAGGAGTTCGGCCATGACGACCTGAACGATATGACGCACATCGTTGTGCAGTATGTCGCCTTCAAGCAGGGCAAAGGTTTTAAACTGAAGAATCCCGCTCTCGTCGAGCAGCGCCTCGATGTGACCAAGTTCTACAAGGTACACTGTTTCCACGAGAATCCCTATTTTGACGTGCCCGTCATCGCTGTGGAAATCGTTACCAATGACCGTCCCGCTCGACAGGTGCACATCGACAGCGGTGAGCTGGAACGCGCCATGAAAGAGAAAAAGCGCATGGACCGTCCGCAGCGCAAGCCCGTGCAGAAGAAAGTCGATAACAACGGTATCATCGTGCAGGACCTGCACATTTCATCGTTGATGGACAACCTCAACGGCATGACGCCCGGCGCCATCCTCGAGTACCAGATGGACAAGTTCCGTGAGGTGATGGATGCCAACATCAACAAGCACGGTCAGCGCATCGTCTTTATCCACGGCAAGGGTGAGGGCAAGTTGCGCCAGCACCTGCTTAGCGAACTCAAGCGCCGCTATCCGCGCTGCACCGCCCAGGACGCCAGCTTCCGCGAGTACGGCTTCGGCGCCACCCAGATTACCATACACTGATTTTTAAAGACAACTACAACAACTCGTACAACAATAATAAAAGGAAAAACAATAAATACAATAAATACAAATTATTGGTAATCAGATAATTGTATTTATTGTACTTGTTGTTTTCTTTATGTCAGCTTGTTATTTGAGGATGGGGAAACGGAACTGGCTCAGTTGGCGTTCCAGTTCTTTTTCTTTGCCGTCGCAGTATTGGTTGCACAGGGCGTGGAACTGCGGGGAATGGTTCATGTGGGTGAGATGGGCAAGCTCGTGGCAGATGACATAACGGATGAGCGGTTCGGGCAGGAACATGAGGTTGCGGGATAGCTGGATGACCTTCTTGGTGGTGCAATGCCCCAACTTGCGCATCCCGCGCCCCACCTCCAAGCCAGCGGGCTTAAGCCCCAACTCGTCAGCCACGCGTTGGGCGAACGGCAATAGGACGGCATGGGCTTGAACGTCCATGGCACGCCCAATCACACTGGAAAGGGTGCGCTTGACGTTGGCGTCGTCAAGATTGGCCGTTTCATGAACTTGCAGGTGCAGAGTGTCGCCTTCCCAGTGGTTGAGTATGTAGCCTGGCATGCGGCTCTGTGACTCAATGATGACTCGGCATTTGTAGCACTCGATGGCTTGCCCCAAGTGGAAAGCTACCGAGTCTGGTCGAGGAAATGTGCGCAACTGCTCACGGTTCATGTCCACCATGCGTTGCAGGTCGGCAACCGACACGCCCTTGGGCGCCCGCATTAACAGCAGTCCATCGGTATGATAAGTGAACCGCACCGAGGTCATACCCCGGCGCAGTTCAACATGTATCTTTCCGAATTCCTTATCCTCGATATAGCCCTTCATCATTCAAAATGAAAACAATAAATACAATAATTACAATGGCTTCGCAATCAAAGAATTGTATTTATTGTATTTATTGTCTTCCTTTTCTATGTGTCGTGTTAGAACTTGGTGATGCCCATAATCTCGCGCACGTCGGCAAGGGTCTTGCCAGCACGGGCACGAGCACGCTCGGCACCCATCTCCAGGACGCGGTGCAGATAGGCGTCATCGTTCTCGATGTCCAGGATGCGCTCGCGGATGGGCGTGGTCAGTGCCACGATGTCCTCGGCAATCTCCTTCTTGAGGTCGCCGTAGCGGATGGAGCAGTTGTTATAGGCCTCGGTGAAGTATTCCACCTTGTCGGGGGTGCCGACGAGCTTGAGGATGGTAAACAGGTTCTGCACCGGTTCAGCCATAGGCATATTGGGCTCGGTGGGGCCGCCATCGGTCACGGCGCGCATGACCTTCTTGCGGATGGCCTTCTCCCCGT
>JAEEGF011423814.1_pt1 | contig 27675 bp, 11 predicted proteins | sample 9134171 | NCBI WGS metagenome assembly JAEEGF01 (sample SAMN16246542, study PRJNA631951) | gut metagenome | biome: gut microbiome; feature: rumen; material: AP-attached | host: Bos | place: Iran: Karaj | collected 2018-10 | reverse complement strand
CAGATCGGCGAATGGCTGGAATACACCGTAGAAGTGGCTGCGGCAGGCGATTACACCATGTATGCCGCGGTGGCTTCGGCCAATGCGACTTCCAGCTTCAAGCTGTCTATCGACGGTGACGACATTACCGAAGAAATTGCCGTTCCGCAGGCGACATCCGGCGAAGACAACTATGATGAATACAACAAGGTCAAGGCTAACGTGACGCTTGCTGCCGGAAAGCATATCCTCCGCTTTACCGTGACCGGGGACTGGATGGATATCGACTACATCAACTTTGTGGCCGGCAAGGATGCCGAAGATGTTGAACCTATCGGAGGCCCGGACGCTATTGGCCAGACTCTAAAACTGGCGAACTCGGTCGCAAAATACGACGTGTTCAGCATCTCGGGTAAAAAGGTCGGTACTGTGGACCTCTCGCAGGCGGGTGCCGCTCAGGCTCTGAAGGCGGCTGGGTTCCAGCAGGGCGTCTACATGCTCAAGCAAACAAATGGAAACAAAAAGTTTATGGCCAAGGTGACTAAATAGGCCAAAAAAGCTCCCTAAACACCACATATCCAGGGTTTCATGGACAATGCGTCCATGAAACCTTTTTTTGTGTGAAAAAAATATTCCAATTTGGAGCCTATTTTTAGGGTAGGGGTGGTTATTCCCCAAAGGAGTTACATATGGATGTTTGGTTTAAGAAGGCAAAAACCATTGCTGGCGCGACTCTTGCGTTTGGCCTTGGGATGAGTGCTTTTGCCGATAACCCGATTTCGACTTATCACTATCTCGCTGACCCCGGTGCGGCAGCTGACGATGAATATTTCTACATCATCACGGACTCCGATGACCCGGCTCCGTACAATTCCAATGGTTACAAGATTTACGCCCTCTATGCATTCCGCAGCAAGGATATGCAGAACTGGACTGACTACGGCATCATTTATGATGCCCGCAAGGTGAACGGCATTAACGACATTTGGGCATCCGGTATTGCGGTGCATAACGGCACGTTCTACATCGTGTTCCCCGATGGCGGTGGCGGCGGTATCGGCTACATCAAGGCGCCTGCAATCGACGGCCCGTGGACAAACGCCGTGGGCCAGGGCAAGGACAAACTGGTTGGTGGCCGTGGCATTATCGGCTGTGACGGAGTCTCGTGGTGCTTCGACCCGGGTATCTTTATCGATGACGACGGTACGACCTACGTCACATGGGGCGGTGGCGAAAGCAACAGCCGCCCGAATACCGACAACTTTGATATTGTCAAGCTGAACGATGCGAAGGATGCCCCGGTGGGTAACGGCAGCCACGTGAAGGTGAATAACCTCCCGACCCGTAAGATGCTCGAAGCGTCCTACATCCACAAGCACAAGGGCAATTACTACTTCTCTTACAGTACCGGCTGGCAGCAGGGTGCGCCTACCATCGACTACGGTATGTCGAATAACGTAATGGGACCGTACACCTGGAAGGGTACCATTCTCGGCGACCCGAGTATGAACGGCCGCAGCATCAACGGCAACAACAACCACCATGGTATTGCCGAATTCAAGGGCCATTCTTACGTTGTCTATCATGACCGCCGTATTGCCAAGGGCCATAACGGACTTGAAATTATTCCGGCCGATGACGGTCAGCCGAAACCGAACGAAGGTTACCACCGTAGCGTTTCTGTAGACGAAATGTTCTACAACAACGACGGTACGATTCAGACGGTGAAGGTGACGGACGAAGGCCCGAAGCAGATCGAGAACTTCGACCCGTACGACTGGTATCCGGCGCTCACGAGTTCCAAGCAGAAGGGCATCCGCAGCCGTTCCAACTTTGTGCAGGGCAAGAAGGCCGAACACGTGCTGATTCCGCTTTCCAGCAAGGAATCCTGGATCCGCGTGAGTGGCGTGGACTTCGGTACCGCGGCAACGGGCTTTACGGTCGAGGCTTCGAGTGCTGCTGACGGCAACAAGATTGAAATCCGCACGGGTTCTGCGACGGGTACGCTCGCCGGTACCTGCACGCTCAAGAATACCGGCAACAAGAATACCTATGCCGAAAACAAGTGCGAAGTTTCTGGCCTCAAGGGCATCGTGAACCAGCTGTTCCTCGTGTTCAAGGGTAACCAGGATTCTACCATGTACGTGAAGGCATGGGGCTTCGAGGGCAGTGGCACCACGCCTCCGGAACCGCAGAAGCCGTTCGGTGGCACTGCCTGGGCGATCCCCGGTAAGATTGAGATGGAAAACTTTGACGAACCGGGTACGGGCCGCGGTGCGGGTGTCGATTCCTATAGCGACAACGATGCCGATGACCATGGCGCCGAAAGCAACGGCGGCAAGAGCTACCGCGAAGGCACCGGTGTCGATATCTACAAGAAGGCGACGGGCTACGTGGTGGGTTACAACCAGGCCGGCGAATGGCTTGAATACACCGTGAATATCGCCAAGGCTGGCGACTACACCATGTATGCTGCTGTGGCCTCTGCCAATGCGACTTCTGGATTCAAGCTCTCCATCGATGGCGACGATATCACCAAGACGGTTTCTGTCCCGCAGGCGACTTCTGGCGAAGACAACTACGATGACTACAGCAAGGTCTCTGCCGACGTGACCCTCCCTGCCGGTGAACACATTCTCCGCTTCACCGTCATGGGTGACTGGATGGATATTGACTACATCAACTTTGTGAACAAGGGCGAAGCAGATCCGGATCCCATTGGCGGCGGGACGACAGGCCTCAATGGCTCTGTTGCTGTGATGCATGCCTCCGAAATGGTTCGCTTCGACGTGTTTGACCTCAAGGGAAAACTTGTGGCGAACTTTAAGGCGCACGATGCGGCTGAAGCTTCTGCCTTGTGGCAAAAGATGGGCTCCCAGAAGGGCGCCTACGGTGTGAGCCTGATTCGCAACCGTGCGACTGGTGCTGTTAGCCGCGTTAGCGTAACAAAATAGCGGAAATCTGCGTAAAAATGCGGTTTCCTGTGGATAAAACATCCATGAAACCTTGAACTTCGCCCGGGATTTGAATCCCGGGCGAAGTTATTTTCTAAGACATAGGGGGAGTATTATTCTCCTAAGGAGATTTTATGGGATTGAAAAAAAGCTTGACTGCCGCATGCCTTTTGGCGGGCGCCGGCATGTACGCTCTCGCAGACAACCCTATTTCTGCATATCATTACCTGGCGGACCCGGGTGCTGCCGCCGATGACACTTACTTCTACGTCATCACGGACTCTGACGACCCGGCGGCAGCCAATGCCAACGGCTACAACATCAAGGCCCTCTATGGTTTCCGTACCAAGGACATGAAGAACTGGACCGACTTCGGCATCATTTACGATGCGCGCAAGGTGGACGGAATCGGTGATATCTGGGCGTCTGACATTGCGGTGAACCCCAAGGATGGCAAACTCTACATCGTGTTTCCCGATGGCGGTGGTGGCGGCGTGGGCCTCATCTCTGCCGACAGCATTGCCGGCCCGTGGGCGAACCCTGTCTCGGGCGGCAAGAAACTCATCAACAACTGGGGTGGCGGCCTTGCGGACTGCGACGGCATCGGCTGGTGCTTTGATCCGGGTATTTTCTTCGATGACGACGGCACGGGTTACTTCACCTTTGGTGGCGGTAGTAGCGATAGCCGTCCGGCAGCAAACAACAACAACGATATTTTCAACATCTATAAGTTCAATTCCGACATGAAGGGCTTCGATGTGAGTTCTAAGACTCACCTGAAAATCGGTGGCCCGAAGGCGATGGAAGCCTCGTACATCCACAAGTACAAGGGCAAGTACTATCTCTCTTACAGTACGGCCGACTTGCGCATTGCTTACGGTATGTCTGATAAACCTATGGGCCCCTACGAATACAAGGGCATCTTCATGGGTAACCCGAGCATTGGCGGCCAAAACATCAACGCGAACAACAACAACCATCATGGCATTGCCGAATTCAAGGGCCATTGGTATGTCGCTTACCATGACCGTCGCATCGCGAATGGTTATGACGGCCTGGAAAAGATTCCTGCCGATGACGGTCAGGCGAATCCGGTGCCTGCATTCCATCGCAGCGTGAGCGTGGATGAATTCTACTACAATGGCGACGGCACTATGAAGGAACTGACCTTCACGAAGGAAGGTCCGAAGCAAATTGAGAACTTCGATCCGTATGACTGGTATCCGGCACTCACCAGCTCCAAGCAGAAGGGCATTCGTAGCCGTTCCAACTGGAATCCAGGCAAGGTCGCCGAGCACCTGTTGCTCCCGCTTTCCACGAAGGAATCGTGGATTCGCGTGAGTGGTGTGGACTTCGGTACCGCTGCCACTGGTTTCGTGGTGCAGGCCGCAAGCACGGCTGATGGCGACAAGGTCGAAATCCATACGGGTTCTGCGACGGGTACGCTCGCCGGCACCTGCACGCTCAAGAATACCGGCAACAAGAATACCTTTGCCGAAAACTCCTGCGAAGTTACTGGCCTCAAGGGCATCGTGGAACAGGTGTTCCTGGTGTTCAAGGGCAGCAGGGATTCTACCATGGCCATCAAGGCGTGGGGCTTCGAAGGAAGCGGCACGACTCCTCCTGAACCGCAGAAGCCGTTCGGTGGCAAGGCATGGGTGGTGCCGGGCAAGATCGAGGCGGAAAACTTCGACGAACCGGGTACGGGCCGCGGTGGCGATGTCGATTCTTACAATGAATCTGATTCCGAGAACCACGGCGATAGCGACCTCCGTGACGGCACTGGAGTGGACCTCTACAAGAAGGCGACCGGCGTCGTGGTGGGCTACAATACCGAGGGCGATTGGCTCGAATATACCATCAACGTTGCAAAGGCCGGCGACTACACGCTCTATGCCGCTGTCGCTGCTGCGGGCAACACCTCCAGCTTCAAGTTTAGCCTCGACGGGACGGATATTACCGAAGAAATCTCCGTGCCCGCTGCAAGTTCGGGCGAAGAAAATTACGAAGATTACAACAAGGTCAAGGCCAACATCACGCTCCCCGCGGGTGAACATGTTCTGAGGCTCACGGTTGTCGGCTCCTGGTTCGATATTGACTACTTCAACATTCTCGAAGGCAAGGACGCTGAAGATACCGAGCCTATTAGTCCGCAGGCCATTGGCAAGGTTGCCCAATTCAACCATGCCGTTACCAGCACCTACCGCGTGTTCAACGTGACGGGCAAGATGGTGGGGACGGTCGAGATGCAGGGCAAAACGGCCTCCCAGGCGCTGACCGATGCCGGATTTAACAAAGGAATTTACATGTTGCGCTCCATGGACGGTAAAATGAAGTTCATGGCCACCGCAAAGTAGAAGAGCTCCCTAAACACCACACATCCAAACCGGCGCCCTTACGGCGTCATAAAGTCCCCCGAGGCATTTCGCTTCGGGGGACTTTTTTTTGTCCACTATTGACAATTAGTCAATGAAATAATTCGTTCTGGTTAGAAAAAAGCCTTTTTAAGGGGTATTTTTAAGTTTGGGAGTGTGCAATCAGCACACTCTGTGTTGACAAGGGTGGTTCTTATGAATAAGAAACTAGCGCTTAGGGCGCTTTGTGGGGTTATGGCCGCATCTACTGCGGTTTTCTCAAGTACAGTCAATGTCGATGTTACCGACGAACACCAGGTGATTCGCGGGTTTGGTGGCATGGTGCATAACCAGTGGCAGGGCGGTGGCGGCCTTTCCGAAGCCGATGCCAAGCTTGCGTTCGGTACGGGCGATGGCCAGATTGGCCTCAACACGCTCCGCATTCCGGTGTATGCAAGTTCGAACGATTTCAATAAGGAAGTGCAGGCTGCAAAGTATGCGAAGGCTGTGGCCGGTGATGACTTTATCTTGTATGCAACTCCGTGGACTTCGCCTTATGCGGGTGCTAACCAGCACATGGCCGCTTCGAACTACCAGAAGTACGTGGATCACCTGAACAGCTTTACCGCTTACATGAAGAACCAGGGTGTTCCTCTGTATGCCATCTCCATCAGTAACGAACCGGACTGGTGCGGTGAATGGGCTTGTTGGAGCGCCGACGAAATCTACAACTTTACCAAGGGCTATGCCGATCAGATGCGAAAGAACGGTACCAAGGTGATTTCGACCGAGTCGTTTGCCTACCAGAAAAAACTGTACGACAAGGTGCTGAACGACGCCAATGCCCTCAAGAACTGGGATATTCTCGGTGCGCACTTCTATGCAAGTGACAGGAATACTGCCGATAGCTGGTTCCAGTATTCCTTGGCCGACCAAAAAGGGGTGGAACGTTGGATGACGGAACACTACACCGAAAGCCAGGGCAGCGGTAACTACTGGCGTACGATTACGAATACGGGTGACCAGGCAAACCAGAACAAGCGCGATACCGTGAATGCCATGGACGTGGGTTACGAAATCCACCGCGCTATGGTCGTGGGCAACTTCAGCCAGTACACATGGTGGTACATTCGCCGCTGCTACGGCCTTATCATGGAAAAGGACTTTGGCAATAAGCTTCAGATTCCGTCCAACGAAATCGGCAAGGTCTCGAAGCGCGGGTACGTGATGAGCCAGTTCGCCCGCTTTATCCGCCCGGGTGCTGTGCGCGTGGGTGCAACGGCAAAGCCCGAGGCGAACCTGTTTGCGAGCGCCTACAAGAGCGCCGGTGGCGACTCCGTCATCGTTGTGCTCGTGAACCGCGATTACGGCAACGACAAGGAAGTGACCGTCAAGGTGCAGGGCGCCGATGTCCAGACCTTCCACATGTACACCACTAGCGAAACGAAGAACGCCAAGGACGAAGGCGAAGTCGAAGTCAAGAACGGCGAAGTGACTATCAAAATGCAATCTGGTGGCAACAACTTCAAGGATTGCATCGTGACGCTCGTGGGCGTGGGCACTCCGGCCAATCCTATTCCTCGCGAACCGTTCGGCGGCAAGGTCGCTGAAATTCCGGGCAAGATTGAAGCCGAGAACTTCGACATTCCGGGTACGGGCAAGGAAAACAAGACCTACAACGAGAACGATTCCGATAACCACGGAGACTCTGACTACCGCGAAGGTACCGGTGTCGATATCTACAAGAAGGCGACCGGCTACATCGTGGGTTACAACCAGGCTGGCGAATGGCTTGAATACACGGTGAACGTGAAGGAAGCGGGTGACTACACCTTCTTTGCCGCGGTTGCCTCCGCCAATGCGACCTCCAGCTTCAACATGACTCTCGATGGCAATGAACTCACGGGCGATATCTCTGTCCCGAAGAATGACGGCGAAGAGAACTACGACGACTACAACAAGGTGCAGAAGAATGTGTCGCTCACTGCCGGCCAGCACATCCTCCGCTTTACTGTGGTTGGCGACTGGATGGACGTGGACTACTTCACCTTCGTGAAGGGCAAGGACGCGACCGATCCCGAACCGATTGGTGGCACGACCGGCATTACGACTGCGGTCGGCGCTGTCCCGATGACCGAAACCGAGGCGTTCCGTCTGTTTGACATGAACGGCGGCTATATCGGCATAGTTCATGCAAACGGCGTGGGTGAACTCCGCTCAAATGCCTCCCGTCTTGTGAAACGCGGCGGCGTTTACCTGGCGAAGTCCCTCCGCGGAAGTCAGATGCACCGCATCTCTGTGGTGAAGTAAAAAAACTCAAATTTTTTGAAAAAACGGCTACTCCTGTTGGAGGGCTGTTTTTTTTGTTTTATAACATTTTCGTATGCAAACTATGGACGGATTGTCCATAGAAATTGGTGAAATTAGTGAAATTTTGCGGTTTTTGAGGGGTATTTTTAGGGTAGAACTTCTTTAAGGAAAGGGTTTGTTATGGCGTGTATCAGAAAATTTCTCGGCTTGGCCGCTATTTCGGCTTGTGCAGCTTTTGCGGCGCCGAACCCCAACTTCCACATTTACATTGCTTACGGGCAGTCCAACATGGCGGGTAACGGCGATATCGTCCCCTCCGAGGACCAGGACAAGTATTCCGAAAAGTTTCTGATGCTCGCCTCGCATAACGCGAATGCAAGCCAGCGCAGCGGCAAGACGAATCAGTCCATCAAGACCGGCGAATGGTATACCGCGATTCCCCCGATGTTCCATGCCTTTGAGAACCTCTCCCCGGCGGATTACTTCGGCCGCGCGATGGTCGATTCCCTCCCGGGTGTGACTGTGGGCATTATCCCGGTCGCTATCGGTGCGGTGAGCATCCGCGCTTTCGACAAGGATCAGTACCAGTCCTATTTTGCAGGAGACGGCAAGGATATTATGAACTGGGGCTGGCCCAAGGATTACGACAACAACCCCCCGGGACGCATCCTGGAACTCGCCAAGAAGGCTAAGGAAGTGGGCGTCATCAAGGGCTTCATCTTCCACCAGGGCGAAAGCGACGGCACCGACGACAACTGGCGCCGCACTGTCTACAAGACCTACAAGGATATTATCGACGCGCTCGACCTCGACGAAAACGAGGTTCCGTTTGTGGCGGGCGAGCTGCTGCAGGAGGGCAACAACTGCTGCGGAAGCAAGAACGGCGGCATCGCGCAACTCAAGAACAACTTCAAGAAGTTCGGGCTCGCCTCTTCGAAGGGCTTGCAGGGCAACGGCAAGGACCCGTACCACTTTGGTCGCGCGGGTGTGATTGAACTCGGCAAGCGCTACTGCTCCGAGATGCTCAAGCTGATTGACAAGACGATTGATCCGGATGCCCCGGCGGTGAACCTGGTGGATCCGAGCCAGTCTACGGTTCCTGACGAACCTCCTGAGGAATATGGCCCCTACACCGACCCGATTGCCATCCCGGGCAAGGTCGAAGCCGAAAACTACAACAAGGGCGGTGCCGGCAAGGCTTATAACGACCTGAACAAGGGTAACGAGGGCGGCAAGCTCCGCAAGGACGATGTGGACATTTACCAGCCGAACATGGGCATTGTCGTCGGCTACAACCAGAAGGGCGAATGGCTCAAGTACACCGTGAACGTGGCTGCCGATGGCGAATACGAGATTTCTGCCAATGTCGCTGGTGAAAACAGCACGGGCGGCTTTGTGCTCTACATGGATGACCAACAGATTGGTACCGAGATGGTGAATACGGGTAAAGGCTTCGAAACCTTCGAAGTTGTGAGCGGCGGCACAGCGACCCTCAAGGCGGGCGAGCACGAACTGAAGCTCGAGATTACCAATGACTGGGTCGACATCGACTATGTCGAGTTCAAGGCGAAGAGCGCCTCGGATTCCGGAAAAACGGCGATATTCGCCCAAAAACTGGACTTGGGCATGACCGAAGCCGAATCCTCGTTCAGCGTTTTTGACCTCCAGGGCCACCAGGTGGCGTCTTTCAAGGCGAAAAACATGGCGGAAGCTGTGGACATGACCCGGAAAGGTGTGACGCAGAACATTGTCTTGGGAGGGGTATATTTTGTAGTTTCTAAGAAGAAAGGTAAACAACTCCAAATGCAAAAGGTGGTAGTCTATGAAAACTAGCGAGCTCTTTGTAGTAAAGCAGATTATTTTCTTTACGGCCGTAGCTGCCATTTTAGGCTTCATTTACGGTTAAATCATTTCCTTAATCGTTGAACTCAAAAGGTCCCGGCTGTCGCCGGGGCTTTTTTTCGCCTTTGGCGTGGTTTACGGTGTTGACAAAACATCCATAAAACGTTGTTCCGTGAGTGCGAACTGGGGCACCGTAGAAAATATTTTTAGGATACAAGGAGTTATATTATGGGATGTTTCAAAAAATTGGCGGGTGCCACGCTCGTTTTGGCGGGTCTTGCTGGCGCAGCAACAGTCAACAATCCGATTATGTATGTCGACAGCCCGGACCCTTCCATTGTCCGTGTTGACGACGCTTACTACATGGTGACGACGACCATGCATTTTGCCCCGGGCGTGCCCGTTTTCAAGAGCACGGATTTGGCCCAGTGGCGCACGGTGGGGTATGCTTACCAGACACTCACCAACAATGACCAGCAAAATTTGAATGGCGGCAAGGACGCTTACGGTAAGGGTTCTTGGGCGTCGAGCATTCGTTACCATAAGGGTTTTTTCTACGTGCTGACTCCGTCTTACACGACGGGGAAGACTCATTTGTACAAAACCGCCGATGTGGAAAGCGGCCAGTGGTCCGAAGTGCAGCTTCCGTTCTACCACGACCCTTCTCTGTTCTTCGATGACGACGGCACCGTGTGGGTGTTCTACGGCAGTGGCGACCAGATCAGTTACGTGCAGTTGAACGACGATGCTAGCGGCGTAAAGCAGGGCGGCAAGAGCGGCAAGCTCGGCGGCGTGAGCGTGAACCAGGCTACCGGCAAGAGCGGCTATATTGTACAGCAGGAAGGCTCGCACATGGAAAAGGTGAACGGTGAATACTACCTGTTCACGATTTCTTGGCCGAATGGTTCTTGCCGTACTGAAGTGGTTTACCGCTCCAAGAGCCTGCTTTCGGGCTATACCGGCAGAGTGTTTTTGGCTGATAACGGTGTTGCGCAGGGCGGCATCTTTGATACTCCCGAGGGCAAGTGGTATGCCCTCCTGTTCCGCGATTCCGGCCCGGTTGGCCGTATGTCGCACTTGGTGCCGATGGAATGGAAAGACGGCTGGCCGGTTCCTACCAGCGGAAGCAAGGCTCCCTCGACGATTGACTTGCCTGAAACCCCGCTTCCAGGCTATGGCATGGTCACCAGCGATGATTTTGAATCCAGCGAACTTGCTCTTGAATGGCAGTTCAACCACAATCCCGATAACAAGAACTGGAGCCTCTCGGCAAATCCGGGCTTCTACCGCATTACAACGGGCCGCACCGATAGCCGCGTGGTGAATGCGAAGAACACCCTGACCCAGCGTTCCTTTGGCCCCAAGAGTTCTGGCCGTACGCTTGTTGATGGCACCGGCATGAAGGATGGCGACATGGCAGGCCTCGTTGCCCTGCAAGATGACAAGGGCTTTGTGGCGCTTGCTAAAGATGGCGGCAGCTACAAGGTGGTGATGTACACCGGTAACAAGGATGGCGAAAGACAGGCTGCAAGCCAGGCCATTTCGGGTTCCAAGGTTTACCTGCGAATCGATTTCGACTTGCCGATTGACCGCGGTACTGCGTACTTCTACTACAGTACTGATGGCAACACCTGGACAAAGATCGGCAGCGATGTGAAGCTCAATTACGACCTGCACATGTTCGTGGGCGTGCGCTGGGGCCTCTTTAACATGGCTACCAAGCAGGCCGGCGGCTATGCGGACTTTGACTGGTTCAAGGTCGGTACCGACGTGAACGATGAAATCTACCTCGACGGCGCCGGTTCTGAACCTGTTCCGCAGACTCCGTTCTGCGCCGCAGGTGAAAACTGCCCCGCCGTTGCGCTCCCGGGCAAGATCGAGGCCGAAAACTTCGACGTGCCGGGCAAGGGCAAGGATGGTACATCTTACTACGATGGCGACTCCGAGAACCACGGCGACAGCGATTACCGCAATGGCACCGGCGTTGACCTCTACGAGAAGGCGACTGGCATCGTTGTGGGTTATAACAGCGAAGGCGATTGGCTGGAATACACCGTGAATGTGACAGAAGCAGGAGACTACACCATGTTTGCGGCTGTTGCGGCGGCGGGCTCCACGTCTAGCTTCAAGCTCTCTTTGGACGGCAAGGACATCACCGAAGAAATCGCGGTGCCGGCGGCAAGTTCCGGTGAAGACAATTACGATGACTATAACAAGGTGAAGTCCAATGTGACGCTCCCCGCGGGCGAACATGTGCTCCGTTTCACGGTTGTGGGCTCCTGGCTCGATATCGACTACTTCACCTTCGTGAAGGGCAAGGACGCTACGGATCCGGAACCCATTGGACCGACCAATCTTGTGAATCGCGGTGTCATGCTTGACATGAATAAAGCCCGCGATGCCCAGTACTTTGATTTGCAGGGCCATCGCCTAGAAAAGTCGGCAATTAAGAAGGCTGGTGTCTACCTGGTCAAGATTCCTGGTTTTGGCACCCGATTGGTCCGTGTTGAAAAAAGCCGATAAAAAGTCTCCATAATACCATATCCTCCTTGCCCCTCTGGTTTCCAGAGGGGCTTTTTTTGCGAAAAAGCGCAAAAAAACATTGACATTTTGTATACGGCTATTGATAAACAGTCCATGAAAACTCATGTGACCTCGGTGAAAAAAAGGTGATTATCAAATATTTTTGAGTATAGAACTTTAACATGGTGGGATATATGTTTGGTAAAAACAAAGTTGCCGTTGCGCTGGCTTTGAGTGCTGCGTTCGCATACGCTGAAAATCCGCTTATCCAGACTTACTACTCTCCGGACCCGGCGCCTGTGGTGTTTGGCGATACGCTTTGCACCTATTCCGGCAACGACGAGGGCGGTAGCTTCTTCACGATGCACGGCTGGCGCGTCTCCTGCACCACGGATATGGTGAACTGGACCGATATGAACACCCTCATTTTGGAAGCGGGTGACTTTAACGGTTCTGCCAAGAAAAACGGCGACTGGGCTTCTCAATGCATTCGCCGCAATGACAAGTACTACTATTACGTGACCGTGGAATCCACCCGCGGAGGCCGCGCCGTCAACGTAGCCGTGTCCGACAAGAAGGAAGGCCCCTTCAAGGATGCCTTGAACGGCAAGCACCTGGCGGGCCCCAACTGGGACTACATCGACCCCACCGTGTTTATTGACGACGATGGCCAGGCATGGCTCTACTGGGGTAACCCCAAGCTCTATTACTGCCCCCTCAAGGAGAACATGATCGAATGCGCAAGCGAAATCAAGGTCTCCGACATGAGCGGCTTTAACGGCAAGTATACCGAAGGTCCGTGGATTCACAAGCGTGGCAACAAGTATTACATGATTTACGCCGCCGGTGGCATTCCCGAATCCATTGACTATTCCTGGAGCGATTCTCCGACGGGCCCCTGGACCTACAAGGGAGTCATTATGCCGAGTAGCGAACCGGGTTCCGCGTTCACCGTCCACTCCGGAATTGTCGACTTTAAGGGCCGCAGCTTCTTCTTCTACCACAACCAGAAGAACGTGAAGGGCGGCGGCTACAGCCGTTCTACCGCCATCGAGGAATTCACCTGGAATGCCGACGGTACCATTCCCACTATCCGCGCCACCAACAATGGCGTCGTGAAGCCCATCAAGAACCTTGACCCGTTCGTGCGCGTGGAAGCCGAAACCAAGTCCTGGGTTGGCGGCATGACTGTCAATACGTCGGGCGGTTACACCATCATCGAGCATGTCGGTGCCGAATACGGCAATGTATTCCTCACCAAGATGAACAGCGGATTCTATACCAAGGTGCGCTCTGTTGACATGGGCGACGGTGCCGACCGCATTATCGTTTGCACCAGGGGTAACGGCGGTAAGCTTGAACTGCATGCCGGTTCCGAAAACGGCGCTCTCCTTGCATCCATGAATATCCCTTCAAGTTCTGCTTGGGAAGAACATACCTTCGATGTGGCCGATGCCGCCGGTGTCGACGACCTGTTCTTTGTGGTAAAGCAGGGCGGGTTCGATTTCGACTACTGGTACATGGAAAGCGAAAAGACAGCTGTTCCGCAGACGGCATACAACGATAAGCCGGCGACAATTCCGGGCAAAATCGAGGCCGAAAATTACGATGTGGGCGGACATAACAAGGCCTTCTACGACAACGACCGCGAAAACCAGGGCAAGGTCTACCGTGAAGATGAAGTCGACGTGGTCGCTCTCGATGAATCCTGCACCACGGCGGGGCAATGCGAATTTGCCATCGGTTATACTCAAACTGGTGAATGGTTGGAATACACGGTGAATGTGACCGCTGCTGGGGATTACCCGCTGACAGCCCGCGTGGCTAGCGGCAGTAACGCTTCTTCGTTTATCCTCTCGGTTGACGACAAGGTGGTGTCAGATACCATCAAGGTCCCTGCGGGTGAAGATTGGGACACTTATTCTGAAGTTGAAGCGGGGAAGGTGACTCTTTCTGCCGGCGAACATGTTATCCGCTTGACCATCACTGGCGACTATGCCAACATTGATTGGGTCAGGATTGGCGCCGACACGACAACCGCATTGAAGGACCGCGTGGCTTTCGGTGCGAATGCTGGCACGGGAATTGCGGCGGGTCTCATTAAGGTGTTCGATATGCAGGGCCGCTATATGGGGACAATCCGTGTGGGTTACATGGCCAGGAGCGGATTGCCTGAAGTTTTGAGAATGTATGGGTATGATTCGGGTGTTTACTTTGTGCGTACAGTCGATGGTAAGAATCTAAAAATCAACACCGCAGAGTTTTAAAAAAAAGGTTAGGAAGATGAACAAACTCGCAATAAGTGCCTTCGCCGTACTTGGACTTTGCCTGAATTCTGCTGCTGCGACGGAATTTTATGTTTCTCCGTCTGGAAATGACTCCAATGACGGTTCCAAAGCAAAGCCGTTCAAGACCCTTGAACAGGCGCAAAAGGCCGTGCGCAGCGTTAACGGAAGCATGACCGATGACATTGTTGTCTATCTCCGCGAAGGCACGTATGCCTTGAGCCAGACGCTTCGCCTAACAAATGCCGACGGCGGTAAGAATGGCCATTATGTACGTTGGCAGGCCTACCCGGGTGAAACCCCGCTTGTGACCGGCGGCATCCCCATCGTGGGTTGGGAAGTCTGCGACGAGGCCAATGGAATTTGGTGCGTGAAGGGCGTGGACGCCCGTTTTCGTCAGCTCTACATCAACAACAAGAAGGCCATTCGCGCCCGCCACCCGAACCTCAAAGCCGATGGTTCGCACAACTTCAACCGCCTTGCCAAGGTGGACTCGGCGGGTCGTGCTTTTGATGTCTACACCGACCAAATCAAGCAGCCCAAGAACGTCAAAAAAACCGAAATCCACCTAATGGTGGCCTGGGCTGACCAGATTCTCCGTTTAGATGAAATCAAGAACAACGGGAACGTATCGAAGATTATTCCGCAGGATCCCGAACGTACGCGCCTGTTTTACCGCAAGTACCCCATGCTTGGCACGGCGTTTATGAGCAACCCGCCCAAGCAGCAGGTCTATTACCTCGAAAACGACATTAACCTCCTGGATGTCGAGGGCGAATGGTTCCTCGACGAGACTACGAATACGCTTTACTACAAGCCGCGTTCGGGCGAGAACCTGAACACTGCCGTGACGGTCGCCCCGAACCTGGAAACCCTCGTTGAAATCACTGGCGAAAGCACCAAGAACAAGGTGGAAAACATCGGTTTCAAGGGAATTGTCTTTGCGCATACCAACTTCATGCGCCCGAGTGTTGACGGATTTTTGGATTTGCAGGCGGGTCAGTTCGCAGTGAATGTGGTGAACCGTGGCAACCTGAACTCCAACGAATTTATGTTGTGGCACCCGAATGCGGGCATGCAGGTGACTAACGCCAGCCGCTTGCAAATCGAGGAGAACGTGTTCACCATGATGGGTGGCACCGGTCTCGACTTGACTTCCGGTACCAACGATACCCGAGTGCAGGGCAACGTGTTCATGGAAATCGGCGGTTCCGGAATTTCCGTGGGCAAGTTCTCTCCGGATTCCTTGACCGAAATCCACAAGGGCTACAACCCCTCTGACAAGGACGAAATCAGCACCCGTGATACGCTCAAGTACAACCTGGTGACCAACGTGACCAACGAGTTCCAGGGCACCGTGGGCATTGCCGCGGGCTACCCCCGCTATGTGGTCATTGAAAATAACGAAGTCTCTTATACAAACTATTCGGGAATCTCGGTGGGTTTTGGTTGGACCAAGAACGAAACCGCCATGACCAATAACCACATCAACAAGAACGATATCCACCACATTTCGCGCTTGCTTTGCGATTCGGGCCCGATTTATACGCTTTCGAACCAGGGCACGGGAAGCGAAATCAAGTACAATTACCTCCATGACTTCGCTGCTTCGGAGTGGTCGGATTACTGGATTTTGCCGATTTACTTGGATGAGGGTTCTAGCGGCTTTGCCGTGGAACACAACTCTTACAAGAACGCTCCCTCGGGTGTGGGGCAGAACCAGGCTGGGCACTTTACCGAGACGGACAACAAGGGCTTTAGCCAGGCGACCGCTGATGCCGCGGGCCTCCAGGGCGATTACAAGTCCATCAGGAACAAGACTGTGCCGACTCCGGACTTCTCTGGCGCATTTACGCAGGAACCCTTCAAGGCGGTCTTTGCCCTGCCGGGACAAATCGAGATGGAAGATTACGACCAGGGCGGCTCCGGAATCTCATATGCGGATAACGATCCCGAGAACCAGGGCAAGGTCTATCGCGAAGACGGCGTGGACGTGGTAGGCCTTGGCTGCAGCGATACGCTCAATACCGAAAACTGCAAAGGCTTCGCTGTCGGTTATACCAATGCTGGCGAATGGCTTGAATTCTCGATTAATGTGGTGACTTCCGCCGAATTCCTGTTCCGTGCCCATGTGGCCAGTGGACTTGCCGGCAGTTCCTTTATGCTGTATATCGATGGCGACGCCGTAACCGATACTATCGCCATCCCCGCCGGCGAAGACTGGAATACCTACGGCGATGTGGACGGCAAGACCGCGAAAATCGAAAAGGGCGAGCACGTTTTGCGCGTCAAGATTACCGGAAGTTACGCAAACGTGGACTGGATTAAGTTCGCCTTGACCGAAGATGAACTGATGGGCTTCCACCCGCGTGGAGTTGCCAAGGCAAATACGCTTGACCTGCGTGCCCTCGAAATGGGTGACCGCGTTCAGTACTTTGACCTCAAGGGAAACCGCGTGAACAAGGCCGCCTTGCGTCCGGGAGTTTACATGGTGAAGACCCCGAGCGGAAAATTCTTGAAAAGAGTTGAAAAATAAAGTAGGGAAAAGGAGCAGAAAATGAAAAAGATGTTTGGATTCGGCAGTATCGCGGTCTTGGCGTTGGGATTCGCCGTTGCCGCCAACGCTCAGACCGGAGACGAGTGGAATGGCAATCCCAAGACATTCACGGTTAACACACTTAATCCGCACGTGACGTCTATGCCGTACACCTCGCTTGACGAGGCTCTCAAGGGCGACCGTCATGCGTCCCCCCTGTACCAGACCCTTTCGGGTACCTGGAAATTCTATTGGGTCGACAAGCCCTCCAAGCGTCACGGGACCTTCTTCCAAGACAACTTTGACGCGTCTGGCTGGGACGACATCCCGGTTCCCTCCAGTTGGCAGCTCCAGGGCTACGGCAAGCCCATTTATTCCAACGTGGTTTATCCGTGGGCTGCAAGCGACAACATTAAACAACCGGCGGCGCCCACCAACTATAACCCCGTGGGCCATTACCGCCGTAACTTTACGGTGCCCAAGGACTGGGACGGCAAGGAAATTCGCTTGCACTTCGAGGGCGTGGAATCCGCCTACTACGTTTGGGTGAACGGCAAGTTTGTCGGTTATTCCGAAAACACCTTTACCGACCACGAATTTAATATTACAGACAAACTTCGCTCCGGCGAAAACAATATATCACTCCAGGTGTTCCGTTGGTGCGATGGCTCTTGGATGGAAGACCAGGACTTTATTAGGCTTGCCGGTATTTATCGTGACGCCTACATTTATGCGCTCCCCAAGGTCCATATTCAGGACTTCTTTGTTCACTCTTCTGTGACTTCCGATTACAAAAACGGTGACCTTTCGCTGTCTGCATGGGTCCAGAACACTTCAACGGCTGCCGCTTCCGACTACACCTTGGAAGTATCCCTTTATGACGAGGGCGGCTCGCAAGTGATTTCTACCCAAAAGGCTTCAGTAGGCTCTCTTGCCAGCGGCAAGGAAAACGAAGTCAAATTTGCTTCGACAGTTGTATCTGGAGCAAAGCTCTGGTCTGCCGAAAGCCCGAACCTCTATACCATAGTCCTTGCCCTTAAGGACGGCAGCGGCAAGGTGGTGCAGTACGAATCCAACAGGATTGGTTTCCGCAAGGTGGAAATCAAGAATGATGGTGGCGAAAATCGGTACATGATCAACAACAAACCGGTCAAGTTCCTTGGCGTGAACCGCCACGAAATGGACCCGGATCGTGGCCGTGCCCTGACATACGAACGTATGGAAGCCGACGTGATTTTGATGAAGCAGTTCAACATCAACGCCCTCCGTACTTCGCACTACCCTAACAACCCTTACATGTACGAACTTTGCGACAAGTACGGCATTTACGTGCTTGACGAAACGAACCTGGAAACTCACGGTGCAAATAACGAGATTCCGAAGAACGACGACAACTGGCGCCCGGCCTCTATTGAACGCATTTCTTCCATGATTCAGCGCGACAAGAACCACCCTTCCGTAGTGGTGTGGTCGCTGGGTAACGAAGCCGGCAACGGTAACGTGTTCAAGTCCATGCACGAATACGCCATGTCGAACGACCCCTCCCGCCCGGTACACTACGAGGGCGACAACGGCAATGCCGATGTCACGAGTTGCATGTACTGCGGTCCCGACTGGGGCGGCGGCTGGGGCGACGGCAAGCCCTTCATGCTTTGCGAATACGAACACGCCATGGGTAACTCCGTGGGTGAACTCCGTGAATACGTAGATAACTTCTATGCGCAAAAACGCTCCTTCGGCGGCTTCATCTGGGACTTCATTGACCAGGGCCTCCGCCGTGACGGCACCAGGTTCTTCAACTTTGGTGGCCTTTGGGGTGACCGCCCCAATGACGACAACTTCTGCGCGAACGGCCTCGTGTTCCCCGACCGTGTTCCGCAGCCGGAACTCTACGAAGTTAAGCACCAGTATAGCCCCATCAAGATTTCTGCACCCAACATCGCCTCGAGCAAGGTGGTGATTGAAAACCGCTACAACTTTAGCAAGGTGAGCGAGCAGACCGATGGCGTGTGGACCGTTCTCGAAGATGGCAAGCCTGTTGCGACCGGCGCTATTTCTGCCTCGGACCTTGGGATAGACGCGCTCAGCAAAAAGGAAATCACGATCCCCTATAAGATTCCTTCTCTCAGGGAAGGCTCCGAATATTACTTGGATATTTCTTTCAAGACCAAGAAGAAGGAACTCTGGGCTGATGCCGGCCATATTATTGCAAGGAACCAGTTCAAGCTTTCTCCGGCGAACAATCTCCCGGCAAAGATCGACGTCTCTAGCCTCCCGAACCAAAAGGTCTCCGAGGGGAACGGGTCCGTGACGGTTGATGGTTCCGATTTCTCAGTCCGCGTGAATACGGCGAACGGTGCCATTGAAAACTACACCTTGGGTGGAGTCGCGATTATCAAGGAGGGTGCCATTCCCAACTTCTGGCGCGCTCCCAACGACAACGACAAGGCAAACAGTTATACGAGCCGTGATGGCAGCTGGCGTTATGCTGGTAGCAAGAGGACGGTGAAGTCTTCCAAGGTTACCAAGACGAGCGACAAGGCTACCAAGATTGATTTTGAATTTGGTATCGCTTCGGGCAATTCCAGCATGAAGGTTTCCTACACCATCTATGGTTCTGGCGACATTATCGTGGATTACACCCTTTACCCGGATGCCGGCGCCTCCGCCGAGATTCCGGAAATCGGCGAACTCTTTACCATCCCCGGCGGTTTCGAAAAGATTTCTTGGTACGGCAAGGGCCCCAAGGAAAACTACGTGGGTCGTAACGAAGGTAGCTACTTTGGCGTTTACACCAATGTGGTGGACTCCATGTTCGTGCCCTATATGGAAAACGGCGAGACCGGCCAGCACACCAACGTGAAGTGGATGGCCCTCACCAACTCTACGGGCAAGGGCATTATGTTCGTGGGAAGCCCCTACATGGAATTCAATGCGCTGCATTATACCCCGGAACAGTTGACCGATGTCAAACTCCCCTGGGATTTGAAGCGTGACAAGGACATTACGCTCCGCATCGCCCTTCAACAGATGGGCCTTGGCGGCATCAATACTTGGGGCGCCCAGCCTTTGGACAAGTACAAGATGTTCACCAAGAACAAAACCTATAGCCACAAGTTCCGCATCACTCCAGTGCGCGGCCTTATGGAAGACATGACCCCGCTTGCCAATCTCGGTTTCGATAACTTGCAGACGTCGACCACGACCGCCCCGTATCCGGAGCTTGAATTTGGCGAGGTCAAGCAGGAGGCCTTTGCGGCTAACGTCGTACCGGGCCAAATTGAGATGGAAAACTTTGACAAGGGTGGCGACGGCCTCTCGTACCATGACGACGACATGGCGAACCAGGGCGCCGTGTACCGCGACGAGGAAGTCGACGTGGTCGGCTTGGGCTGCGATGACGGCAACAAGAATTGCAAGGGCTACGCCATTGGCTATACAAACGTGGGCGAGTGGATGGAATACACCATCGACGTGAAGGAAGCAGGCGATTACCTGTTCCGCGCCAACGTGGCCAGCGGACTGGAGGGTAGTTCCTTCAAGCTCTACATCGATGGCAAGGCAGTGACCGACGAAATCGCCATCCCTGCCGGAGAGGACTGGGATACGTACGGAACCGTCGATGGAAAGGTTGGCGCGATTACCAAGGGTACGCATGTGCTCAAGGTTGAAATCACGGGAGCCTATGCGAATATCGACTGGATTCGCTTGGGCATTACCGAAGCGACCCTACCTATTACGGAACAGCATTTCCAAGTGAGTATGCCCAAGGATCAAAAGTTCTTCGTGTTCAATCTCATGGGCAAGCTTGTCGCCTCTATGCAGGCAATGGACTTGAACCAGGTTCGTACCGAGCTTTTGAACATGAACATCCAAGCGGGAGCCTACATGGTGCGCTCGGCTAACGGTTCTGTCAAGCAGATGATCCGCATAAGAAAATAAAATAGGATTGCCGCACTATGGGGGTAGTGCGGCTTTTTTTTAGAGGGTTCAATGATGAACAAGTTGATTCGCTTTGGCGCCGCTTTTGCGCTGACTTTCTCGGTGCTGGCTGTTTCGGCGGTTTTTGCCGCTCCTGAATCTTCGCATGTGCTGTGGTATAACAGTGATGCCGGCAACACCTTTACCGACGCGCTTCCCATTGGCAACGGCTATATGGGCGGCATGGTTTACGGCGGTGTCTCCAAGGATGTCATCAACTTGAACGAGGGTACCGTTTGGAACAGCGGCCCTGGTAACAACAATAAGTCCGATGGCGCAAGCAAACTCTCGGCTATTCGTCAGGCCCTTTTCTCGGGTAACTACTCCCAGGCGGAATCGCTTACGGGTTCGCTTGCCACATATGACATTGCGGCGTTCCAGCCGGTGGGCGACCTCGTGCTGAACGTGGGTCACACGGGTACGGATTACCGCCGTGAATTGGACCTAAATACGGCCATGGCGAAAACGACCTACAAGTCGGGCGGAGTCACCTATACGCGTGAATACTTTGCGAACTATCCTGACAAAGTCATCGTGGTCCATCTCTCGGCAAGCGAGAATGGCAAGGTCTCTTTTAGCGCCGGCCTCACCACGCCTCATAAAAATAACAGGGTCTCGAATTCGGGTAGCAATACCCTCGTGATGGACGGGACGGTCAATTCCATCAAGTTCCAGGTACGGTTTGTAGTCTCTGCCGATGGCGGAACTGTTTCGGCGGGTAATGGTTCCGTGAACGTGTCGGGAGCCAACTCGGCGACCATCGTCCTGAATATCGCGACGAACTTCAAGACCTTCGAGGACATCTCTGCCGATCCGGGATCCCTCACGACGGCGACCATCGCGGCAGCAAGCAAAAAGACCTATGAACAGCTCAAGGAATCCCACCTCAAGGACTACCAGGAAATTTTCAACCGCGTGCGCCTTGACCTGGGTACTCCGGCGAACAACGCCGGCGACGTGACCACGAGCCGTGTCAAGAACTTCAATTCGACCGATGACCCCTCTTTTGTGGAACTCTATTACCAGTTTGGTCGTTACTTGCTGATTTCTTGCTCGCGTCCGGGTGGACAGCCGGCGAACTTGCAGGGCATTTGGAACCGTGATACGTCTCCCATGTGGGGAAGCAAGTACACCACCAACATCAACCTCGAAATGAACTACTGGATGGTGGAATCTGCCAACTTGCAGGAATGTTCTATGCCGCTCTTTGAAAAGATCAAGGGCCTCATGGTGCAGGGCGCCAAGACCGCCAAGAGCAACTGGGGTGCGGACCGCGGTTGGGTGGTCCACCACAATACCGACCTTTGGAACCGTACGGGTCCGGTGGACGGCTCGTGGGGCGTGTGGCCCTCTGGTGCGGGCTGGCTCAGTACGCACATTTGGGAACACTACCTGTTTACGCAAGACAAGACGTTCCTCAGGAATAACTACAGTGCTTTGAAGGGTGCCGCCGAATTCTTCTTGGCTACCTTGGTCGAGGAGCCCCAAAGCGGTAACAAGTATCTGGTGACTGCGCCGAGTGATTCCCCGGAGAACACTCATGGTGGGTTCAACGTTTGTTTTGGCCCCACAATGGACAACCAGATTATTCGCGACGTGTTCAACTACACCATGGAAGCGGCGAAGATTCTGGGTACTGACGAAGATTTGCAGGGCGAAATCGCGGCTGCAGTCAAGCGCCTGCCTCCCAACAAGGTGGGTAAATACGGCCAGCTTATGGAATGGTTCGAGGACTGGGATGACCCGCGCAGCGACCATCGCCACGTTTCGCACTTGTACGGCCTTTTCCCGAGTTCGCAGATCTCGGTGGATGAGACGAAGGAATTCGCCGAGGCCGCCAAGACGACTTTGACGCAGCGCGGCGACCTGGCCACGGGCTGGTCCCTCGCTTGGAAAATCAACCTCTGGGCTCGCTTGCAGGATGGTGACCATGCCTACAAGTTGGTGCGCATGCTCTTGACTCCGGACCGCACCTACAACAACCTCTTTGACGCCCACCCGCCTTTCCAGATTGATGGCAACTTTGGCGCGGTCTCGGGCATCAACGAAATGCTCCTGCAGAGCCAGGGCGGCAAGATTCGCGTGCTCCCGGCACTCCCGTCCAAGTGGGCCAACGGCTCCATTTCGGGTATCCGTGCCCGCGGTGGCGTGGTGGTCGATTCCCTGGCGTGGAAAGGCGGCAAGCTGGCCTACATCAAGCTCACCTCCGAAAACGGCGGCACCTTGAATGTGGAATATGCGGGCAAAAAGCTTTCCATCGCCACCAAGAGCGGTTCCAGCTGCGAACTGGACGGCAACCTCAAACTTTTGAACCAGCCTGTTGAGGCGACGGCGCTCCCCGCCAAGATCAATGCCGAGGAGTATGTCGAGATGTCGGGTGTTGAAATTGAGGATGATGCCGAGGGCAACACGAACATGGGCTGGATCAACGATGGTGATTACGCAATCTACTTTGTGAACTCCCCGGCCGCCTCCTCCTATACCCTCCGCGCTTCCGTAGGTTCCGCCGCCGAGAATGCGAGCAGCATCGTCGTGAAGGATTCCGCAGGCAAGGAACTTGCCACCCTCAAGGTGAACCCGACCACGGGTTGGAACGACTGGACGGTGTCGGAAACCCAGATCGCCCTCCCGAAAGGCGAACAGAAACTCAAGTTCGAATTCGTGGGTGAGGACAATTTCCTCATGAACGTGGACTGGTTCGAGTTCACGAGCGATGGCATGACCATCGCTCCCGCGGGCTTTGCCCTGGACGCCGAGGCGTATCCGGTCAAGATTTTTGATGTCAACGGCAAGTATATGGGCAAAATGATGCTCGAAAACTGGCAGGACGCCCCAAATAAGCTAAAAACGCAAGGTTTCCGCCCAGGTCGCTATGTTGTTGTGGACAAAAAGTCCACAAAACTTGTAGTTGTACAGTAAAAAAACTGACCTTTGTAGGGTAGTTTTATAGGTACAATCAAGGATTAAAGGGTATGAACAAGTTTGGATTTTCCGTCTTGGGAGTTGCACTGGCTGCACTCCCGATCATGGCACAAAGCGACAATCTGGTGCTCACTCCTCCTATGGGGTGGAACAGCTGGAACGTGTTCCACGAAAACATCAACGAAAAGCAGATTCAGGAAATCGCCGATGCGATGGTCTCTTCCGGTTTGAAGGATGCAGGCTACATTTTCTTGAACCTGGACGACAACTGGATGGATACCAAGCGTGATGCCCAGGGCAACCTCCAGAACAACCCGAAGACTTTCCCGAGCGGCATGAAGGCCATGGCCGATTACGTGCATAATAAGGGCCTGAAGTTTGGCCTTTACGGCGACCGCGGTAAACGCACCTGCCACCACTACAATAGCAACTGGCAAAGCGAAAGCGGTTCCAATGGCCGCGAGGTACAGGACGCCAAGAAGCTCGCCGAATGGGGCGTTGACTACTGGAAGTACGATAACTGCGATTCCGATCCGAGTACGCAAGAAAAAGACTACACCGCTATGTCCAATGCTCTCCGCAATTCCGGACGCGATATCGTGTTCAGCATTTGCATGTGGGAATACAAGGACTGGATGCCTAAGATTGCTAACTTGTGGCGCACCACCTTCGATATCGGTCCTGAATGGATTTCCACCTCCTGGTACCGTGGCGTCTACGAAATTATTGACGCGAACAACAAGTACTGGCAGATTGCAAAGCCCGGTCATTGGAATGACCCGGACATGCTCGAAGTGGGCAATAGGGGCCTCTCTTACGAAGAACAGCGCTCCCAGATGACGATGTGGTCTATCATGGCGGCCCCCATCATGATCAGTTCCGACGTGCGCAACATGAGCAACGAGACCAAGGAATTGTACCTGAATAAGGACATGATTGCCATCAACCAGGACTCCCTGGGCGTTCAGGGCCACCGCGTCTCCGACAAGAACGGCAAGCAGGTCTGGACCAAGCCCTTGAAGAATGGTGACCTTGCCGTGGCACTCCTCAACAACAACAACTCTACCCAGACGGTCGAATGCAACTTTGCAGACATCGGCGTAGAAGGCGAAGTGGAAGTTCGCGATGCCTGGAAAAAGAAGGATCTAGGCCCCCTATCCCGCATTTCCGCTGAACTCCCAGCTCACGGCTCTGCTCTCCTCCGCTTGGTTCTCAAGCCGATTCCCCGCGAACCGTTCAAGGGTAAACCTCTCGCCATCCCAGGCAAAATTGAGATGGAAGATTTCGATGTGAACGGCGTGGGCCAGGGCAATACCTCCTATAACGAATTGGATGCCGAAAACCATGGCGACAGCGACTATCGTCAGGGTACGGGTGTCGACCTTTACAAGAAGGCTACGGGCGTTATCGTCGGCTACAATCAGGCGGGCGAATGGCTCGAGTACACTGTGAATGTCGCTAAGACCGCTACCTTCACCATGTACGCAGCCGTGGCTTCGGCCAACAGCACCTCGAGTTTCAAGCTCTCCATGGACGGCGAGGACATTACCGAAGAAATCGCTGTGCCTGCCGCCTCTGAGGGCGAAGACAACTACGACGATTACAACAAGGTAAGCGCCGATGTGAACCTGAAGGAAGGCGAGCACATTCTCCGCTTCACGGTGACCGGCGACTGGATGGATATTGACTACATCAACTTCGTTGGTCAGGGCGAGAAGGACCCGGATCCGATTGGTGGCAAGGACGATACGACCACGACCATCGGTAGAGTTGCCTACCAGGTTGAGCTGGTCCCGCGTGTCTACGGCGTGTACGGGTTGAACGGCAAACTTATGGGGAAGGTCTCTGCGACCAGCGCCCAGGAAGTCAACCGCGCCGCCCGCAGCATGGCCCGTGACCAGGCGTTCTACGTGCGCCGTCTCAAATAAGTTAATAACTCCATAACCACACCCATCCTAAGCACCTCAAGTTCCGGCTTGAGGTGCTTTTTTTGCGTTTGTTGACAATAGTCGCTTTGCGTTTTTCTCAAAGGTAAATGTTTTACCTTGGGGCAAAACACCCCTGCAATACCTTATTTTTTAATATGCTCGTCAAGCGCACTAGTCCACCATGGACAAACTGTCCAAGGAATTAGGCTGTTTGGGGGCGAATATGCTTCTTGGGGAATATATCTTTAAATTGCCGTAACCTGGTGTTCGTGGCAAGGAGTAAAAAATGATTGGAATGTTTGGAAAGAGGCTCGCCTCCGTTTTAGCGATTGCCCTCATTTGCGGGTCGACCGCATTCGCTATCGAAAATATTCAGGTCAATGGGAAGTCGCGCTCCATGATCGTGTATGCCCCGTCGGGCCTCGAGAAGGGTCGCCCTCTCATTATCCAGATGCATGGTATGAACCAGGATGCCCCCTACCAGCAGAATGCTGCCAAGTGGGAGTCCATTGCCGATACGGCCCGCTTTGTGGTCGTGTTCCCCAACGGCGAGAACAAGGCGTGGGACATCGGAGGCGACAAAGACATCAACTTCCTCAAGGCGATCATTGACGAGATGGAAAAGCGCTACGGGATCGACAGGAAGCGCGTCTACGTTTCGGGCTTCTCGATGGGCGGCATGATGAGTTACCACGTGGCAAACAAGATGGGCGACCAGATTGCGGCCATTGCGCCTGTGTCGGGTGGCGGCGGCGTGAACTCGCCCAAGCGCGCCATGCCGATTATGCACACGCACGGCACCACCGACGACGTGGTGAACTACAACAGCACCGTGAATACCCTCAAGGGCTGGGTAAACGCGCAGAAGTGCTCCAGCAATTCGCAGAAGATCAAGCCGTATCCGTCAACCAAACCGGGCTCTGCTGCGTCGCTCGAAATCTGGAGTGGCTGCACCGATGGCGTTGAAGTTCGCCTGCTGACGATTGACGGCAAGGGCCACTGGTATTCCATGGACGAGGCCGTGAGCGTCAACACGAGCGTCGAGATTTGGAATTTTGTGAAGAACTACTCGCTTGACGGTTCAAGCATTACGCCTCCGGTCATTGTGCCTACGAACCGCGACAGCATTTTTAACGGCGGCTTCGACTCCAGCGCGGTGGCCTGGGATTTGCAGTTGCATGGCGACGCGCAGGCGACTGGAACCGCAAAAGACGGTAAGTACCAGCTGGACATTTCCGCCGTCGGTACGCAGAATTACCAGGTGCAGCTCATCCAGCACGACCTGCGCCTCGAAAAGGGCCAGTGGTACGAAATCAGTTTCGACGCGAGCGCGGGTGCTGCCCGTACGCTCGAGGTGAACGTGGAACAGCATAACGACCCGTGGGCATCCTACCTCACCGAAAAGCAGAATTTTGAACTCGGTACCACCGCGAAGACATTCACGTTCAAGTTCCAGATGACTGTGGCCACCGACACCAACAGCCGTTTGAGCTTCAACGCGGGCGCCGCCACGGGGACGCTCACGCTCGACAACGTGGTGCTCAAAAAGACTACGGAACCCGACGATCCGCCCGCAGCCATTGGCCTGCGTGCAGGCGTAAGCATGGCCCGCCGCTACAACGTGTTCGACATGAACGGCGTCTACTTGGGCCGCGTCGAGGGCGTGAACTTGCAGGATGCCCATGCGCAGGCTCGCGGGCTTGCGAAGACGAGAGGTGCGTACTTGCTCAAGGCAATCACGAACTGATACATAACACACTCCTAACAACAGAGCCCGAGGCATTTACGCCCCGGGCTCTTCTGTCGAGTGCGGGGTATAAAAAAGAGCCCCCGCATTCGCGGAGACTCTTACCACCGTAAGGTGGCGGTGTTGGGGGAGGTTATGAATCCTTTTGCCTTATAGCACAAATCCTTATGGCAAGGTGAACTGCTTCAAGAAATTCCAGCCCATCTGGCCGTCGCCTTCAGCGTGCGAGCCTCCCTGGATGGTGCAGAGACCGACCTTGACGCCGCCTTCGCAGTCTTCGTACATCTGGCAACCGTTACCCGGCGTGTTCTGCT
>JAEEGF011716015.1_pt1 | contig 27705 bp, 26 predicted proteins | sample 9134171 | NCBI WGS metagenome assembly JAEEGF01 (sample SAMN16246542, study PRJNA631951) | gut metagenome | biome: gut microbiome; feature: rumen; material: AP-attached | host: Bos | place: Iran: Karaj | collected 2018-10 | reverse complement strand
CAGGCGGGACTGCCTTTGACCTCTTTTAAGCCACTATTTTCTTTTGGTGTGGTGTGAGGGCAGCGATGCACTTGCACCACTTTTAGTTTTCAACTATTTTATGGAAAACCAGCCCCCAAAAGTACACTTTTCGCTATTTAGTACGCTTTTAGTACACCTTACAACAAAAAGAAACCCTTGCAAGGTTTTGACTTACAAGGATTTCCAACGCTTAACGTAGTACTCGGAGTCGGGGTCGAACCGACACGGGTGTTACCCCATTGGTGTTTGAGACCAACGCGTCTACCGATTCCGCCATCCGAGCAACGCACCTTTCGGTAAATGCGGCTGCAAAAGTAATGGAAAAAAGCGAAAGGACAAAGAAAACCCGTCTTTTTTTATCCGTATGGGCATTTCTTTTCCTCTTTTGGACGCACATCAGATAGAAAGGAGGGATAACTGCAACCAAATGCTCCGCGCTTTTTATCCAAAAGCCAGACGGACTATCCCTTGCTGAAGAAGAGCGCATTTGCTTGCGCTGTTATCTCCCAAAGCCGTTAGGACACGTGTCCTAACGGGTTAGGTAAGGTGTCCCAACGGGTTAGGACACCTGTCCCAACGGGTTTGGTACAATAACTTCGGACGGGAATGTGAGCAGAAATGCTGCACGAAGTCCTTTCTCAGCAGCTGAAATGAAAGATTTTCAGCAAAGATTTTTGTATAGTCGCATTTTTATGCTACCTTCGCGGCGTTTTTTACGATAGAAAGGATAATAACTGAAAAAAAAGGAGTTATGCAAGAGTTTTTTTCTGCTTTCAACATCAAGGAGTCTATAGGGACGTTCCTCATCTTGTTTGCCATCATTGACGTGCTAGGCTCCACACCTATCATTATTGACCTACGTGAAAAAGGCAAGACCGTCAGTCCTCGCAAGGCTACACTGTCGGCGCTGGGACTGCTGTTGGTGTTCTACGTGGGAGGTGATGCGGTGCTGAGGTTTTTCAGCGTTGACATCAACTCGTTTGCCGTTGCAGGCTCGATACTGCTGTTCCTGATGGCGCTGGAGATGCTGCTTGACATTGAGATTTTCAAGTATAACGGCCCGACGAACGAGGCAACGTTCATCCCGCTGGTGTTCCCGCTGCTGGCAGGGGCAGGGGCGCTGACTACCATCATCGCGCTAAAGTCGGAGTATGCCGACATCAACATCCTCGTGGGCCTGCTGCTGAACATGGTGTGGGTGTACATTGTGCTGGTGCTGACGGAGAAGATACAGCGTCGTCTGGGCAAGTCGTTCATCTACATGCTGCGGAAGTTCTTCGGGGTGATGCTGCTGGCTATTTCCGTAGGCATGTTCACCTCAAACCTCACCAGCCTGATACAGGCAAAATAAAGCGAGCATGAGGCTTGCAGAAAGAAATTGAAAGGTGAAGTACAGGTAAAAAAAGCAAATCTTCACCTTTCACTACTTTTTTTATATATTTTTATAACCTTTTTTTGTGCGATTGGCATAATTCGCGCTACTTTTGCAGACATTTTGTCTGCATGATACATAAAAAGGTATTATATCTCCTTCTTCTTATACTCACTTCCTGCGGAGGAGCGGGCGACACGAGTCGTCTGACATGCCGCGTGGAGCGGAGGGACTTCCGCGAAGAGGTTGTTTCCGACGGCACGTCGCAGTCTGTCAGTACGCTGACAATCAGCTGCGGAAACGACATTGACGGCACCATCAAATACCTTATTGACGACGGCATTTACGTCAACGCCGGCGACACGCTATGTATCATCGAGAGCCACGAACTGGAGAACGAGCTCGACGAACTGCTGACGCTCATGGAGGCCTCGGTGGCTGAACGAACCAAGATGACGGCAACGTTCCACCTGGAGCACGCCCTCCAGACGGCCCGCATGGAGACGGGGCTGGCCGAGGCTTCAATTGCCTCGCTCGACTCGCTGCAACTGCAGTTCTCGCCTCCCCTTCAGCGCCGCATCAAGGAGTTGCAGCTGCGCCGCGCTGCCATCGAGCAGGAACGGGCGCGCATGAATCTGCGGGCAATGGAGGTGACGTGGCGCGTTGACAGCCAGCGCATCGTCACCTGGATGACCCATCTCCGCCGTCGTATCGCCGACCAACGCGAGCGCATCAACGGGCTGACGCTGCGAGCCCCGCAGTCAGGACTGGCCATCATTGCCGAATCGTGGAGCGAAGACCGACCCCTGCAAGTGGGCGACAACGTGTGGGAACGGATGCCCCTTGTGGTGCTGCCCGACGTGTCGAACATGGAAGTGGTGATGATGATTCCCGAAAGCGACTACAAACGAATCGATCTTGAGGATGAAGTTGACATCACCTTCTCCTCCGACCCCGACAATCAGGCGTGGGGGCGCATCACGAAGAAGATGCCCATAGGGACGGAAGCCTCGCAGGGCAGCCGCGTGAAGCTGTTCGAGGTGACGGCAACCATTGACTCCACACTATATCCCATCCGCCCTCAGGGTAGCGCCCGCTGCCGCATCTGCCTCCACCTGCTGGAGGACACGCTGGTGGTGCCTTCGGTCTGCGTCATGGATGCCGATTCCACGAAGGTGGCATACGTCCATCGTGGCGGGCACATCGTGCAGCAGGAGGTGGAGGTAGCCTACGCCTCACCGTCGGAGACCGTCGTAGCCCGCGGACTGAAAGAAGGCGAGGAGCTGCTGCTCCTGCGGCCTACGTCAGGCGCCATACGGAAGAAATCGTTCCTGAATTAGCAGCGAATAAGTATTTTTGGAAATATTGAAATAAGAATAACATCTATGAAAAAAGTCGTATCGGTTGTCTTTCTCCTGCTATTCCTTGCTTCTTGCGGAGGCAAGAAAGCCGACACAGTCATTCCTGAAGCTGTGGTTAGTCACGGCACGTTCCTCGTCGATATCTACGAGGAGGGCGAAGTGGAAGCGCTCCGCTCCATCCACATCACCGCGCCCGAAATACCCTGGCGCTTCGGCGGACTGAAGATTTTGCAGCTAGTCCCCGACGGCAGCGATGTCCACGCCGGCGACACCGTCGTCATCTTCGACCCCTCAGAGGTGCAGAAGGGCATACGTGACCACGAGGACCGTCTCGTCGTCAGCCTGGCAGAGCTGGAGAAACTAAAGGCTCAGCAGACGCAGGAGATGGAGGGACTGAAGGCCGACTACGAGATTGCCCAGATTTCGCAGGAGATTTCGCGCATTGAGCTGGAGGGCGCCGCTTACGAGTCGGAAATCCGGCGCAAGGAGATTGAACTCAATCTGGAAAAGGCCGACATCTCGCTGAAACAGGCCAAGGAGCAGATTGAAAACCGCAAGAAGGTGCATGCCGAAGACCTCAAGCAGAAGAATCTCTCCATCGAGCAGGACCGTGACCGCCTGCGCGAGGCTTACGAGACGCTCGACCGCCTCCACGTCGTCAGCCCGCAGCCCGGCCTCGCCATCATCAACCGCAACCGCTCCACCGACACGAAGTTCCAGGTCGGCGATCAGTGCTGGGGAGGCACACAACTTATCGACCTGCCCGACCTTTCGAAGATGAAGGTGAAAATCAACATCAACGAGGTGGACATCTCGAAAGTCCGCAAGGACATGGATGCCGAAATTCGTCCTGACGCCTACAGCGACAGCGTTTTCACGGGGCACGTACTCACGATGGCCAATCTGGCCGTCAACAAAGATCGCCAGTCCTCCATCAAGGTCTTCCCTGTCGAGGTACTGGTGGACCGCGCCGATGCTAACCTGCTGCCTGGCCTCACCGTCAGCTGCCGTATCATTGTCGATCGCATCGAAGACGTTGACTACATCCCCATCGAAGCCGTACACACCGAGGGCGACAAGAGTTACGTCTTCCGCAGCACCATTACGGGTTATGAGCGCACAGAGGTTGAAACCGGCGCCACCAACACCGACTACATCGTCATTACCTCTGGCCTGCACAAGGGGGACAGAGTTGCCCTCGCCGACCCCACCGTCAAACCTGAGAAATCGAAGAAAAAGCAGGGAGGAACAGAACAAGCGGACTAAGGTTACAAGTATATAAAGGAAAAAAGAATGAAACGCCATAATAGCTTTGTAGAAGCCATCCTCTACCTTTCATTGCCACTTCTGCTGCTCTCTTGCAAGGGTGGGCTCCTTGGTGGTAATGCTGGGGCGACGGCTGCCTCTGGCGCCCTCATTGAGACGGGTGAGTTGGCCGCCATCACCTCGAAAACGTTCGTCATGCAACGTCTCGGCCAGCGTTGGTACGATGCCAAAATCTCATGGATGGCCGAACACGGACAAGCCATCCATGCGGGCGACACCATCATCCAGCTCGACCCCATCGAAGTCACCCGCTACATCACCGACCGCGAGACCCAGCTTGAGACTCAGCAGGCCACCCTCGAGAAGATGATCGTTAACCAAAGCAATGCCCGCAGCCAGAACGAATCGGCCATCCGCTCTGAGGAGGCCACCTATGCCCTGTCGAAGCTTTCAATGGAGTCGGTGCGCTTTGAAAGCGAACGCCAGCAACGCATTCGCCAGCTGCAATTCAGGCAAGCTACCATCAATCTGCAGCGTGCCCGCCGCAACCGCGAGCTCAATACCATCATCAACGAAAACGACTTGAAGATACAGCGCATCCGCGTCAGCCTTATCGAGAAAGACATCCAGCGCACCTACGAGCTGCTGCCGCAGCTCACCTTCGTCAGCCCCATTGACGGCATCTTCCAGATAGAACGCAAGCGTCGCTGGCAGCCCGAGCTGCTCACCATCGGCGACGAAGTGGATGCCGGGCAAGCCATTGCCCGCGTGCCCGACCTCACATGGATGAAGGTTAACACCAGCGTTCACGAGAACGACTTCCTCAAAATTCGCGTGGGGCAGTCCGTCACCGTCCGCCTTGACGCCCTGCCCGGCACGGACTTCCCCGGTGAAATAGCCTCTATCGGCCGCCTGTGCCATACCAAGGACGGTACGTATCGGAACGGCAACATCAAAGTCTTCGACGTGGAAGTACGTCTTCTCGTCTCTGACGAACGCCTCAAACCCGGCATGACCGTCAGCTGCGAATTTCACCCCGACAACAACCTGTGATATGCAATATACAGAGAACATACAGATTGCTTTAGGCGGACTGACAGATCATAAGTTCCGCTCATTCCTCACCATGCTCGGCATCATCTTCGGTGTGGCCTCCGTCATTACCATGCTCTCCATCGGTGAAGGCGCCAAGCGCGAAGCCATTGCCAAATACAAGGACTTGGGTGTCAACAATATCATCGTTCGTGAAAAGAACCTCTCCGATGCAGAACTGGAGGAGGTTCGTGCGAAGTTCTCGCCCGGCCTTTCGTTGTCCGACGCAGAGAATATTCTGGCTGTGGTGCCTGGCGTGGACCGCACCGTCTCACAGGCCGAGAAAACGCTAGAAGTGAAGTACGCCGACAAATCGGTACGCTCCACCGTTATCGGCGTCACCCCCGGCTATACCGACATCCTCAACTACACCGTCCGTGAGGGCGCCTTCCTCACCGAAGCGCAATACGACAGCCGTCTGAAAGTCTGCGTGCTGGGCGCGGGAACGGCTCACTCCCTCTTCGGCAAGGCTTCCCCCGTGGGGCAGATGGTAAAAATGGGTGATCAATGGCTGGAGGTGGCAGGCGTGCTGGCCTCCAAAACCGTCTTCACCGAAACCGTGGGTGAGCTGGCAGCACGCGACCTCAACACCGACGTCTTCATCCCCCTCACCACGTTTCTCGACCGTTTCCCCCGTGAGCGTCCCCTTGAAAGCGAAATCCGCCAGATTACCGTCCACGTCACTGAGTCGGAAAAGCTAATGGAGACAAGCCGCCTCGTTACCCAGATTCTCGACCGACACCACTGGGGCAACGCCGACTACAACATCGTCATCCCCTACGAACTGCTGAAGCAAGAGGAAAAGGAGCGGCAGATTTACAATTTCCTTCTCGGCGCCATTGCGGCCATCTCACTTCTCGTGGGCGGTATCGGTATCATGAACATCATGCTGGCAACCGTCATGGAGCGTACCCGCGAAATCGGTATCCGCCGCGCCATCGGAGCCCGCAAACGCGATATCATGGCGCAGTTCGTCACCGAATCCGTTGTCATTAGCATCACAGGCGGCCTCATCGGTGTCGTCCTTGGCATCACCCTCTCGCTGGTGGTGACGCTCTTTACCGACATCACCACTTACATCCGTCTCTATTCCATCGTCATCGCATTCACGTTCTCGGTGCTGGTGGGCATCTGCTTCGGCTATCTGCCTGCAAAGAACGCAGCCAATCTGAAACCCGTCGATTCCATACGCTATGAATGATTCCCTCATCCAGATAACCCAGCTCAGCAAGACGTACGACATGGGCGGCAACAACGTGGTACATGCCCTTCAGGACATCAACCTCACCATCCACCAAGGCGAATACGTCGCCATCATGGGACCTTCAGGTTCCGGCAAGTCTACGCTGATGAACATCCTCGGCTGTCTTGATACCCCCACGTCGGGGCACTACATTTTTCGCGGCACCGATGTCAGCCAGCTTGACGACGATGCCCTCTCCGCTATGCGCAACCGCGAGATTGGCTTCATCTTCCAGAACTTCAATCTGCTGCCCAAGCTTTCGGCAGTACAGAATGTCGAACTTCCGTTGATGTATGCCGGCGTTTCCCTGCGTGAACGCCGCGAGCGGGCCACAGAAGCACTTGAACGTGTGCAGCTAGCTGAACGTAAGGAACACCACCCGGGCGAGCTCAGCGGCGGACAGCGTCAGCGCGTTGCCATTGCCCGAGCTCTTGTCACACGCCCAGGCATCCTCCTTGCCGATGAACCCACGGGTGCCCTCGACTCCAAAACCAGCCTTGAAATCATGCAGCTCTTCCACGAGCTGCACAAGCAGGGCAACACCATCATCGTCATTACCCACGACCCCAATGTCGGCAGCTATGCCCACCGAAAAATCACCATCCACGACGGTCGTATTTCGTCCGATGCTGCGAACCCAACTCCCAACAATCGTTTCCAAAAAGACTGATTAACGCCGAAGACAGCAGCTGTTACCCGATTTCTGAAGTTTGCATTTTTGAAAACCAAAGTTATAGAATTGATAATTGAAGTTTAGCATATGAAGCGTCCCCTTCTACTCCTCTTCCCTTTACTTCTGTTTTCGCTCTCACAGAAAGCAGAAATCCGCTACCTCACCCTTCAGCAAAGCATCGACATTGCCCGCGAGCAGAGCTACTCCATGCGTAACCTCCGTGAAGACCTCAAGATAGCCGAATATAATCTCAAATCGACCCTTGCGGGACTGAAGACGCATGTGGACCTCAGCCTCACCACCCCTTCGTTCAACCAGAACATCCGCACGTGGGAGGACAGCACCGGTGTGTCGTTCTACTCCGTCAAGCGTCTTGACTATAGTGGTACGCTCACCGTCAATCAGCCCCTCATCACCAATGGTAACATCTACTGGGAAACGGGCGTCAATGCCTATGACGACTACAACGCCTTCTTGCGCTCCTCTACGCTGAACACCCGCCTGCGTTTCCGCCAACCCATCGATGCCCTTTACGGATACAACAACGTGCGCGCCAACCTGAAGCAGGCCCGCCTTGCCTACGAACGTTCGCAGAAATCGCTCCAGCGCGAGGAACTTGGACTTGTCTATCAAATCAGTAGCGGCTACTATAACCTCCTCTCTCAGCAACGAGGGACCGAGATTGCCCGCCTTGACCTTGAGCGTCAGACGGAGGCTAACGACATAGCCCAGAACAAATATGCCTCGGGCCTCATCAAGGAAGTGGATGCGTTGCAGATGGAAGTCGACCTTGCCGAAGCCCGCAACAGCTATGAGGTAGCGCTCATCAACCAACAATCGTCCGTCAACTCCTTTAAGGAGATGCTCGGCATTGCCCTCACGGACAGCATTGTCCTTACCGACGACCTCTCCTACACCCCCATCGTGGTGGACGTGGAGGAGGCAGTCCGCTATGCCCTTGATAACCGTACCGAGTTGCGCGACCGCGACATCGCCATTGAATTGCAGAACATGACCATCCGGCAAACGAAAGCCAGCGGCATGGTACGAGGTACCCTGGAGGCCTATGTACAAAAGACCGGAACGAATAGCATTGAGCGCTCAAATCCCTATTCAACAACGCTAATTGATTCCTACGAAAACTTCATCAATCGCCCCGCCAACTATGGTGTTGGCCTCACCGTCACCGTGCCAATTGTGGATTTCGGAGAAAACCGTGCCCGCGTCCGTGCCGCCAAGGCTCGCCAGCAACAGAACATCTGGAACCGCGAGGAACTGGAGCGCAGCATCGAAACCGAAACACGCACAGCCGTTGCCCGTCTCAACAACAATCTCAAGCGCCTTCAGCTGCTGGAGCAGAACGTCAGTCTCGCTGAGAAGAGCTTCGACATCACCCGTCAGCGCTTCTCCGACGGTGACATCGACAGCCAGACACTTGCCCTGGAACGCAACCGTCTCAATAGCGCTTACCGCAATCATCTCTCGGCCTACATCGACTACCAACTCTCCCTCGCTGACATCCTCCGCAAAACCCTCCACGACTATAGGAAGTGACATTCAGAGCATTTCATTTTAACAAATAACGTTTGATTCTAATTCGTCAGCGTTTGATTCTATTTTTCTAGCGTTTGATTCTATGCGCGCAGAGTTAGACGCTGCGGATGCGATAAACTATATAAAACTAAGAGCGGGATGGCATTCTTTTGCCATCCCACTTTTAATAATTATATTCTAACCCTAATGACTGTTATTTGATAATACCTTCTTCGTCGTTCCATCATTCAGCAATAGGATATTGATTCCTTGTTGCAAACTCTCAATCCTTCGCCCTGTAACATCATAGATAGCGTGGACGCCATGCATATCCTCTGTTGTCAACACAAAGATACCATCACACTCCACGACAGTCACTTCGCAAGAGGCTGTTATCTCTAGATTATATACCGATATGGCTGTTACCACCGCCTTTCAAGCGATTCCCCATGAATAGATATTGCCCATGTTATCAACGTGCACAATGTATTCATTCATAGATTTTCCTGACACTTACTAACTATACTCTTCCTTATAACAAAAAAGCAGGAATGCCTTGTGGGGGGCGTCCCTGCTTGTAAGGTGGGCCATCTAGGGCTTGAACCTAGGACCTTCAGATTATGAGTCTGCTGCTCTAACCAACTGAGCTAAAAGCCCGATGACGGCGGCAACAGCAAAAGCCGTATGCTCCGACGGTGCAAAAGTAGTGAGTTTTTTTGAAAAGACAAAGTTTTCTGAAAAAAAAGCACTATCTTCGCGGCCGATTATGAAAAAAGACACTCGTTTTGTCGCTACCATCGGTGTGTTCGACGGTGTTCACCGCGGACATAGGTTCTTGTTGGACAGGGTAAAAGAAGAGGCTACTGCAAGAGGGATGTCCACCCTTGCTGTCACATTCGACCCTACCCCAGCGACATTCTTCCGAAGCGGAGCTTCATGCAAGCGGGATACCAACCTGCTGCTAACTGCCCGTGAACGACGGGAAAGGCTACTCGATGCAGGGATGGACAGCGTAGAGGTAATGACATTTGACCGTAAGGTAGCTGAGATGACGGCAGCAGACTTCATGATGCAACTTAAAGAGTTGTTTGGTGTCAGCGTGCTTGTGATGGGGTATGACCATCGCTTCGGCTGTGAGCAACAAAACGACAAAACGTTTTATGCCCGCGCGGCACAGACGTGCGGCATGGAAATTGTACACGCAGCAGCGTGGGGTGACGTCAGCAGTAGTCGTATCCGCGAAATGTTGCTGAGAGGCGACGTGGAGGGAGCAAATGACCTACTCGGTTACCCTTATCCCATCAGCGGCACCGTAATAACAGGCGACGGACGTGGACGGAAATTAGGATTCCCCACAGCTAATCTTGCTGTGGACTCGGCGAAGTTAATCCCTGTCACAGGCGTATATGCTGTAAATGTCAGACTGGAGGAAAACACTTATAAGGGTATGATGAACATTGGACTATGCCCTACTTTTGGTGGACGAACAGAACGGCGTATCGAGGTACACATCCTTGACTTTGATGCCGACATTTATGGGCAAATGCTCAACGTCCAGCTCCTACACCGACTTCGAGACGAACAGAAGTTTCCTTCCATAAACGCCCTTACAGAGCAGCTCCGTGCAGATGCTGAGACAATTAAAAAATTAGAATCTAGGAATTAGGAATTAAAAGTATATAAAATGAAAAGGACTATTAAACTGATTATTTATTATTTCCTCTATCAGCTGCTGTTTACGGTGCTGGTAATGTTTGGTGCTCTGCTTGTCGAGGCCGTCCGCTCGGGGGGCGACCTGGACGTATTGCTGTCATCATTGAAATCGGGTGCGCTAATTAGCAATCCCTTCATCACGGCACTTGCTACACTGCTAGCTGCATTAGCGATGCTATGGCATTTGCTTCATTTTCGTTACATCCGTTTCTCCACTGATTTTCTGAAAAAAGAGAACATTCCCCTGCTGCTAGTGTGCATTCCTTTTGTCTATACGCTGATGTACCTGTTGAGCTGGGCGACGGAATGGATAAACCTGCCCAATTTGCTTGAAGAAACTTTCATGGATATGAGCCACAGCATAGTAGGCATCCTGAGTATTGCGTTTGCTGCACCCATTTTGGAGGAGTGCCTGTTCCGCGGAGCCATTGAGGGACACCTGCTGTCGCTCTGGAAGGGAAAGCCGTGGGCAGCTATCCTAGTGTCGGGCTTGGCGTTCGGCTTAGTGCATATCAATCCCGCACAGGTGCTCTACGCCTCCCTCATCGGCCTTGTGCTGGGTTGGATGCGCTGGCGCTCGGGCAGCATCGTGCCGGGTATTGTGGCACACATCCTTAACAACAGCATTTCCGTTGTGTGCATGCGGCTCTACGGCCCTGAAGGGAGTTTCGAGGAGAGTGCCGGTGAGACTACGCAGCCCTACATCGTAGCAGTTTACGCCGTGATACTGATACTGTGTGCGGTATTTTACTATACAAAAACAAAAAAAACTGTTTCAGACTGCAACCTTTCGGAGGATTCTGACGTCTAACGTGCAGAAACCAAAATCCGAAAGTAATGAAACCATCAATCCTTATCCCCTTTGCAGCCCTTGTGTTGGGCTCTCTCCTTTCAGTAAATCCCGCCGCGCCAGAACCTGCGTGGGAGCTGTCTGCAGCAGAACTGCCTGCTGAGACTTCATCAAAGTTCACAGTGAAAATTGTGGAAGCCCACATGAACGTATCTCCCTTCACGTCAATACACTCTGATGTAGTGGCAACGATGCGCTATGTGCCGTCAGACCGATACCGCATTGAGGCTGAGGGCCCTGAGCGGATTATCAGCGCCATCAATGTCCGTGTGGAAAAGGGCGTACTCCGTATCACCACCTCAAAGAAAAACTTGAAGATGAGGAGGGGCGAACGGCTCAATCTGACCGTCTATGGTCGTGAATTAAAGGCCATTCGCCTTGACGGCGTAGGCAGCTTCAAATGCTCGGAGCGCCTCGAGGCTCCCCTGCTGGAGGTATTCAATACAGGCGTAGGCTCCATCAACATCGACGACCTCCAGTGCAACGAGGTAGTGGTAAAGAACGAAGGCGTTGGTACCATCACCCTGAAAGGACAAACGGGCAAAGCCTCCATTGCGTCAGACGGCGTGGGCAGCATTTATGCCTATGACCTGCAGTCTTGTAATACCATCGTCCATTTGAACGGCGTAGGCAGCGTACAGTGCCACGCATCAGAGAGCGGCGAGTTCATCAACAACGGTGTGGGCAGTATCCTTTACAAGGGCCGTCCCGAGACACTCAGTGTCCACAAGAACGGCATCGGCCGCATCAGCGCACGCTAACAGGAAAAAAGAAACTAAAAAACAGGCCGGACAAGAATCTCTCCGACCTGTTTTTCCTTTATTGAATGCCTACAATGCCACCAAACCAACCTTGAAAATAAGTGAAAAATTTTGGTTTTTCCCGCACATATCACTACCTTCGCAGCCGAAACCCTTCTATTCATTTCATAAAATAAGAATACACATGAGAAAACAAACCATACACTTTTTGCTGCTTGCCGCTGGACTGGCATGGGCAGGAGCTCTGCAGGCACAGACGAATGGGGCACAACGCGTGGCTGATGACGGAGCACTCATCCCCGCACGAGTATTACTTGAAAGCCCTTTCGACCCCCTTGCTGACCTTCATACGGACATTGCCCGCCTGCTCACCGACACACGCTATGCCGAGTTCCTTGCCTCGCCAAAGGAAATCCCCGATGCACAAGGCATCGTCACCGTCCTACGCAGCTATATGAAGGAATATCCAGATGCTCCACACCGAAACCGACTCCGCGCCATGCTGGCCGAAGCCTACTATGCCTGTGGTGACTACTACGCCATGGACGAACAAATGAAAGATATCGACATCGAATCCCTACCCGACGAAGAGCTAGAACGCCTCGTCGTCACCTACGGCATGGCCCTGACAGGGATGGGACGATTGGATGATGCGCGTGTGCAGCTGCTCACCGCACAGCTGATGGGCGGACGATACAAGGATGAGGCCACCTTCGGCATGGCTTGGGTGGACTATGCTAACCATTATTACGACGAGGCTGTCAATGGTTTCACCGCTGTCGAGGATATCCCCGGATTTCGTCCCGCCGCCCTATTCTTCAAGGCCGAGGCAGCCCTCGAAAAAGGCGACTACGCTACCGCCCTTGCTCGCGCCGACTCTGTCCTCGCCGAAATCCAACCTACCGACACAAAAGCACAGAAACGGCATACCCCTGCCAACGAGACCTTTGACCTTCTTACTGAAGCCAAGCGTGTCCGTGGCGAAGCCCTGTTCGGTGTCCAACGATACGACGAGAGTGCCCTCCAACTTGAAGACTACCTCGCCTTAGCCGACGAACCCAACCGCGAGGCCCTCTTCCGCCTTGGATTGGCACACTATAATTCCGGCGAATACCTCCGCGCTCCTGAGGTGCTAGCTTTGGTGGACAAAACCGGCAACAATAACGATGCCATTGCCCAGTGCGCCGAGCTTTATAGCGGCCTTTCGTACCTAAAGACGGGGGACGCACCCCGCGCCCGGATGAGCTTTGAACGTGCATCCTCCATGGAGGCCGACGAGAATCTGCGCGAACAAGCCATGTATAACCATATTGCTGCTCTCCATGAGACGGGCGGTGGAGCGTTTGGCGAAGGTGTTACCGTTGCCGAACGATTCCTCAACGAGTTTCCAGCCTCACCTTGGGCAAAAAATGTGAACACCTATCTCGCTGAGACGTACCTTAGCACCCGTAACTATATTGCCGCCCTCCAGTCCATCGAAAAAATCAACCATCCCAGCGAAAAGCTTCTTGAAGCCCGGCAGAAACTTCTTTGCCGCGCCGGACAGGAGGCTTTTGCCGGTGGTGAGATGGATAAAGCCATTGACTTCTTTACCGAAGCCATCAACATGGGCGCCTACGACCGTCCCACACGCGCCGAGGCCCTACTCTGGCGTGGCGAAGCACGTTACCGCCAAGGGAACTATGCTCAAGCCCGTACGGACTATGTCAACTGCCTCAGCCAATCGCCCGATGCGCGCACAGCCTTGCTTGCCCGCTACGGACAGGCATACTGCTACTTCCGGCAGGAGAACTACAACGAGGCTTACCGCCAGTTCGACCAGTTCTTCTCCACTTCCGGCGTTTCTTCCTATACCGACAATGCCACTCGAGCTGATGTCTGGGGACGTATGGGTGACTGCCTGTTCCAAGCCCGGCGCTACAGCGATGCTGTTGCAGCCTACGACAAAGCCCTTGCCATCGACCCCGAAACCAGCGACTATGCCGTTTATCAGAAAGCCTTTTCACAGGGGCTTCTTGGACGATACAAAGATAAAATCTCTACGCTGGACTATCTGCTGAAGCACTTCCCCTCGTCAGACTATGCTGATGATGCTCTCTTCGAAAAGGGACGTTCTTACGTCCAGTTAGAACAGCACGAAGGAGCCCTCAGCGCCTTCCGTCAACTGCTGGACAAGTATCCCCGCTGCAGCTATGCCCCCAGCGCCGGAAACGAAATCGCCCTCATCCTCTACCAGATGGGGAATACCGCCGAAGCCGTATCAGCTTACAAGCGCGTCATCACCACCTACCCAGGCAGCGAAGAAGCCAACGTTGCCATGCGTGACCTAAAATCGCTCTATGTCGAAGAGAATCAAGTGGACAGCTACGTGGAATTTGCTTCTCAGACGAAGGGAATGGTGACGGTAGAGGTATCGGAACATGACTCCCTCACCTATGCCGCAGCCGAGCAACTCTACATGAAGGGTGAAACCCAGAAGGCCCGCGAAGCCCTCGACAAATACCTCTCCCAGTTCCCCACAGGAGCCTACGCCCTTAATGCGCACTATCACCTTGGCTGTATTTATCGCCAACAGGACAACTACGACAAGGCCATGACTCACCTCCGCCGCGTAGCCGAGATGCGCAACAGCCGTTACTGTGAGGAGGCCACGCGCATGGTAGCCGACATGGCCTACGACCATAAGGACTATCGCACCGCCCTCGCTGCATACAAGGATTTGAAGGCAATGACTAGCCGTTCCGACGTCCGTCTCCATGCCCAAACCTTCGGGGTGCGTGCCGCATGGGCTCTTTCCGATTGGGACTTCATTATTAGCGAAGTCGGCACTTTTGTGGCCGACAAGGGACTTGCGCCAGAAACCGCTGTGGAAATGCGCTACTACCGCGCCAAGGCATGTCTGGCAAATAAACAGAACAACACAGCCACGACCGACCTCTCCCTCCTTGCCAAGGACACTCGCACCGTCTATGGCGCCGAAGCAAAGTACCTGCTGGCACAGCTCTATTACGACACTGGCCAAAGCGAGAAGGCCGAAAAGGAAGTGCAGGACTACATCAGCGTCAGCACCCCACACACCTACTGGCTGGCACGCAGCTTCATCCTGCTGGCCGACATCTATATAGCCAGCGGACGTGACGTCGAGGCTCGGCAGTACCTGCTTTCCCTCCGCCAAAACTACACTGCAAAGGACGATATAGCTGGACGGATTGAGGAACGACTGGCAAAATTGCAATAACAAAGGGATACGACAATGAATAGAATACATTTTTATAGCATCACGGCTCTGCTGTTGGCCATGCCGATGGCACTGGTTGCACAGAATGACACCATCCGCCGTACGGTGAGGGTGGAGAGTATTTACAACCCCGTATTGGCTTCTTCCGAGAAACGCTCGTTTCTACCTGAGGAACAACAGCTTGTCACCAACCGTGAAAAGGTTGTCTATGCCGATGAAAGCCACGACCCAGGTAACCTCTCTCGTGACCCCTTCGGTTCGGGTGTCGTTGCTCTCCGACAGGAACGCCTGCTGCCGGCATATCTCCGTCTGGGGTATGGAAACCGCAACAATGTGGATGCCCTCGGACTTTACCGTGCCACGCTAAGCCGGACCGACGCAATCAATTTGGGTGCCTCCGTCAAAGGCTGGAATGGCAATATCCCCTTCAAGGGACTGACAGCCCCTGTCGATAGCGGCAGTTGGAAAAGCCTACGATACGACACAGATGCCCGCATCAGCTATGCCCACGAAGGCCACATCCGCTTTGGCTTGGCAACCGACGCCGGCTATTATATGCGGAACCACCTTATTGCCAATCCTTTGATGGCCTTTGACACCGACCAGCAGAACAGCCTCACGTATGGGGCAAACGGATACATCTCCACCTCCCTGAAGAAAATCCCCTTGAACGTGGGATTTAATGGAGGCTACCACCGTTGGCAAAACAGCGCTTGGCAGGGTATGGACGTAGCGAATGCTGAAAACCACGCTGAGCTGGATGCCAACCTTGCTTTCCGCCTCAAGAAAGCCGGCCGTCTGGAACTAGCACTGACGAACGACTACCTTGCCTACAGCAACCTGCCCGACACCGTCGGACATTATTTCCTCGGCATCCATCCCCAGTGGATATTCGAAGGCAAGTGGGGCAGCATCGCCCTCGGGCTGAATGCGGACGTGCAGACGACCGACAGCTTGCAGGCACAGTTCTCACCCAACTGCCGTTTCACGCTGACGCCAGCCGCTCCTTTGCGTCTCGACCTCATCATCGACGGCGGACGCGACTTGCAGACGTTCCGCGAGCTTTATCGCCTCTCCCCCTGGTGGACAGCTGACATCCCCTTACAGCGGGCCTATACCTATCTGAATTCGCGCCTGCATGCAGGTGTGCGCGTAGCGGAAGGCTTCCATCTAGGCCTCGGCGGAGGCTACCGCATCACCGACGATGCCCTCTTTGCCACCGAACACGTCAAACATGGATTGCTCTATACGGGCCTTGTGAATCACGACACGCAAGTGTGGAACGCCAATGCCGACATATCGTACGAATGGAAAGACCTTTTCCGTTTCACAACGGACTTCACCTACTATGGCTGGTTAGGCATGGACGACACTCCCGCATTGCTGGCGTTTGCTCCGCAGATGGACTGGAATACCAGCGTCCGTGCCCGCATCATACGCAGTCTCCATGCCGATGCCGCCTTCCGCTATCGTCAGTTCTGCGAAACGGGTGCCGGACGTAAGGATGCCGTTGCCGACCTCAGCCTCAAAGCCGACTATGCCTTTAACCGCATTGCCAGCCTTTATCTCTCAGGCGAGAACCTGCTGAACCGTCAGAGCGGCTTCTGTCCAGCCATTCCCGCTCAAGGCATCCGTGTGGTGGGAGGCGTGGTGCTGAAATTGTAATTTTACATGAAGAATGTAAAAAAACCTTAATACTAAGCCTTAATTCCTATTTTTATACTACTTTTGCGCCCGATTTTATTTGACGCCATATAATAATGTATAAGAATCTTGTCATTGTTGAGTCTCCAGCCAAAGCTAAGACCATTGAGAAGTTCCTCGGAAAAGAATATAGAGTGATGTCGTCCTATGGCCACATCCGTGACCTGAAGAAAAAGTCATTCAGCATCGATAAAGACACGTTTGAGCCCATTTACGAAGTACCTTCGGAGAAGAAGAAGGTGGTTGAGGAGCTGAAGCACGAGTCACAGCGTGCTGAGTACATCTGGCTGGCATCCGATGAAGACCGCGAGGGAGAAGCCATCAGCTGGCACCTCTACGAGGTATTGGGACTCAACCCCGAGCATACCCGCCGTATCGTCTTCCACGAGATTACCCCCACCGCCATCAAGAATGCCATTGAGCATCCCCGCTCCATCGACACCAACCTTGTCTATGCCCAGCAGGCACGCCGCGTGCTCGACCGCATCGTAGGCTTCAAGCTTTCGCCCGTGTTGTGGCGCAGGGTAAAACCCGCCCTCTCCGCAGGACGTGTGCAGTCGGTAACGGTACGTCTCATCGTGGACCGTGAACGTGAGATTGAGGCCTTTGTCCCCACCTTCGCCTATCGGGTTGTGGCCACCTTCCTTGTACCCACAGCCGATGGCAAGATTACCGAGATGAAAGCCGACCTCGGCACCCGCTTCAAGACCAAGCAGGCCGCCCAGGAGTTTCTGGAGAAGTGCAAGACTGCCAGCTTCACCGTAAGCGACGTGCAGCACAAGCCGCTGAAGAAGTCCCCTGCCCTGCCGTTCACTACCTCCACGCTCCAGCAGGAGGCGGCCCGTAAGTTGGGTTTTTCCGTATCGCAGACGATGACGCTTGCCCAACGCCTCTATGAATCGGGACAGATTACATACATGCGTACTGACTCCACAAACCTCTCCGACTTCTGCCTGGGTGCCTGCAAACAGGTCATCCTGGAGAACATGGGAGCCGAGTACCACCAGCGCCGCAACATCCACGCAAAGATTAAAGGCGCACAGGAGGCTCACGAGGCCATCCGCCCCACCTCCATGCACCATCCGTCGCTCACTTCCGGCAATGCTGCCGAGAAACGCCTTTACGAACTTATCTACAAGCGCACACTGGCTTCACAGATGGCCGATGCTCAGTTGGAGAAGACAACCGTCACCGTGACGATGAAAGGGACGAAAGAGCTTTTCACAGCAACGGGCGAAGTCATCACCTTCGACGGCTTCCTGCGCGTCTATCGCGAATCGTCTGATGAGGACAACTCCACACAGGAAAGCGCCGGAATGCTGCCTCCCCTCACCGTTGGCGATGTCCTCACGACAAAGGAGATAACAGCTACCGAACGTTACACCTCCGCGCCCCAGCGTTACAACGAGGCCGCTCTGGTGCATAAGCTCGAGGAACTCGGCATTGGCCGTCCCTCCACCTATGCCCCCATCATCAGCACCATCCAACAGCGCGAATACGTCGTTCGCGAAGACGTGGAGGGCTCAGAGCGCAACGTCTGCATCTTGCACCTGAAGGACAATGTCATCACCGACTCCACCGTCTCCGAAACCTATGGTACCGAAAAATCGAAACTCGTCCCCACCGACGTGGGCGTCGTAGTCAACGACTTCCTTACCGAGCATTTCCCCCAGATACTCGACTACAACTTCACAGCCGACATCGAGAAAGAGTTCGACGAGATTGCCGCTGGCGACAAAGGCTGGACGGACATCATCACCCAGTTTGATGCCGACTTCGAGCCCCTTGTGGACAAGGCCATGGCCGATAAGCCCGAGCATAAGGTGGGCGAGCGTCAGCTTGGCACCGACCCCGTGAGCGGTCGTCCTGTCAGCGTCAAGATAGGGCGCTACGGTCCCATCGTACAGATTGGCACCGTGTCCGATACCGAGAAACCCCGCTTTGCCCAGCTCAAGAAAGGCCAGACCATCGACACCATCACCCTTGACGAGGCCCTTGCCCTCTGCACCCTTCCCCGCACGCTGGGCGAGGTCGATGGCAGCCCCGTCACTATCGGTAGCGGACGTTTCGGACTTTACGTCCGTCACGGCAAACAGTTTGTTTCCCTGCCCGAGAGCTACGACCCCCTCGCCATCACCCTTGACGAAGCCCTCCAGCTGTTTGCCGAACGCGCCGAACAGCAGGCCAGCCGCGTCCTCCGCACCTTCGACGAAGACCCCGACGTGCAGGTCATCAACGGCCCCTATGGTCCCTACATCTCAGCACACGGCACAAACGTTCGTCTGCCCCGTGGCACAAAGCCCGAGACGCTCACGTTCGAGGCCATCCAGGCGCTCATCCAGAAGTCCAAGGAAGCTCCTGCCAAGCCCCGCCGCACACGAACCAAGAAATCGTAAAACGCCCCCTACGTTTTGACTCGCCTCTTCCTAATTGGCTTCATGGCCAGCGGAAAGACCACTCTGGGTCGCGCCCTGGCAGACGACCTCGGCCTCACCTTCATCGATACCGACAACTACCTTGAGCGCCGTTATCGTCAGACCATCCCCATGCTCTTTGCCACACGTGGCGAGGAGGGCTTTCGCCAGCTTGAACGCACCATCCTCCGCGAGGTTGCCGACTTTGAGGACGTCGTCATTGCTGCCGGTGGCGGCACCCCCTGCTACTTCGACAACATGGATCACATGAACGCCTGCGGCACCACCGTCCACCTTGTCTGTCCGCCCGATGTCATCTTCACCCGTCTGCGCATCAGCCGCACACCTCGCCCCCTGGTGACGGGCAAGACTGACGACGAGCTACGTGCCTACATCGCTGCCACGCTCGCTGCCCGCGACCCGTTCTATACGCGCGCCCACTACGCCTTTCCCTCCCATCAGCTGGAGAGCCGCGACCAAATAGCCTCCTCCGTGGCCCGCTTCAAACGCGACGTGCTGGGGATGGAATAGCCCACAGGCAACAGCAAACACTTTCTCAGCCCAAGGGAATAAATCCGTAGCCCACTGCGTTAACGCCACAGCCCAAAGGGCCATCTTCGCAATCCACGACGCTAAATCCGCAGCAAATCGAAGACAAAATCGCGCTTTTTTGCAGAAAATCGCGTAAAATTATGTTAAAATCGGGGTTATAATAGCCTCTCGTTGGGGGGTGTTTGACAGTTTGGACAATTAGGACAATTAGACAGTCGTTTTTTACGCACTCTGGAGACCGAAAACGCGGGGTAGAAAAAGATAAATATAAGTAAATAAATAAGTTATAATATTTTTATATATATATTATCATATATATTTAACACTGTTTTAACACATTTTTACTCGATTTTCATCATTTTTCAAGTAAAAACTACTACTTTTATCGATAAAACTGCTCCCATCCGACCTGCGTGAAATTTTCAATCCGCCCGATGGAGCCGTCGAATCAGAAAAAGCGTGCGCAAAATGGCTGTCTAATTGTCCTAATTGTCCAAAACTTCCGCAAGGCATCTTTTCACGGAAAATCAAAGCGTTTCTTTTGTGCTGTGGGTGAGGCAGTTGAACGGCTTCCCCATCTCCTTCGCGGCTTCATAGACGGCTTTTCGGCAGGCTGTTCCTAAACCTCTTTTGGGCTTTTAGGTAGGCGGCGCCTCAGAAAAACCCAAATAAATTTGGTTTTTCGTTCGGCTTGCACTACCTTTAAGTCCCCTTTAGGGGTTTTTAGGTAGGCTGCGCCTCAGAAAAACTCAAATAAATTTGGTTTTTCGTTCGGCTTGCACTACCTTTGCAGGCGAATCCAAGCTCGAATGGTGGAATCGGTAGACACGAGGGACTTAAAATCCCTTGCCCAGTGATGGGCGTGTGGGTTCAAGTCCCACTTCGAGTACGAAAAACGCCCCGTAAAGCGCTATTTTTCATTGCTTTATAGGATGTCTCTTTTGGGCAAAAGTGTACTAAAAGTGTACTATCACCCCCTAAACCCCGTTTTTTTCTGCTTTTGCAAAGTCCACTTTACAAAAGGGCTGGTTTTCCATAAAAATGTTGAAAACTAAAAGTGGTGCAAGTGCATTGCTGCTCTCACACCACAAAAATGTGGCTTAAAAGAGGTCAAAGGCAGTGCCGCCTGCTCCGAAAATTTGAATCCAAGACGTAGGGCACTCTCGTTTCAACAAGGAACCATTTTCAGGGGGCAAAGGTACAACTTTTTTTTAGAATAGAAAACTTTTCTCTTTCAGCAAGGTATTTTGTTTCTCGGAATTTCTTCGCTAACAAAGTCCAAGTATTCGTCAATTCGTTCGTAAAACTTCGGAAGGCTCTCTTTTACATCATAGGCATACTTACCCCATGATGTAAACATCACCATTAGCAAATCGTGGGGTATTCCGCTATACTCTTTGCCATTGATAGCATGGTAAACGTCTGCCTCTCCAGTAAAAACACCACCATGATGGACGAATACGCGCTCCATATCCCAAAACCATGCTAAGTTGTTATCCTTAAACGGGTTTTCTTGCTGCCCCTTATAGTAACGGCATTGCCTGATTAATTCCTCTTTTTCCATTTTTATAAAAATGTAATAAAAAAAACTATGGTTTTATTGTCGTATAAAATATTATTACTACTTTTGCATCGGATTGATGGTCGCACGGGAGCGGGGTTTCCCTTTGGGGCAACATATCGGAGGTTCGAGTCCTACCCAATCCACTTAGGGGCATTGCCCCTATTTTATTTTCCTGTTCATACTCGCCGAGTTTTTATGTCTCTGTTGTTTTGCAAAAAGGGACTGCGGAAAACTCCTCAATCCCCTTCTAAATAACGCTCTTTTTTAGCCTCTCTGCGCTTTGGCGGCACGTTCCAGTCCGATGGCCTTGCTCACCTGAACAACAGCATCCTCGATGTTGTCTGAGGCTATGCCGGCGGCATCCGTGGCGGCATTGCCGCGGTAAGCGACCGCCATACCCTTTTCGTTGCACTCTTTCCAAGTGCGATTAAAGTAGTTCATCACGCTATTGTAGGCCTTAACCAAATGGAACTTCGCAGCTTCGAGGTCTTTGTCGTTCCTTGTAGCTAAAACACCCGATACCTCGCTGCCTGTTCCGTGCTTGCTTGCTTCGGCGTTCGTTGCGAGAAGGATAGCAAGCTCAAACTCCAGCGTAAGGGCGTTATCGCCTAGGCTCTGCTCGACGGCCGTAAGTGTTTTCCAATCGTCTCCGGCAGGGAAACGATTGGCGACCTCATGCAAGGCGTTCTGCGCCTCCTTGACGCTCTCCATCACCTCGCGAAGGGCGGCAAAGCGTTCATCTTCCATCGTTGCCGTAACGGCGTCCTTCACTCTTTTTTCACTCTCATTTGCGCCAGTGCTGGCGACTTTCTTTGTCTTTTCCATTTTTGTTGTGAATTTAGGAAATGAAAACCCCCTGTTTAGGTGTCCTCGGCTTCACAACGAGCCGTGCGGGCGTTTCCGCTGACGCCACCATGCAAGGGGTAATTTGGTTTGGGGTTCTCATGTGTCGTGAATTTAGGATGGTGCAAAGGTAGTGGTTTCTTTTCATACGACAAAACTTTTTTCAAAAAAACTTTCAAGAATTTTATTCATAACTCGCTTACGTTTAACCCGTTCTATTAAAATTAATAGGAAACTATTAAGAAAAAAAATGTTGCAAATTAATTGCAAGGGATTTTTTTGGTTTTGTTGTAACTTGCACTTTTTTAGTTAATTACGCGAAAAGTACCACGCGCTTCGTAGACGCGGGTGCAATTTCTTACAAATATAATAAAATCAGCATTTTACAAAACCAATAATTGCAAATGATTTTTTGACTTATTTCGGCCTGTCTGAGCATTTAGAGGAATTAATAGGAAATTCTCAGGGTATAATTAGTTTATAAATTCTTCTTGAAAATACGTTGGAGCATCTTTTTTGGTGGTACTTTTGTGCTGCGCAGGAAAATCTTGCGTGTTACTTTTTTCTCCGTATTCCAGTGGAGTTTTTACTGGAGAAAGTCCCCGCCGAATAGTCACGGCAGGGGCTTTTTCTTTAGCTATCGGCATAGCGTTCAAGACAAAAGCCCTGAATGGTGCGCACCTCATCCAGCACGTCCCGAAACGGAATGGCAATGCCCTTTTTGGCACCTTCTATTAGTGTCTGCCAAAATAGCGAGTATGATTCTAGAAGGCTTTGCATCATCCCAACCGTCCTGACGGCATCGGTTATGGCTGCGAAACATCCCGAATAGGTGTGGTCGCCTGCCAGCGGACGCAAAAAACGCTCCCTTATCTCAGCGAAAAGCGATTTGTCGGATGTTACGTCCGTGACGCTCATCGCTTGCAATGCCGCCACGCCTGCTGCCTGTTCGTTCATAGCCCCTGCCAGTACCTCTGTAAGTTCCAGCAAGGCAGGCACGGCCTCTGCCCTTTTGAGTTCCTGAATGGTTGCCAAAAGGTCTGCTAGGGCGTGCGCTGCCTGCTGTTCTAACGTGAAGCTCTCCATCGTATTGACTTTGCCGAATTAGCCGTTAGCCTTGTTAGCGTTCCTAGATGAAAAGCCCTTCATTTCTTTGGCGAAGTCTGCGTAAGGTTCCAGCAGTTTATCCGTGTCTTTCAGAAGGGCGGCAATCTCAATGGCGCGCGGCATATCCTCGGGGAGAAATTGGCATTTCTGGCGGTCAATGCCTAATTTTACGGGGAACTTAGATAGTTCCTCTATCTCTTCAAGTCTTTCGGGTGTACAATTCCCCGTGCGGACTTCGGCTTGTAATTCTTCGATTTTGTCTCCTACGGCCTTTTCGTAGGCACGCTCGACAATTTCGTTAAACTCCTGCTGGAGTTCTTCGAGCTTGTTTTTGAGCTGTTCGCCCTTTGCGATTTCTATCTCTTTGGCCTCCATCGCTGTGAAGCGGTCTAGCAAGCCTTTTCTTTCTTCACTTAGTTCTTTCATGTCCTTTTCTTAATTAATTGATTATTTAATGAATAGTTCTTTTAATTCATCTATAATAAGTTTCATATCGTCTTGGATAAAGTACTTTGTAAGATACAAGACGTTATAACCCTTATCTTCTACATACTTCGCGTAGTCCATTCCTGCCACAATAGTAACGACGTAGCCTTTAGTGTTTTCGACGTCTATTTTCTTTGCATAGGTTTCCAGTGCCTGCTCGACTTGTGCCTGTCCCTTCGGGTGCGCTTTTGCTTTGGGTATTTTTCCGACGAATTTTGTTATTAGTTCGCCGTCGTAATACAAAGCGAAGGATATAGAGTTTTTCAAGTTAGAGGTTTGGTCTTTATATCCTTTGTGGTCTTTGCTGTAGATTATGGCCTTCTCTGCCAACTCTTTAAGACGTTGATTGAGCACATTTCTCGCACTGTCCAACCTTGCTAGGAGTTTAAGCTGTAAGGCTTCAAGACCTTCAATCTTTATGTTTGCTTTCGCCATCGGTTAGTCCTTCGGAATTAGCCGTTATGAGGTCATAGTCCAGTGGCTGGGCAAAGACTTTGCCGTCGGCGTCCACGTCGAAGAGGTCTTGAATGGCTGAAACCTTCAGGGCTGGTACACAAGCCAAAAAGCCGTTAATTTGGTTGGCTAGTTCGGTGTGTATGTCACGTGCAATGATACCCTTTTCCGTTATGGTGTAGAGGGCTGTTTCCTTCGCCACAAGCTCAGCGAGGTTTTCGGGTAATTCTGCCCGGCCATCCTTCACGTCAGCGAACTGGATGAAATAGGACGGGTCTAGGGGGTGCGCTGCGGAAATGCCCGGATAGAGGGCTGCGTATAGCTCCGCCTTCATCTGCTCGGCATCTTCATCCAGCACTTCTAGAACTTCATCCTCATTAATGCCATTTGTACGCCCTTGCACATTTTTTTTGATTTCTTGGAGGGCTGCGTCTATGGCATCGCAGTTCGTGAAAAAAGTGAACGGCTCAAAGGATTCAGGGAGCGTGACGCCCTGCCCGATTTGCTTCTGCTCAACTTCTTTTGCGCCCTCTTTCTTCTGAATGGTGAGGGCGGCGAAAAGGGTTTCCTTAGTCACGGGAAAACCATGTTTCCGCAGGATTTTAACAAGTTCGTCGGTACGTCTAAGGACGCGATAAATCTCTCTGGTGACGAACTGGGCGGCACTGGGGTCATTTGCGATAAAAACTTTCTTACTTTTAATCATCGTTTTGGGTTTTAATTGTTTAACTTGATTTAGGGGTCTCGTTATTTTTGACGATACAGGGGGCGCGAATAACTATGCCGCTACGATTATATGCTATCTCAAATTTCTTCATGTTCTTTCAAGTTGGTTAGTGCTGCTGAGAATACGTTACCCTCGGAACGGCGAAGGTCTTGAATAAAAATGCTGGGGGAGGTGTATGTTCGTTGCTCTGTTGTCGGCTGCCATTGCTCTCCGTCACGCACAAAGCACCGCGCGAGGAACGATTTGGCCGTGCTACCTTCATTGAAAATGGTGTAAGGTGCAAGGAGGTACTTAAATCGGCCATCATTTGAAATTAGCTGAAAGCCGCCTCCCGCGATAATCTGTCCTTTGCGCTCAATCATAAATCCGGCACGCTGTTAATGATTTCATCTATATCTTCTTTGCGCTGGGCGTAATGCAAGTGGATGAACGGCAAACCTAGCGCAGAAGCCAATTTGCTGCGCTGTTCATCTGTCACCGTCCCTGTGCGGATAATCTCTAGAAGTATGATTTTAGTCTCTCTGTCAATCATTGCTGTCGCCCTCCGTGTTAATTATTTGCGCCATCTGCTCGGCCATGCGGTCTATTTGTTCCTCTGTCAGCTGTGAAAAGTCCATGCTGGCAGAAACCTTTGCCTCGGCCTGCTTCGGGATAGCGTATGGCAATAGAGTAGCAATAACACGCCATTGTTGTTCAAGCGAAAGCAGTTGGAAGTCTTTAAGTAGCTCCTTTGCGTTCGTGCTGATTATCTGTATCACCCATTGGCGTATGTATTCCGTTTTTTCGTTTTTGCGACCCTTAGGCCTGCCTGAGGGGTTGCCGGATGTTCCTTTCTTGAATGCCATATCTTTGTTTTTCTGTTGTTATTTACAATCGCCTACGGTAAAAGTGCAATAATAGAGGTGGGGCGAGGTAACACGCTGCGCCTACGAAAGGAAACGCGGCCAGTAATACCCTTATTTAGGGCTTTAAGAATAATAGCCCTCGCTTCTGCCTTCGAGTAGCCCATCAGCACAAGAATCTCTTTTAGCTCTCCGACCGTGAAGAGTTCCTGTTGGTGCTGCTCTTTGATTTCTTCAAATATCTTTTCTATCTGTTCCATCATATTTTTTTTGTTGTTTAATTATTTCTTTATACTTTTGCATCATCAACTTCGGTTGTGGGCGGGTTAGGAGGCTGAGTGAGTGCGTGAACACGAGTACCAAAAATAGACCCGACGGCAGCATGCGACGCACCGCTTAGGCTGCCTTTTTTATTCCTCGAGGAACTGAAATAAGCTCATTTCAAGGCTTTTTAGGGCATGGTTGCACTCAACCGCTATTGTGGAGGGGTAACGATGCACGAATGCGGCGAAGGACTTGCAGCGAAAACAATCGTTGCTTCCAACCTTAGCGTCCTCCCCATAAGGGCACGGTGTGAGGTAGTGAAATTCACCCGAAGCTGGGTCTAGTTTAATGGAGTATTCTGTTTTCATAGCCGCCTTTTCGTGTCGCAAAAATCCCATAAAAATGTAATTTAATTTTCTGCCTAGTCACTTTGTTTTCTCCTATAGTGGCGAGGTAGTCATTGGCCATTTTCTTGGATTCGGCTTCGGTGAGGTAACACCCTACGGCGACGGCGGAAGCATCAACTATCTCCCAAATCTCTTTAAGAGTCCATTTATATGGTGTTAGGTCATCCTGCTTTCTTTTTTTCCTCTCAATTGGCGCGTTGGTCTTTGCTTCATCTACTACCACATTTTGGCGAAGATGAAGAGGGGATGTTTCATCCCCAAATGCCGTGACAGCGGCATCATGTGAAATTGGTTTTTCCTCTTCACTCCTTTTCCTCTCTCTCTCCTTATCTATATCTATATCCTTATCTATATCTATATCCTTATTTGGGTTATCGGTGGGGTTATCGGTGGGGTTATCGGTGGGGTTATGTTTGGGGTAGTACGGGTTTGGCTGTCCCTTTGCGAAATTGGGATTCCCGCCCTTCTTTCCGAACTCTGCTCCTTTTTTTCCGTTTTCGTAGTTCCGCTGAGATTTTGCCAGCAAAGGCCTGATAAGCGTCCAGCACACCTTGCTTATTGGCGTCTGGAGCATCGGCTCTTCGCCAAAGAAAGCATAGCCAGTTATGGCATCGTACATCGCCAGCCTGTTTGTGTCGTCAAGCTCGTCTAAGGCCTCCCGAAAAGAATAGAGGAAAGGAAATAATTCTCTTAGTGGTTCCTTCATATTTTTTATTTTTTGGGCTGTTTACGACAATAGCTCTGTGCCTGCTGGCTAATCTCTTCCGCTGTAGACACACGGTTGCTTTGCAACCACGCCTCCAGCTCTTTGCGGTTAAAATAAACAATCTTACCGTTTGGCTTGTAATGAGGTATCATTTGCCTCATTGTCAGCTTATACAAATACGACTTGCTTACGCCCATGTAGGCCGCTGCCTCATCACTTGTTAATACCTCTTTAGTCGCAAATAGAGTTCTCTGTGCGACCATCTCGCTAATTAGACTTAGTTCTTCCATGCTTTGCATTGTTTTTATTTTTTCAATGCAAAGATAGAAGCTATAATCACCCAAATACCAAAAAGAAAATAGTACTTAGTTGTGCTATTTATTTACACAACTAGGCACTATTTTTCACAACCGCTTAACAACGGCGTGTCAGCCTATTTTAGGTTTTTCCTCGCCCCATCAAGTTCCTCTTTCTTGAAGGCCGTTCCGTTCATGTATCGTGAGTATAATTGTT
>JAEEGF012240991.1_pt1 | contig 27708 bp, 21 predicted proteins | sample 9134171 | NCBI WGS metagenome assembly JAEEGF01 (sample SAMN16246542, study PRJNA631951) | gut metagenome | biome: gut microbiome; feature: rumen; material: AP-attached | host: Bos | place: Iran: Karaj | collected 2018-10 | reverse complement strand
TCCCGATCAGCTCCTTGCCGACGCATTCGATGCCCGCGGCCTTGATCTGCTCCTCCATGAACGGATCGAGCTCCTCGACGACGTAGAGCTTTTTGACCTTTTTTGCGAAGGATCTGATCAGCTCCATCGGCAGCGGATTGGTCAGGCCGAGCTTCAAAAACGACGTGCCTTCGGGGAACGCGTCCTTGGCGTACTGATATGCGATCGACGCGGTGACGACGCCGATCTCGTCGCCGTTGATCTCCTCACGGTTGAGCTTCGACGTGTTTGCGTATTCCTCCAGCGCTTTCAGGTTCTTTTCGACCTTCGCGTGGTTCACGTACGCGTTTGCCGGGGACGAGACGTATTTCATGTTGCGCTTGTACGGCGGGACCTCGCGCGTGAAGCGCTCGCCGAAGGTGACGAGGCTCTTCGAGTGCGCAACGCGGGTCGTGATGCGGAACAGCACCGGCATGTCGAACTGCTCGGAGATCGCATACGCTTCCTTCAGAAAATCGAGGCATTCCTGCGAATCGGAGGGCTCGACCATGCCGATCTTCGCCGCGCGGGCGTAGTGCCGGTTGTCCTGCTCGTTCTGGGAGGAGTGCATGGAGGGATCGTCCGCCGAGACGATGACGAAGCCGCCGCACACGCCGTTGTACGCCGCCGTAAACAGCGGGTCGGCCGCGACGTTGACGCCGACGTGCTTCATTGCCGAGAGGGAACGCACGCCCGCGATCGACGCGCCGTACGCGACCTCGACCGCGACCTTCTCGTTGGGCGCCCACTCGCAGTACAGATCGTCCTTATACTGCGGCAGGTTTTCAAAGATTTCCGTGCTGGGCGTGCCCGGATATGCCGAGCAGACCTTGACGCCCGCTTCGAACGCACCGCGCGCGATCGCTTCGTTGCCGGAAAGCAATACTGGATCCATGTTTGATTCCGCCTTTCTTACAGTTTTTTTCGTAGATACGGTTGATTATATGATATATGAAAAGGACAGCCGAAGCTGTCCTTTTTCATCAATCATCGACGTCCAGCGCCTCAAGGCCTTTCTTTCGGATCGGCTTTGCGTCGCCGTGTTTGACGAACAGCATTGTAAAGAATGCAAGTCCGCCGGCGATCGTCGCGTATGGGAACAGGCAGGTGAACCCGAGCCGATCCATGAACATGCCGGAGAGGAACGGCGTCACGGCCTGCGCCGCCATGCTCGCCGCGTAATAGTACCCGGTATAGCGGCCGACGTCGCTGCCCTTGCACAGCTCCACGACCATCGGGAAGGAGTTGACGTTGATCGTCGCCCAGCCGATGCCGGCCAGCGCAAACATGACGTTCATCAGCATCGTCGGCGTCGTGGCGCGCATGAACGACGCGCCCGTAAAGGTGGCCGTCAGGATCACGATGCCGATCAGGATCGCCTTCTTGCGGCCGATCTTCGAGGAGAGCAGGCCGATCGGCAGGTAGGAGATGATCGCCGCCGCCTGCGCAATGATCAGCGTCAGGTTGTAGTCCTTGTCAAGCACGCGGCTTGCATAGATCGAATACTTCGAGGTGACGGCGTTGTAGCCCATGAACCACAGCACGACCGAGGCCAGGATCAGCAGCAGCGAGATCTTTTCGCCCTTGCTGAGCTTCTTCGAGCCGGACTGCGCTTCGTTGTCGTCGACGTCGTCGATGCCGAGCTCCTTGCTCGTCTTTTCCATGTCGGCCGCCCATTCGGGCTCCTTGACCGTCAGCATGAACACGACCAGCGCGGCGACCATGATCACGACGATCGCACCGAAGAACCCGATGCAGTTCATGAACGTGTTGGAGATCGCGCCCGTGTTGAAGAACATGCCGAGCCCCAGCACCAGCGCGCATACGCCGCCCGCGCTGCCCATCAGGTTGATGACCGCGTTCGCCTTGCTGCGCAGCGGCTTGATCGTGACGTCCGGCATCAGCGCGACGGCCGGACTGCGGAAGATCGACATGCCGATCAGCACGACGAGCAGCACCGCGATGAACGCGATCAGCACGCCCGGATTGGCGATCGTGATGCTCCATACGTACGCCTGCCGCGCGGGCACGACGAAGTCGATGTAGTCGGGGTTGGTCTTGAAGCTGATCTGCTTATCGGGATCGGCGACGGTCGGATCGTAGATGTTGATCTGCGCGAACTCCGCCAGGAACGCGTCCTCGGTCGGATACTTCTCGCTGAGCCTGAAGCTCACGCCGTCCGGCGTCTGCGGATCGCGGCCGCCCTTCAGAATGTTGTTGACGAACCAGTTGTCGGATTTGCCCTCGCCCTGGTGCGCATAGATCTCGCGGTACGCGTTCGCCGCCTTCGGATTCGCCGCAAGACGCGCGGGAACGACGTATTTCTGGTATTCGATGTTGTCAATGTACTTGCGTTCGCCCGCGCTGTGGAAGGAGTCGTTGTCCTCCTTCGTCCAGTGCACCACGTGTCCCTCGGCGTCCGTCTGAACGGTCTTGGCCGGGATCTTCAGGAACGCGTCCTTGTCGGGATACTTTTCCTTGAGCGTATAGACCTCTCCGTCCGCGGTGACCAGCTTCTGCTCGCCGACCGTGTCGTAGACGTCCGCAAGCGACATCGTGTTGATCTCGGTCACGCTCTTGATGTTCCTGTCGATCTGCATGTAATCGACGGCGGCCAGCGCAAAGAACGCGATGACCGCGATGATCGTGCCGACCAGAACGTAGGGCTTGCGGCGGCCCATCTTGTTTTTGCACTTGTCGGAAAGTCCGCCGAAGAACGGCAGCAGGAAGAGCGCGAGGATGTTGTCGAGCGCCATGATGATGCCCGACAGCGTCTGCGTCATGCCGAACTTGTCGGTTAAGATCTTGGGGATGATCGTATCGTAAGCCTGCCAGAAGGTACAGATGAGAAAGAATGCAAAACCGACGAGAATCGTCCGTTTATAATTGAGCTTCATAGTTTCCCCCGATTGACAGAAAGTCTGTATTTTTACCTTTTCATTATAGCTGAAATGCGGTATAATCTCAATAGGGTACGATCTTATATTATCAAAGGAGAATGAAAAATGGGCTGGTTGATTGCCGGAATCGCGTTGGTTGTTCTGCTGCTGTGCTATATTCTGCTGATCCTTCCGCGCCGTCCGAAGCGGTCGCAGGCAGCGCCGTTTTCGGGGCTGATGGCGGCGCACAGGGGCTTGTATGAAAAGGATCAGAGCGTTCCGGAAAACACGCTTGAGGCATTCAGAAGAGCGGCGGAAAACGGCTACGGCGTCGAGCTCGACGTGCAGTTAAGCAAGGACGGCGCGGTGGTCGTGTTTCACGACGACACGGTCGACCGCATGACGGATCGGACGGGCCGCGTGGACAGCTTTACGCTTGAAGAGCTGCAGGCGATGCCGCTTATGGGAACCGCGCACCGCATTCCGCTGTTTACGGACGTGACGGCCGTGCTGGACGGCGTTTCGCCGACGATCGTGGAGCTGAAATCGACGAACAACTACGACGAGCTGTGCCGCAAAACGCTCGCGATCCTTCGCACGCTGAAGGGCCCGTACTGCGTCGAAAGCTTCGATCCGCGCATCGTGCGCTGGTTTTACAAAAACGCGCCGGATCTGATGCGCGGACAGCTCACCGAGGCGTATTCCTACTGGCGCAACGAGGGGCATCTGCCCGTCTGGCGGTGTCTTCTGATGCACACGCTGTTTATCAACTTTCTGACGCACCCGCAGTTCATCGCGTTCGGACGCGGCCGCCGCCCACTTTGCATGCTGCTCGGCCGTCTGATCGGCACGAAACGCGTGTTCTGGACCGAGCGGCCGGATTCCGACCACGCGACGCTTGCGCGCCGGTACGACTGCCGCATCTTTGAGCATTACCGGCCCGGGACGCGGTACAAAACGCACTGATCCGCGAAGGCGTACTTCTTCAAATCCGGATCCCGTAAAATCTGACGATTGCGAAGCAAAATCCGGCAAATGCTTTTCGATTTCGGCCGCCGTACCGCCTTCGGCCACATTGTCCACGACGCTTTTTCCACCTTATCCACCGAATTATCCACAATCCTTGTATTTATGGGCGGTTTTTCCGTTCTGTGTATGTGGATAACCCGGAAAACGGGCACAAACGGCATAAAAAAAGAGGATGCGTCGGCATCCCCGGATCGTCACGGTTATTTTTTGATTCGCCACCGGCTCGTCGCCTTCTCGATCGCATGGACCGCATAGATGCCAAGCCCCATCAAAAGGAACGAATAGTAGCAGAGGAACCGCCAGATCAGCATGGCCCAGAAGAGGCCGGACACGTCGAGCTGATTGAACAGCAGATAGAACGACCCCTCGGCCGCGCCCGCATTGCCCGGCGTGGGAACGAACGCCACCGAAGCGTAGACGTACAGACACATGGTCAGCGACTGCCAGAACCCGATCCGGCCGCCGAATGCGTTGACGACAAAGAACGGGATGGAGCAGAGCGCGATCTGATACAGGATCGACAGCGCAAACAGCGCAACGAGGATCCGGCTCTTTGCGATCATCTTCAGACTGTCGGAATAGCGTTTGATCCCGTATTCCGCCTGCTCCGTCGCATACGCCGGGTTCTTGATGATCCGAAGCTTCGCGCCGATGCGCACGAAGAACGCGACGATGCGCGTCACGACCTTCGGCGCAAGCGCCGAAAGCACGATGAGAATCGGGGCGAACGCGTACAGCGCCAGCCCGATGTACGCGGCGATCTTGATGCCGACGACGTCGCTTGCGCTGCGCTCCGTCAGAAACATCACCAGCGCCAGCAGCACGAAGCCGAGCTGCATCGTGACAAACGACGCCAGCGGCATCGCCGAGCATGCGCCGGCAGGATAGCCCTTGGTGTGCAGGTGCCAGATCTGGAACGGTTGTCCGCCCGCGCCGGACGGCGTGATGTAATCGTAATACTTGCCGAGAACGGACGTCTCAAACGCCGTGCGCAGCGACACGCGCTCCCTGAGCCGGTGCATCATCAGCAGATACTTGACGGTCTCCGCCGCGATCGCCGCGACGAGACAGCCGACCGCGCCGAGCAGAAAGAGCAGATTTTTGCCGGAAAACGGGCTGCCGGACAGCGGCTGCGCGGGCTTTGAAAAATCGTTTCGCGCCGTGAAGAACAGAACAAGCCCGTTGGCCGCCAAAAATACGATGACAACCAGAATGCGCAGAATTTTCTTCCGCTTCGCTCCTGGTTTCTCCGCCAGCTCTTCTGCTTCTTCCTCCCGTTCGAGACGCTCGATCGGGTCTTCCGCTTCCTCAAAACGCTCCATAATGTGGGTGCTATGATACCATAGTTTTTCCCAAACTGCAAGCAAAAATCACGCAAATGCGCAATTTATCGTTTTGCCGCCGCGGGGGCCTCCCCTGCGAATCGGGGCGCAGGCTTTTTGTCAGCGAACCGCAGGAGATGATCTCCTCGGCATCCCGTCAAAAAACGCATGTCCCGAATTCGGACAAGGAGGGCTCTTTTGTTATCCCGCCGACGTGAAGAACCGCCATGCGATCCCTTTCGGTATTTCACACAGCGGTCCTTCACGGATTATGAGGTTGGGGCATTCCTGCAGGGAGACGGGGCTTCTCCGTGCAAGTTTTCGCAGATCGCCCATAAAGGGCCGGATCGTTTGCGGCGATGGTTGAATCATTCATCCCGTATGTGGAAAGTGCTTTACGCACTTTCTCTTTATTGGTTCGCCGCAAACGATCCGCGTTTTTGCTCGGTCGCATACTTCAGTATAGCTCCTTCGCAAAGAACGCGCATTCTACCGCCTTTCCTGGCGATCTGCCCGCGTGCCGAACGGATTTCGGCACGCGAAAACTATTATCCGGCCTTCTTACTCTGTTCCTCCATCAGGAGCTTGTCGGCCACCAGCGCGATGAATTCGCCGTTCGTGGGCTTGTCGTTCTTGCCGTAGATGTTGTAGCCGAACAGCGCATTGAGGTTTTCGATCTTGCCGCGGGTCCAGGCGACCTCGATCGAGTGGCGGATCGCGCGCTCCACCTTGCTTGCGGAGGTGTTGAACTTCTTTGCGATGCCGGGATAGAGCTCCTTGGTGATGCGGTTGATCAGGCTCTGGTCCTCATACACCATGCGGATGCCCTCGCGCAGGTAGTGATAGCCCTTGATGTGCGCGGGGATCCCGGCGACGAGGAAGATCGCGGTGACCTTTTCATCGAACGACTTTGGCGTCTGCTGATAGGTCAGCACGCCGCCGCTCTTCCGGTCGGTTTCAAACAGATCGGCCGCGCGCTTTAAGAGCGTTTCCGGCTCGACGGGCTTGACCATGTAGTAGCGCGCGCCGAGCGTGCAGCAGCGGCGGACCATCGTCTCGTTGCGCAGCGCGGAGATCACGATCACCGCCGGCGCGTCCGCGCCCGTTATTGCGGAAAGCTGTTCGAGCACCGTCAGTCCGTCGGTGTTCGGCATGATGAGGTCAAGCGTCATCAGGTCGTAGTGCTTGTCCTTGAGCTTCTCGAGCGCCTCGCGTCCGTCCGCCGCGGTGTCGACCTCGCCGACACGCTCGTCCGTCAGAAAGTATCCCTTGATATGATCGGTGAAACGCGTATCGTCGTCCACCAGCAAAATCCGAAGCTTGCTCATGCCGTCCTCCTTTACGCCGCAGCGGGCGCACGTTCTTGTTACCTGTATTGTACGGAACGGCGGCCGGTTTTCAAAGGGTGACTTTCTCCCGGTTTTTGTCACTTTTTTCGCGTTTTTTGTCACTTTTTCCATCCGTTGACAAAAAGGATGCGGTTTGCCGGCCGTTTACGGCCTGCAGATCGCGCGTTCACGCCGCCCGACGGCTTCCGTAAAAAACACCGGAAGCGTTTGCCTCCGGTGCTTTGGGTCTCGATCGTCTTTTACATCGGTTTCCCTGCGTTCATGATCTTCAGATCGGGACGCAGCGCGCGCAGTTTCGTGAGAACATTAAGGATCTGCGCCTGATCGGCAGTGCTGCTGATCTTGCGCTTGCGGCCGTTCTGCATGACGTGCAGGTACAGCGAGGTGGTCGCGCTGCCCTTGCTGCCGACCACGGCCAGGCCCGCCTCCGCGAGCTCGGACAGCGGCGCAACGAACGTCACGTCAGGATCCGACGCCGACGTGCAGGTGATCAGCGCTTCGTCGAAACGCAGCTCGGACTTGCCGAACGTAAGCGGCGTCAGCCGGTCGATCCGGGCGAACACCTCGTTCTCCGGTCCGATCGCGCGAACCTCGTCCATGAACCGCTCGAAGCGCTTTTCCGTGATCTTTTTGCCGCAGTTTTTCAGCGTATTGATCAGGAAGAACACGACGAGGAACAGCATGAACGCGGCCATCAGAATGCACGCGATCGCGGTCACTTCCACGCCGATGAACCGCAGATACAAGCCGCCCTTCTTGGAGAGCAGCAGAAAGGCGTCGCCGCCGAACAGCGCGCCGATAACCAGACACGCGATCATCGTCAGCGGACCGCTTTTCCGCTGCGCACGACGCGCGGCTTCGAGATTCTGCTCCACTTCCTCGCGGTACGGGATCCGGTTCTCCAAAGCGGGCTCCGCCTGCCGTTCGACCGGCTGCTGCGGGACGGCTGCGGCCGCAGGCGGCTCGATCCTCGCGCCGCAGCTTCCGCAGAACCTCTCGCCCTCCTGAATGAGATTTCCGCAATTCGGACAATACATGGCCTTTTGCCCCCCTTCGATTGATTATCTGCCTTGGATCGCGAGCTTTACGACCTCATAGCCGCCGTTGTACACGCCCGCGTTCTTGAGCTCAACGATGCGCTTGTTCAGCTGCTTCAAGATCGCCTTGTCGTTTAAGAGCGTGTCGATCATATCGCACAGCGCCGCGGGCGTTTCGCACTCGAACGTCGAGTCGCCCATCTCGCGCGCATAGATCGCGCCGTAGACCTCGTGACCGCCGATGTGGCGCATCATGAGCTTCGGCACCGGATAGAACGCAAGCTCCGAAGGCTTTGTGATCAGCACGTCCGCTTTGCGCATCAGAAGGTTCGTCGAGTAGACCGCCTCAAAGATGTCCTTGTTGCAGAACACGGTGATCCCGGCCTTGCTCGGCCCGTCGAGCGTTTCCGCCCACTTGGAGAGCCCCTCGTAGTCGTCGAAGTACGCCTTGGCGTCCTTTTCGATCTCGGGCAGGTTCTTTTTGAACACCTCCCACATGGTGAGGTGATCGCCGAAGTTGATCCACAGCTCCGCCTTGCCGGCCTTTACGTACGGCAGCAGATGCTTCGTCATCGCAAGGTACAGGTCGCCACCCGCGCCCGCGCCGCCGACCGTCATCAAAAAGCGGATCGGCGCGCCGGACTCCAGCCGTTCCACGCGCTTTGCGCAGTCGTGCTCGACGTTTTCGACAAGCTCATGGTCGATGTAGTGTCCGACCATTTTGAGATCGTCGTCCGGGATCGGCTTTAACGCCTTCTTCGCAAATCCGTTCAGCTTCTTGTAGCCGAGATAGGCGAACGGCGTCTGCACGGCGTGGATCGCGCCCTCCGCCAGATGCAGGCCCATCGGCCAGTTGTCCGGGATCGCGTTGACGACGTGCGTCAGCCCCGCGTGCACCGCGCCCTGCGAGGGCCACACGTGCGTGCCGATGTACGGAACGTCCTTCGGAAGATCCGCGTACAGCGGCGCAAGGAGCTCGGAGTTTTTCTGATCCGTCGCGTTGTAGGTGATCTTTTTGAAGCCCTCACTGTTCAGCGGCTCCCACACGAGCTTGTTGAACAGACCGATCTTCTGCGAGAGCTTGGAGCCCGTCGAGTACAGATCGTTCTGATGCCGGATCATCTTGGACCCGGTCGCGTCAAACGACGCAAGGTCCATCCACACCGGCGTGCGGCCCAAAGCCTGCGCGCACGAGGCGATCGCCATTGCGATGCGGTAGTGTCCGAAGCCCATGCGGATGTTGCCGACGATCACGGCGTCGTCCGGAAGCTTCAGCGGCTTATCGGCCAGCACGAGGTTCTGGATCCTGATCTCCTTGATCTCGTCGATCGGTTCAAGACCCAGATGGTATTGCTTCTGCGTGTCGTCGCCGAACTTCTTGATGAACTTCGCCTTGCTCTTTTCCGCCTTTTTGACGGTCTTTTTGTCGATCGGATTGCCGAAAATGACGCTTGTTCTGTCCATGGCAAGCCTCAATTATTCGGGAAGGTTCTCTTTCGCGTGCGCGTCCTCGATGACCTTCATGACCTTCTTTTCCTTATAGAAGGCTAGGATGAAGGCGCCGAGCAGGCAGAACGCGACCGCAACGATCGCAACGATGCGAAGGCCGAAACGGGACGCCGTCAGGTCGCCGCTGGTCATTTTGGACTTCAGCTCCTCCGCCTTTTCGGCGTCCTTTGCGACGGTCAGTCTGCCGGGCGTGACGATCTTGTTGGCGGTCGCGCCTTCGGGCGCATTGACCTTGAAGTCGTCCTCATTCATCTGCATCAGGTAGCTGCCGACGAGGTCGCCCTCTTCGGGATTCTCCTTATTTTCGGGGTTGTTCTTGACAAGCGTCGGATTGACGGGTTCTCCGCCTTCCTCCTCAGGCGCTCTCTTGATCAATTCGACCGTAAAATCGGCTTCCGTCAGGCCCTTCTTTTCGCCCTTCTCGGTGATCTCGACCTCACAGTCGAAGCCCTCCAGCTCCTGTACGGTGCCGGTATTCGCAACGATCTCGGTCTTGCCGTTGATCTTGATATTCGCGTCACACAGCGGCAGCAGGATCGCCAGCGAGGTGAACACGAGCGCCGCGACGGACTGGCCCATCTTCATCGCGAAGGTGCGCGCAGCAAAGAACATGCCTTCGCGCTTTTCGCCGGTCAGGATCGCGTCCTCCTCCGCAACGTCCGCAATGATCGACTGCGGAATGATGCCCAAAAGCGCCATCGGGAACGCGGAGATCACGACGATCAGGATGCCCGGAATGATGCCTCTCGGGATGACGACGCCGATCAGCGCGGTCACGACATATGCGAGCGCAAGGCCGATAAAGCCTGCGATGACGAGCTTCTTTTTGCCGAACTTCCGGACGAGCTTCGATACGATCGGATAGAAGCAGGCGGACAGCACCGTCATGCCGCCGAGGAAGTACATCGCCCAGGATTCGTCAAGATTCATGGAGACCTTGACAAAGAACGGGAGACCGGTCTGGAACAGGGTCAGTGCGATGAAGTATGCGATATCGGAGCCGGAGAACTTCAAAAACTCCTTGTTCTTGAAGGTCTTGATGAGGCTCTTGACGGTGTTGCTCTTCTCCGTGGACGGCTGTGCGTCGACGAAGTCGCGCTCCTTGAGCTTGAAGGTCGGGATCAGCATGCAAATCAGCGCGACCACCGCCAGCACGATGAAGCAGATGCGATAGCTCCACGGGAAGCTGACGCCGATCATGCCGCGCAGCATCGGCGCAAGAACGAACGGAACGTAGCTCAAAAGCGTACCGGCGAAGAACGTCGCGGAGATCGCCGTGGAGATGTACATGCGGTCCTCCTGCGTCTTGCCGAACTCGGAGATCAGCGCGTTGTACGGCGTGCAGTACATCGTCATGAACAGGTAGAACAGAATCAGGAAGCCGAGGACCCAGACGATGTTGATCGTGCTGATCGCCTCGACCGGCGCGCAGAACACAAGCACCGCGATGACGGCGAACGGGATCGCCGCGCGGCGCATGAACGGGATGCGGCGGCCCTTCGGGTTCTTGCTGCGGTCAGAAAGCGACGCGATCAGCGGGTCGGTGACGGCGTCAAAGATGCGGCAGATGAATGAAATCAGGCCGAGAATGGTCAGGACGCCGAAGATGATCAGGCCCGTCGGCAGGAAGAACGGCGCGCCGTTTGCGACGTCGCCCGACGTCGGCAGATAGAACGTGACCAGCCACGCGTTGATGAGACCGCCGAGAATCGACCAGCCGAGCTGACCGATCGCGAAGATCCACATCTCTTTCTTGGTGAGTCTTCTGGTTTTCATGCTGTGTGTTTACCCCCTTGTTTTCCTTATCAAAACACGCCGCATGCACAGAATCCTGTGCAAACGGATAGTTTTTTTATAGTATAATACATCGCGGGGCAAATGCAAAGAATTATTTTTCAGATTTCTGCGTTTTTATACAGAATTTACGGTTTGTTTGAACATGGGCAAAAACCCGCGTCGGCGAATGAAGGAATGAAAAAAGCGCCGGCGGGTGCAGGGGAGGCCGGTCCGCGGCCTCCCCTGCAGCGCATAAACGATCTCGGCTCCCCTGTGCAAGGGCAGGCAAGAATTTGTGCGCCTTCCCACCCACTGCGTGTGGGGGAAGGCGCCGAGGAACGAGGCGGACGAGGGGCGCGTTCAGACCACCAGATCGCCCTCGTCGCTGTTGATGACCTCGAAGATCTCCTCCTCCGCGCCGGTTTCGGCGTTGATGTAGACGATGAAGAACGTCTCGCCGCGCGTACATTTGAATTCGTAGCACAGCACCTCGCGCGTGTTGGATTTCGGAATCAGCGCAAGCGCGGTATGCTCCGGCCCGAGCCCGTCGCAGAGGGCGTTTTTTGCGTCCTGTTCGGTGATGATCGCGCTTGACAGGTCGCGTTCGCGATGGTGGAAGCGGTAGTTTCGCGCATCGACGCCGATGACCGCCTCCGTGTCGCGGTCGACGCAGACCTTGACGAGATCGGCGTACAGGATCACGCCGTTCTGCACCGCGGCGTAGTTCAGCACGACCGTGCCGGCGTAATACTGCGCGTACGACGGCTCCATCCTGCCGAAGCCGTGCTCCTCAAGGTACGCGCTCGCCGCGCGGTGCAGCCGTTCGCTCTCCTCGTCGCTCGGCGGATCGTCGCGGCTTCCGCTCGGCGTGCCCATGCAATACAGCAGCAGCCCGCCGCGCTCGGTGATCGAGACGCACAGCTCGCCCTTATCGTCGTTTGCGGAAAAATCATAGGTCACGATCAGGCTTTCCGTGCGGCCGTCGAACGTCAGCGCGCGGTCCGGAAACAGCCCGGACGCGATGCGCATGGCTTCGGTCTCGTCGATCGTGTTATCCGGCAGGCCCAAAGGCTCCGCCTGCTCGCTGCTTTCGGAAAACGGCCCGTCGTACAGCAGCGAGGGGTAGTTGGTGATGTTCTCCTCGTCCGTTTCGCCGTAGAAGCCGTCCGGCTCTGCGGTCGGGAAGCTGCCGCTTTGACAGTTGCCGTCGTACGATTCGGACAGGCCCGCGCAGCACGTGCGAAGCTCGCCGAGCGCGTCGAGCTGCTCCTGCGTCAGCATGCGGCCGCTCTGCACCTGCTCCATCAGCGTGTCCGCATAGTCGCCGGTACGCGTCAGAAACTGCATGAGCCCGGTGTCGCTGCCGTGCCGGACCGGCAGAAGCGACAGCGCGCGCACCGCGCCGGCGGAGAGCCGCCGGATGTCGGAAAACGCGCGCGAGAGCCGTGCGGGCGTGCCGGAGACGGAGAGCTTTTCGAGCGCGACGGAGAGGTCGTTCAGATCGTTTGAGAGCGCGCGGTAGGCGCTTTCGGTCTGTGCGTCGATCACGCGCTGCTGCGCGGCGATCGTCTCGCGCTGCCGGAAAAATATCACGGTCATCACCGCAAGCCCGACCAGCAGGATCGCGGGGAAGCCGAACAGCCAGATTTTCTTGGAAATACGCATCATTTACAGAACACATGTTCGCCGATCCGCACCACGATGGGTCGGCTTCTGATCCATCGGTTGGTCGTCTTGGCGGGATTGTAGTAATAGAGACAGCCGCTCGTCGGGTCCCAGCCGTTCATCGCGTCGCGCGCGGCCTTCAGCGCCGTATCGTTCGGCGTCAGATTGATCTGTCCGTCGTCGACCGCCGAAAACGCGCCCTTCTGGTAGATCACGCCGGAGATCGAGTTCGGAAACGCGCTGCTTTTGACGCGGTTTAAAACCACCGCGCCGACCGCGACCTGCCCCTTGTACGGCTCGCCGCGCGATTCGCTGTAGATGCACTGCGCGAGCAGGTACACGTCGCCGGACGCGGGCTTCGACTGCGAGGAGACCGTCGACGAAAGGTTCAGGCCCATCGCCGCCGCCGTCTTTTCGCCGACGACGCCGTCCACCGTGAGCCCGTTCTTTTGCTGAAACCAGCGCACCGCACGCTCGGTCGCGTAGCCGTAGATGCCGTCGACCGCGCCGTCATAGTAGCCCCACTGCTTGAGCCGCTTCTGTACGGCGGTCACGTCGTCGCCGCGAGAGCCGCGCTTCAGCGCCGCCTCGGCGGACAGCACCGGCAGCGCCGTGCACACCAGCAGCAGCGCGAGCAGCACGATCTTGCCCTTCCGGATCCATTTTCGCATACGTCCTCCTTAAAACAGCGACGAAAGCCAGTCCAGAAACGTGCTTTCAAGCTCCACGTCGTCAAGATCGACCGTCTCGCCCGGCGCGCCGATGATGCACAGCGGCGGGAACAGCACGCACCACCAGTTGTGCCCGGCGGCGGGACCGATTTTCACGCACAGCGCGTCGTACTCGCCCGCGGGAAACACCGTGTCGCCGTATTCCCGGTCGGGGAACGTCTCCGTGCCGAGCGAAAGCTGCACGCCGTTGTCGCTGCCGCGGGCTTTCAGCGTCGCTTCGGCCGCACTCTGGATCTCGCGCCCGTGATTGAGCAGGAACGTCCGCGCGTCCTCGTAGCTTTCGGCGGCGGAGAACAGCGGCAGGATCGCGTCGCGCACGGCAAGCTTGTCGCGCTGATCCTTTTCGGAATCGCTCGCCGCAATGACGTGCAGGCGCAGAATGTTGTCGGCCGACGCAACCACGGACTTTGCCGACGCGATCGGCTTTTGCGCCCATACGGCGCACAGCAGCAGCGGGATCAGCCCGAACAGGATTCGTTTTTTCATCATCTTCACCTCGCGCAAAGTATTTCCCCGTATGCGTGTTTTCATACCTGCAGGTACCATCTTCCCGTTCCGCTGTTGCGGCGGGCGGATCCTATCCGCCCCTGCGATCCGTTTTCCGTCTCGAACAGCCGGAAAAGCGGATCCCTGTTGACATTTTGGGCGGAGTTCGATATCCTATATAATATGAAGGGATTTCGCTGTGCCGTCGAAGCCGCGCTGACCGAGTATGTCGTGCGGATGCTCGGCGTACAACCGGATTGGAAGCCGTCCAAGCTGGCGCATCTGGCGTCGAGCAGCTTTCTGCGAACGGACGCGCAGGCCGCCGCCGCGGTCCTGCATGCGCACCGGGACGCGTGCACGCTTTTCGGCGCGCCGCTGATATCGTCCGTTTCGGAGCGCAGCGGCTGGCTGCTCGTCAGCCTCACCGCGGACGCGATCGACGCGTTTGCCGTCACGCTGCCGCCCGCCGAGGAACCGGACGACGCGTATCTTTCGCGAAGGCTGTGGGCGATGGCGCGGCGGCCCGACGCAAAAACGCCGGACGATCCGGCGCTGCTGCTGGGCTTTTATGCGCTGCTGTTTGGCGCGCCGAACGGCGCCGAGCGCTTTTTGTCCGCGCCGCGCGCGCACGACGGCGCGGAACGCGTGGCGATCGAACGGCGGCTTTCCCGCATGGCGACCATTTTACTTTGGGAACGGAGGAATTGTGTATGAATTACAAATGGCTCGGTCATTCTACCTTTGTCATCACGAACGACGCGGGCGGCGTGCTTGTCACCGACCCCGTGGACGCGGGCAGCGGCTTTGATCTGCCGCGCGTGATCGCGGACGTGATCACCGTCTCGCATCACCATTTCGACCACGACGCCGTCGAGCGCATCGAGGGCGATCCGGTCGTGAAGGACACGCCGGAGCCCGCCGCGTTCAAGGGCTTTCGCATCACGGGTTATCCCGCCTTCCACGACGAGGTGCGCGGCGCAAAGCGCGGGCCGAACATTCTCTTCTCGATCGAGGCGGACGGGCAGCGCTTCGTGCACTGCGGCGACCTCGGTCACATGCCGGACGACGCGACGATCGCGGCGCTGTACGGCTGCGACGTGCTGATGATCCCGGTCGGCGGCATCTTCACCGTCGACGGCAGGACCGCGTGGGAGATCGCAAAGCGCATCGCGCCCAAGACCGTCGTGCCGATGCACTACGCCGTTCCGGAGCTGAAATTCCATCTGGAACCGCTCGACCATTTTCTTGCCGCGGCGAAGGCCGATCCCGCGCCGATCGTCATTGAATTACCCGTTCGACCGAAGGAGGAATGAACATGCACGCACTGGTAACGTATTTTTCCGCAAGCGGCGTGACCGCCGCCGTTGCGGCGCATCTCGCAAGAGGCATCGTCGGAGAACTCTATGAGATCGCGCCCGAAACGCCGTATTCCGACGCCGATCTGGACTGGACGGACAAAACGTCCCGCAGCACGCGCGAAATGCAGGATCTTTCCGCACGGCCGCCGCTGAAGGACCATAACGCCCCGGTCGCGGATTACGACATCATCTTTGTGGGGTTCCCGATCTGGTGGTACCGCGAGCCGTCGATCATCGACACGTTCCTCGAATCGTACGACTTCACCGGCAAGACGATCATCCCGTTCGCGACCTCCGGCGGCTCGGGGCTCGGCAAAGCGCAGGTCCGCATCGGCGAGCTTTCCAAAGCGACGATCCTGCCCGGCCGCGTGTTCCCGCCCAGGGTCTCCGAGCGCGAGCTCAAGGACTGGGTGCGCAGCCTGCCGATTTAACCTTTTTCCCATACAAAAAGCGCCGCGTTTTTACGCAGCGCTTTTTTGTTGAGATGAGTTGTCAGCTTCTGGGCTTGCCGCAGTTGATGCAGAAGGCGCCGTCGTTTTTCTTCCCGCAGAAGCGGCAGAACCATACCGTGCTCTGCGCAGGCTTTTCCGGCGGCGGCGCGAACGCGTCGGGCGCAGGCGGCATCGGATTCACCCGCTCCGGCGGCCGATCATACGCATTCTGCGCAGGCGCCGGTCTTACGGGCTCGGTCGGCTGCGTGCCGGGCATGGAAAGCAGAATCTGCCGGATTTCCTCGTTCGCCTTGCGGTTGGCCTCCGTATCCTCCACCAGCTCGCCGTAGCCGTACAGCAGGATCGTCCCCAGCCACGCAATGATCGGTCCGAGCAGCATGAGCACGATTCCGCCTGCAATATAGTATCCCTCGTATCGATGGTGTCCGTATTCGGTGCCGAGGACAATCACCAGAATCCCCCCTGCGATAAAGAGCAGGATCGTCAGGATAAAGAATAAGATCGCCAGTCCTTTGATTTTACCGCCGCAGTTTTTGAACATGATAAACTCCTCCCGTTTGCAGTATGTTTGATGATACGGAGCGCTGCGGTTCCATATCCTGTATTCAGTATACGGGCTGCGTCCGCCGCTGTCAACCGCAATCAAATAAAAAGGAAAACCGGGCCGACGGACACGGCGCGGATACAGATTTGTTTTACCGGAACGCTTTTCTTTTTCGATCGGATTTGGTATAATAACAAATACATCAATCACATTCTTTGGAGGCGCTATGGATCCGAGGCTTGAACCGCTGTTTACGCCGTGGAAGATCGGCAATGTCACGATCAAAAACCGCGTGGTGATGCTGCCCATGGAGGGCACGAACATGATCCAGTGGGAGGCAAAGACCGGCGTCGTCAAGGGGATCGACGCGTTCTACCGCGACCGCAAGGATCAGGAGATCGGCCTCTTCATTCCCGGTCTGATCCCGCTGATCTCCATCGTCGGCAAGAAATGGGTCTACCGGCATCCCGCGGTGTTTGAAAAGGTCCGCCCGATCGTCGACGAGATCCACCATAGCGGCGCAAAGATCTTTTTCCAGATCAGCGCGGGCTCCGGCCGCTCGATGCTGCTGCCGCCCGTCCTTCGCCCGTTTCTCAAAAAGGGCGTCCTGAAGACGCTCGCATCGCCCGTTCTCGCAAGCAAATGGTGGTGGTCCGCGCCGGACGACAACGAGCCGAACGTCTGGGATCCGTCGGTCAGGATGGGCCTGTTCACCGACAGCATGATCCGGAAGTTCATCCATGCGTTCGGGCAGACGGCGCTGCGCTGCAAGGAGATCGGCGTCGACGGCGTCGAGATCCACGCGGTGCACGAGGGGTATCTTTTAGACCAGTTTGCCATGCCCTACACGAACCACCGGAAGGACAGCTACGGCGGCAGTCTCGAAAACCGCCTGCGCTTTGCGTGCGAGATCGTCCGGGAGATCAAGCGGGTCTGCGGCAGCGACTACCCGGTGTCGATCCGCTACTCCGTCCGCTCGATGACGCGCGGCTTCAACGAAGGCGCGGTGCCGGGCGAGGCATTCACCGAGGTCGGCCGCACGATGGAGGAATCCGAGCGTGCGATCAAGATCCTGGAGGACGCGGGCTACGACATGTTCAACTGCGACAACGGCACGTACGACGCGTGGTTCTGGGCGCATCCGCCGGTGTACGCGCCGCTGAACATGAACCTTGGTGACGTCGAGCACATCAAGCAGTTTACGACCAAGCCGGTCGTGTGCGCGGGGCGCATGCAGCCGGACGCGGCGGCGGATTCGATTGCGGCGGGACGCATCGACGCAATGGGCGTCGGGCGGCAGCTTCTTTGCGATCCGGAATACATCAAAAAACTCAGGGAGGGCCGGGCGGACGATGTGCGGCCGTGCATCGCCTGTCACGGCGCGTGCCTGACGTTCTTCGGACTGAACGGCAAGGGCACGGACATCGACCCGATGCACGTGGAGATGGGCCGCTGCGTACTGAATCCGCGCACGCACAACGAAACCAAATACGGCTTCGGCCCGGCAAAGAACCCGAAGCATATTGCAATTGTCGGCGGCGGGATCGGCGGCATGGAGACCGCGATCCAGGCGCGGCTTCGCGGACACACGGTCGACCTGTACGAAAAGAGCGACCGGCTCGGCGGCGTGTTCAACGCGGCGGCGGCCATGTCGTTCAAGGAAAAGGACAAGGAGCTGCTTCTTTGGTATCGCCGCATGCTCGAAAAGAGCGGCGCCGCGGTGCATATGCACACGGAGATCACGGACCTCGACGCGCTCGACGCGGACGTGATCGTGATCGCGACCGGCGCGCACGCAAGAACGCTCCGCATTCCCGGCGCGGAAAAGGCGATCAGTGCGACAGACTTTCTGGACGGCAAAGCGGCGGTCGGCGACCGTGTCGTGATCGTCGGCGGCGGACTGACCGGCTGCGAGATCGCGTACGAGCTGGCGCTTTCGGGAAAGCATCCGTCGGTCGTCGAAATGACGCCGTACCTTGTCGGCGCGCGCGGCATCTGCATGGCAAACTCGTCGATGCTCAAAGAGCTTTTGCGCTATCACAAGGTCCCGACATACCTGAACGCTTCGGTCAGGGCGATCACGGACGAGGGCGTCGCGATTCAGACGCCGGAGGGCGAAACGACCGTGCCCGCGGACGCGGTCATCCTGTCGGTCGGCTACACGCCGGACACGCGCTTTGCGGCATGGAAAAAGCAGAAGGGCAGCAAGCCGGTGTATTTTGTCGGCGACTGCGATCGCGTCGGCAGTTTGAAAACGGTCGTCAAACAGGCGTTTGAGCTGGTGCAGGCCCTGTCGTATGATTAGGAAATAAACAGGTTTTCCGGAGGAAACCCATCGATAAATTCTTCATTTCTTCATTCTTCATTTCCTATAAAGGAGGATCATCATGGCATTCTATCTCGGCCGAAAGGCCATCCGCAAGGTGCCGGGCAAGGTCATCAAGGCCGCGCCGCTGCCGAATCCCGCGCTGATCGAGGGCTTCGGCAAGCGCGATCAGGTCGGCGCGCTGTGCGAGCAGGCGGGGTACAAGTCCGTGCTTTTGGTGACGGATCAGACGCTGTTCGGCCTCGGCCTGCATGAGAAGATCGCGTCGTCGCTCGACGCGCATCACATTCCGTACACGCTGTTTCACGAGATCGACTCCGAGCCGACGGTCCGCATCGTGGACGCGGGACGCAAGGCGGCGACGGCGTGCGGTGCGGACTGCATCGTGGCGCTCGGCGGCGGATCGGTCATGGACAGCAGCAAGATCATTGCGGCGGGCGCGAAGCACCCGAACGCGCCGATCACGCACTATCTGCACAAGTTCGCCTTTGCAAACCACGGCACGCTGCCGATGATCAACATTCCGAGCACGGCGGGGACCGGCGCGGAATGCACGGTCGGCGCGGTCGTCAAGAACAAGCGCGGCACGAAAAGCTCCACGGTCATCATCGGCATGGAGGTCGCGGCGGTCATCCTCGACAGCGAGCTTCTGATCGGCGCGCCCGAAAGCGTCACCAAATGGTGCGCGATCGACGCGCTGAGCCACGGGCTCGAGGGCCTGCTCGCCGACGTCGAGTCCTCGGAGGAGGACATCGAAAAAAGCCGCGCGTGCGTAAAGCTCGTGCTGGAAAATCTGCCGACGCTGCTGATCGATCCCAAGAACATCGACGCGCGGCAGGCGACGCTTCTGGCCGCGCATTACGGCGGCAACGCGATCAACACGCAGCTTGCGGGCTACGTGCACGCGTTTGCGCATTCGATCGGCGCGCTCTACCACATCCCGCACGGCAAGGCGATCGCGTGGTGCCTGATCCCGATCGTCGAGGCGCAGGAGTACATCCGCTACGACGCGCTGAAGGCGCTTGCCGTGTACTGCGGGATCACGCACGAGACCGAGGAAAAGGAAGCCGCGGCCGATCGCATGGTCCTTGCTTTGCGGCGGCTTCTGGTGCAGTGCGGGCTTGAAAACGGCTGTCATCTTCTGAAGGAGGACGATTACGACAAGCTCGTCGGCATGATCGACGCCGATTCCATCAACTATTCGCCGTCGCGCGTGTTCAGCGACAGCGAGATCCGCATGCTGCTGGATCAGATCAGAAGGGGGTATTGATATGGCCTGGACGCAGGAAACCGTCCGCGCGCTCGTCGAAAAGCAGCGCGCATTCTTCCGCACCGGCGCGACGCTGGACGTGAACTTTCGCATCGAACAGCTGAAAAAGCTCCGGCAGGCCGTGCTCGACCACCGGGACGAACTCGAAGCGGCGCTGTATGAGGATCTCAACAAGAGCCCGATCGAAGCGTACCTGTGCGATCTCGGCCCGATCATCGTCGAGATCAACGAGATTTTGAAGGGGCTCAGGAAATGGGCGCGGCCCGAACGGCATTTTTCCGGGCTCATGTGCTTCCCGAGCATGACGACGCGCGTCTACAAGATGCCGTACGGCGTGTCGCTCGTCATTTCGCCGTTCAATTTCCCGATCCTTTTGACGCTCGGCGTGCTTGCGGCAAGCATCTGCGGCGGCAACACCGCGATACTCAAAACCAGCTCGAAGTCCGCGGCAAGCACGAAAGCGCTTCAAAAGCTCGTCGCCGACACCTTCCCGGAGGAATACGTTGCCCTCGTCGACGGCGGTCACGACGTCGCGGATATGTGCCTTGCGGAGCGGTTCGACAAGATCTTCTACACCGGCTCGCCCGCCGTCGCAAAGCACGTTCTGGAGATGGCGGCGAAGAACCTGACCTCGGTCGCGCTGGAGCTCGGCGGCGAAACCGGCAACTGGTGCATCGTCCGCAAGGACGCGAACCTGAAGGACGCCGCGCGCAAGATCGCGTTTTTCAAGCTGTGCAATGCGGGCCAGATCTGCATCAACATCAACCAGATCGCCGTCGCCGAAGAGGTCGCCGACGCGTTCTTAACGGAGCTCAAGGCCGAATTCGTCCGCCAGATCGGCGAAAAGGCCGAGGAGAATCCGGAATACCCGAAGCTCATCACGGAAAAGGTCTATGAGAAATGCGAACGCCTGACCGCGCAGTACCGCGATCGCGTCGTGTTCGGCGGCACCGGCAATCGCGAAGCCGTCAAGTTCTCGCCGACGATCGTGTACCCGGTCGGAATCGACGAAGAGATCGTCAACCATGAGCTGTTCTGCCCGCTGCTGCCGGTCGTGCCGTATAAGGACGCCGAGGTCGACAGGCTGCTCGACGTCGTCGCAGAGCGCGAGCATCCGCTGTCGATGTACATCTTCACGTCCGACAAGCGCTGGGCAAACCGCGTCATGCGCACGCAGCAGTTCGGCGGCGGCTGCATCAACGAGGTCTGCATCCACATGATGGTCAAGGGCGTGCCGTTCAACGGCACCGGCCACTCCGGCATGGGCGCGTACCACGGCGAATGGGGCTTCCGCGAGTTCACCCACCCGCAGACGGTCCTTACCGGCAAAACGCACCTGAACCTCCCGCTGCGCGAGCACCCCTACTCCGGCAAGGCCGGCGAACAGAAGCGCAAGCTCTTAAAGTGGTTTGAGCGGTAAACGCGCAGCCCGCCAAATCCACCCATACATGTAGCCATATTGCAGCCGTCCGCATAGTATACAGCGGACGGCTGATACTTTATGACCGGCCGTTGGGAAGGGTGCCGGAATTCGCGTTCTTCGGTCCGAACGATACTGAAGTATGTGAAGGACCGAAAACGCGGATCGCTTGCAGCGAGGTCATTCAAAGAAAAGGCGCGGTTCGCCTTTTCCACCGATCGGGTGCTGTTTGCCTTTTCATTCGCTGCAAGCAATCCGGCCCCTTTGAACGACGGCCGGTGCCGTTCGGAAAGGAGAAATACGTATGGCTATCATTACCAATCAGGCAAATCTGACATATACCTACGGCGCGACGACCGCGACCGTCGCTTCCAACCTTGCCGCAACCGAATGGACCGCACCGCTGTCCGCCGAAAAGCGCACGCTGGAGGAGGCGTACCGCGAGGACGACGTACTGACGTATATGATTTCGCTGCGCAACACGGGCGAGGCGGCGATCACGGACCTTGTGATCGTCGACAATCTCGGCGCGTACACCCCCGCAGGCGCGGCCGCGCCGGTTCTGCCGCTGACGTTTGCGGGCGCGGCGACGCTGTACATCGACGGCGCGTTTTCCGACACGCTGACCGCCGAGCCGACAGAGGACGGCGTGCAGTTCACGATCCCGGAGATCCCCGCAGGCGCGGACGCGCTGCTGCTGTATCAGGCGGCCGTCAACGGCTTTGCGCCGCTTGCGCCCGACAGCGAGATCGTCAACACGGCGACGGTCGGCGAGACCGATCCTTTGACCGTGTCGGCAACCGTTCCGGTCGCGTCCTATGCGGACGTCTCGATCGAAAAGGAGATGTCGCCGAACCCGATCACCGACGGCGGCACGCTGTCCGTGACGTTCACGATCAAAAACCGCGGCAACGCCGAAGCGACCGGGCTCAGTCTCACCGACGCGTTCCCGCTTGCGCTCAGCGACGTCGCGATCACGGCTAACGGCGCGCCGGTTACGGACTTCACGTTCGAGGAAAACCTGCTGACGCTGCCGGGCGCGGGCAGCGTCACGACCTCGCTCTCGGTCCCGGCCGCGACGTTTTCGCAGGACGAAACGACCGGCGCCGTCACCGTGACGCCCGGCGTTCTCACGATCGCGCTGACCGGCACGGTCTGAACAGATCTCTCTATTTCCGCAGGGGAGGCCGACTTCGGCCTCCCGTTTCAATGTCGGAAAACAGCAGTCTTTTTTTCAAAAAAAACCAAACCGAAAACTGCGCCGTCCTTTAGTCGAAAAACACAGGGAGGTGTCTTATGAACAACATTTTCAAAAAGGGTATGATCCTGATTCCGGCCTGCGTCACGCTGTTCGGCGCAGCCGTTGCGTGCAAAGGAAATACGAATGAACCCATGGATCCCGTCGGCGAATCCATAACGATCATCGATCCGAACACGGACGACCCGATCATCATCACGGAAAAGCCGGAGCAGCCGACGACGTATCAGGGCGAACGCCCGGGAACGGTCGAACCGGTGTCCCCGCCCGAGGAGGAGGATGCGCCGACCGCACAGACTGCGGAGTACGCCGCGCCGGATCCGGATCGGTTCAATTTCGGGATGGCAATGACGCCGGAAGAAATACAGGAAATCACCGGTTCCGAAGCGTATCAAAACGCCGATCACAAGCAGGAATTATATGATCTGTTAACGATCAACAGAGCGGATACTTTCTATTCGAAATACAGAAGTGATTACTATACATCGAATTCCTATGTAACGATTCCGCAATTTGACGACGACGAAGCAGAGTTTGATTTTCAGTCCAGAATCCAGGTGAATAACGCATATTATCCGTATTCATGTCCGGACTATACAAGTATAGAATACTTCAATTTGCCGGAAACGAAAACGAATTACCTCGTTTTTGTCAGCGATGACGGACACAGGGAAATCGTAAGCATGTACGAGGATGTCTATGGGTATATTTTGTTTCAATATATCGGCTCCGATCCGGAATTGTACGTCATGCTTACGGAAATCGCAACGCGCCTCACAAGAGACGACGTCCTCCGATAACGGCGCATCCGTTTCGACACAAAAGACAGCCGCGCAACAGCAGAGGAACCGGCGGAACAACTGCGGTCAGTGCAATGTCAATCATTTGACCGACATCCTTGTGCCGTAAAAGCAAACACGAAAAAACGTCCCCGGAAAATCCGGGGGCGTTTCGTTATCGGGCTTACATCAGCTTCAATACAGCTTCCGCAAACGCGGCGGGATCGTCGAGCGGCAGACCCGCGACGAGCTTCGCCTGCGCAAGCAGCAGGGAGGCGTATTCCCTGAGCGTTTCGTCGTCGAGATCGTTGAGCTTTGCATAGACCGGATGGTCCGGGTTCAGGTCGAGGTGGAACGTCATCGGCAGGTTCGCGCCGTTCGGCATCTGCCGCAGGACCTTGTACATCTCGACGCTCATGCCCTCGTCGCCCGAAAGGCACGCGGCGGCGTTCTTCAGCCGGTCGGTCAGCCGCACGTCGAGCACCTTGTCGCCGAGAGCCGTCTTGATGCGCGAAAGAAGCGGCTTCGCTTCCTCGGCGCGCTTTTCCATCTCCTTTTTCTCCTCCTCGGTGCCGAGGTCGAGGTCCGGATCGGAGACCGATTTGAACGGCTTTTCCTGATACGATTCCAGGATGCGCAGCGCAAACTCGTCGACGTCTTCGGTCAGGCACAGGATGTCGTAGCCCAGATCCGCCACGCGCTCGGCCTGCGGGAGCTTCTTGACCTGATTAAGCGTGTCGCCCGCCGCAAAGTAGATCTCCTTCTGCGCCTCGGGCATCGCGTCGACGTACTCCTTCAGCGTGACCGGCTTGTCGCTGTTTCTCGACCAGAACAGCAGCGTGTCCTTCAAAAAGTCCTTGTTCATGCCGAACTTGTCGTAGACGCCGAACTTCAGCGTGCGGCCGAAGGACTTATAGAATTCCTCGTACGCCTCGCGCTCCTCGCGCTGCATCCTTAAAAGCTCTGCGAGGATCTTTTTCTTCAGGTTGTTCGCGATCGCACTTAGCTGGCGGTCGTGCTGCAGCATCTCGCGCGAAATGTTCAGCGACAGGTCGGGCGAATCGACGAGGCCCTGCACGAAGCCGAAATATTCCGGCAGCAGCTCCTCGCAGTGCTCCATGATCATCACGCCGTTTGCGTACAGCTTGAGCCCGCGCTTGTATTCCTTCGTATTGAAATCGAACGGCGGCTTCTTCGGAATGTATAAAAGCGCCGTGTACGAGAGCATGCCCTCGGTGTTGATGTGAAGCGTGCTTGCGGGCTCCTCGAAGTCGTGGAACGCGTCGCGGTAGAACTGCGCGTATTCCTCCTTCGTGATCTCGTTCTTGTTCTTGCGCCAAAGCGGAACGCGGCTGTTCAGCGTCTTGTCCTCGACGATCGTTTCATACTCGTCGCTGTCCTCCTTCTTGCGGGAGCGCTCGACCTGCATCATGATCGGATAGCGGATGTAGTCGCTGTACTTTTTGACGAGCGATTCGAGCCGGTAGGTCTCGAGGAATTCGCCGTAGCTTTCCTCCTCGCCGTCGTCCTTCAGCGTCAGCACGATCTTCGTGCCGATCGGCTCATAGCTGCACGGCTTTACCGTATAGCCGTCCTCGCCCTCGGACTCCCAGACCGCGGGCTCCTCGCCTTCCTTATGCGAATACACCGTGACCTTCTTCGCGACCATGAACGCCGCGTAGAAGCCGACGCCGAACTTGCCGATGATGTCGACGTCCTCGGCGTCCGCATGCTCGGCCTTGAACGCCTGCGTGCCGCTCTTTGCGATCGTGCCGAGGTTGCTTTCCAGCTCCGCAGCGCTCATGCCGCAGCCGTTGTCGGTGATCGTCAGCGTGCGTGCGGCCTTGTTCGGCTCCAGACGGATTGTAAACTGCTCCTTGTCCACGCCGGTCTCGCCGCGCTGCATGGCGGCATAGTAGCGCTTGTCGATCGCGTCGGACGCGTTACTGATCAGCTCGCGCAGAAAGATCTCGCGATGCGTATAAATGGAATGGATCATCAGATCCAGCAGCTTTTTCGATTCGGTTTTGAATTGCTTTTTGCTCATATGTCTGCCTCGAAAACGTGTTTTAGCACTCTCGTCTTCCGAGTGCCAAGCATATGATAGCGCGCTCCGATCGAAAAAACAACCCCTTCGGGCATTAGTTTTCCACTTTGTCACAATTCAAGCAGACCGATGTAAAAGGGGCCGGACTGTTTGCGGCAAAGGTTTATAAAAGAATACTTGCAGGTTGAAAGGACGCAAGCGCCCTTTCTTTGATTCGTTTCGCCGCAAACGATCCGCGTTTTCGGCCGGTCACATACTTCAGTATAGCCTCCCGACCGAAGAACGCGGATTCCGGCACCCTTCCCGTCGGCCTGCCCGCCGTAGAGGAGGCCGGAGCGGCCATAGGGCGAATGAAGGAATGCGTCAGCGGACCGTAGGGGAAGATATCATCTTCCCGCTTGCAATCGAAGATTCTCCGGCAGGAGAATTCTCCTGAACCTTCCCGCAGGGAAGATATCACACGCCGAAGGCTTATATCACTTTGCGAAGCAAAATATCACTTGCCGAAGGCAAATATCACTGCGGCATGCCGTTTACGGCGGCAACGCCGCCTGCGGCTTGCCGCTTCGCGCTTCCAGATACGCGATCACGCCGTCTGCGATGGCGTCGGCGATCTGTTGCTGGTACTTCGGATCCTGCAGCGCCCGTTCGTCCTCCGGATTGCTCAAAAAGCCGCATTCGACCAGCACGGACGGGACCGACGGAATGCGCGTGACGTAGTTGTTGCCGGGGTTTGCAAGGCGTTCGTCGCGATTGAGCGCGGCGCATAAAGCGCCGATCACGGATTCGGCAAGCGCCTGTCCCTCGTCCGCGCCCGCCTGATAGTAGCACATCGGGCCCTTGACGCGGCGGTCGGCAAACTTGTTCATGTGGATCGACACGGTGCAGTCCGCGCCGTCGGTGCAGAGGATCGCGCCGCGGCGCGCCATGTCGTCGCGCTTCGTGTCGCCGAGCGCGTCCGGCCCGGTGCGCGTGCGCAGCACGAAGCAGCCGCGATCCTCAAGCGCGCGCGCCGTGCATTCGCCGATCACAAGGTTCAGATCGGATTCCAATACGCCCGTGTCGAGGCCGGTCGCGCCGACGTCGAATCCGCCGTGCCCGTAATCGAGGATCACGAAGTACGCGGGCGGCTCGGCGTCGAGCGTATACGGCGTGCACGGCGGCTGAACGGTCGTGCATCCGAGTAGAAAAAAGGACAGGATCAGGAGCAAAGTACGTCTCATAGTCCAGTTTATGCGAAAAAGACGCGCAAATTTACGCTTTTATCCGTTGACAAGTTGAAGAAAAGCAAGTAAAATAGGTACGTTATCATGGAGGCATGCGGGTGTAGCTCAGTGGCAGAGCACCGGCTTCCCAAGCCGGCTATACGGGTTCGATTCCCGCCACCCGCTCCAACAGCCGAAGCCCCGGCTTCGGCGAGCACCGACATGGTAACGGTCGGCCCGCTGCCATTGCAGGCTCTGCGGGTAAACATGAAAAAATAATTTTTATAAGGAGAACTACAATGGCAAAAGCAAAATTCGAACGTACGAAGCCGCATGTCAACATCGGCACGATCGGACACGTAGACCATGGCAAGACGACGCTGACTGCGGCGATCACCATGGCGCTTGCACAGCAGGGCGAAGCAGTCGCCATGCGGTATGACGAGATCGACAAGGCGCCGGAAGAGAAGGCGCGCGGCATCACGATCAACACGGCGCACGTTGAGTATGAGACGAAGAATCGTCACTATGCGCACGTTGACTGCCCGGGCCACGCGGACTATGTCAAGAACATGATCACGGGCGCAGCGCAGATGGACGGCGCGATCCTGGTCGTGTCTGCAGCGGACGGCCCGATGCCCCAGACCCGTGAGCACATCCTGCTCGCCCGTCAGGTCGGCGTTCCGTACATCATCGTCTTCATGAACAAGGTCGACCAGGTCGACGACGAAGAGCTGCTCGAGCTCGTCGAGATGGAGATCCGTGAGCTGCTGAGCTCCTACGACTTCCCGGGCGACGATATCCCGATCATCCGCGGTTCCGCGCTGCTGGCGCTCGAAGCGCTGACGGAAGGCAAGATCGCGAAGGAAACGCCGGAGTGCCAGTGCATCTTCGAGCTGATGGATGCGGTTGACAGCTACATCCCGACGCCGGAGCGTGCATCCGACAAGCCGTTCCTGCTCCCGGTTGAGGACGTCTTCTCCATCACCGGCCGCGGCACCGTTGCAACGGGCCGTGTTGAGCGCGGCACCGTCAAGGTATCCGACACCGTCGAGATCGTCGGTCTCACGGAAGAGAAGCGCAGCACCGTCGTCACGGGCGTCGAGATGTTCCGCAAGCTGCTCGATCAGGCGATCGCGGGCGACAACATCGGTCTGCTTCTGCGCGGCGTACAGCGCAACGAGATCGAGCGCGGCCAGGTTCTGGCGAAGCCGGGTTCCATTCATCCGCACACGCACTTCAACTCTG
>JAEEGF011361073.1_pt1 | contig 27710 bp, 13 predicted proteins | sample 9134171 | NCBI WGS metagenome assembly JAEEGF01 (sample SAMN16246542, study PRJNA631951) | gut metagenome | biome: gut microbiome; feature: rumen; material: AP-attached | host: Bos | place: Iran: Karaj | collected 2018-10 | reverse complement strand
ATCTTCAAGATACCGTCTTCGCCAACCTCACCAAGGGTCTTGAACTCAGCCAGATAGAACTGAGTTTCGCCAACCTGCTTACCAGCAGCAACGTCAACGGCTTCTCCGCCATTCACGTCGAGGGTAATGCCGTATGCAGGAGCGGTGTAGCCGTTCTTTGCACGAACGCGTGCCAGCACGCTAACCTCATACCATCCAGCCTCAATGTCTGTCATAGTAGCGCTGATGGTAGCAGTACCTAACGAGTTGCCATCACCAGTCCAGTACTCGAAGAACGGAACCTTGAAGTTAGAACCGTCGCTTTCGCCTTCAACAGACCATGTGTTGATGTACAGAGAAGTGGTGAAGTCCTTAGCCTGAACTTCGTTGATGGTCCAAGCGGAGAGCAACAGGTCGTCGGCAACCTTTGAAGCATCGTGATGCCAGCCAGTTACTACCAGAGGATTCTCAAATGCGATAGCCTCAGTCTTGGTCAGAGTACCTTCGTTGTACTTGGTCTCAGCATCAGCGATGTAAGCCTCGTAAGCGGCCTTAGCTTCAGCAGTAACAACATTGGTAGAAGCAGCCAAAGTCTTAGCGGCCTCGAGCTTCGGAACAATCTCAATACCTGCTTCTGCCAGGTCGATGGCTTCGGTCAGGGAAGCGATTGCGGTCTTCAGAGCCTCTTCTTCCTTGGCAACGTCAGCGGTTGCGGCAAGCACGGTCTCCAGACCTGCGTTAGCTGCTTCGCTTACGTTCTCAGCACCCTTCAGTGCTTCAGCCTTAGCGCGGAGTTCTTCAACCTGTGCAACCATAGCAGCGAACTTCACGTCGTTAAGGTCGGCGTCAGCACCATAGTACTTAACCTGGAAGTTATCCCAGATACACCACAGTTCGGTGTTGCCTTCAAGCTTAGCACCAATGTTCAGTGTGCCGTCGGTAACCTGAACATAGATAGGTTCGATGGTGTACAGACCGTTGGTGAAGGATACGGAAGCGTCGGACATCGAGTTTTCAGAACCAGTCTTCAAGGGGAATGTCTGTGTTTCCTCGTTTGCGAAGAATACGGGCAGGTTCTCGTTGTCCGAACCATCCTGACGATAGAAGCCCTGTGCGGTTATTTCATAAACACCATTAGGTGCCTCTACGCTCTGGCTTACTGTAAATACAGAGTGGAAGGACTCGGCATTGTTGTTGGTGTTGTTACCACCAGAGAGGTTCTTGTTGGTGCAATCCTCGCTTACAATCCACTTGCTGGAATAGCGGTTGTTGCGACCGAAGTTGAGGTCGTCGAACAGCAAACCGGCATTCATTGGAGACTCTTCGGTAGCGTTAGCCAGAGCAGCCTTAGCTTCCTCGAGGGTAACGATAGTCCACTGTGCGTTGGGATCGTCGGCGTTGGTCAGACCCTTACCCAGAATGGTGCTGTTGCCATCGTAGCCATAGAATCCACCGTCGGTGGCATTGGCAATGGTGAAGTTACCATTCGTCAGCATAGTGATTGCGAGAGGAGCAGGTGAACCGTTGTCCATGTAGTCACCATTGAAGTAGTACTGTGTACCACCATTGTTAACCTGAGACTCCAGCTTGTACTGGCCTTCGGGCATGTCGGTGGGATCGAACTTCACGAACTCGGGATTAGCAATCAGAGAAGCACGTGTGCCCCAGTCGTTGCCAGCACCCCAGTAGAGGCCGCTACCCACGTTCTGAACGATGTACTTGGTGTATTCGAGTTTCGGCTGTACGCCCAAAGCAACTAATGCCTCAGTAGGATCGAAGTCAGCAGCCTCAATCATGTAGTACAAGTTTCCTGGGTCTGCGTTCATCCAAGTGTTGATGACATATCCGTAAGGATCGTTACCATTGGTGTTGAAACCATAGTTGGTTCCGCCAGCTGTGAAGTAAGCGAAGAAGTACGGATCGGTCTTAGCCTCCAGAACGATAGCATCCTCGGTTCCATGAGTAGGTGCGTCGGCCAAAGGACCGCGAGCGCCTTCGGGTGATGCGGTGGGATCGAATGTCATGAACTTCTTATCGGCAACACTGTAGAGGTAATAGTGATCCTCGTGGTTGATGATAGCGAACAGACCAGCCTCTGCACCATTGAGTGAACCATGAGCTGTTGAAGCAACATGATCGTCCTTCGTGAGCAGGGCACCACGATCGCAACGGATGGTGTAAGCCTTGTTGTTGCTCAGGTCGCTCAAAGAGTGAACTACACCCTCCTTGAAGGTACGTGTAATCTTGATGGTGCAGTCTTCATCGCCGACTGTGCCTTCGGTAGCATAGTCATAATAAGGAAGACCTACCATATCAAATGGAACGTTCACATCACTTTCTGCTTCCTGGACAACAATCTTCTCGCTAACCAATGTGCCGTCAGCCTCATACAGGGCATAGGTCACGTTAACGGTCTTAAACGCTGCCTTCAGAGCTGCGTCAACGGCCATAACCTTGTCGACATCAATCGAATAGGTAGGAGTACCTTCCTTAACTATAGCCAGTGCCTCTGCAGCCTCAGGAACGTTGGGCAACATGTAGAACTCAGAGAAGGTGAAGAACAGGTGTCCGTTGTTCGTTGCGCCGTTGTTCGTACCTGTTATGGTGAAGCGTACGTACTTGTAAGCACTACCCAGGTCGATAACGTCGGAGACGTAGTCAAGAACCGAAGCGTCGGTGGGAAGGCCAGAGTTAATCGTTGTCACATCTGTGAAAGTTGCGCCGTCATTGCTGGCGGAAATAACGATTGACGTCGGGCGGTTGTTGTTATTGTTGTGACGCTTCTTGTAGTAGAACTGGAACTTCTGAGTAGCTTCAGGAAGTTCAGCCTGCAGGTAGTGGTCCTCAGCCGGACCATTGCTCCAGCACGAGTGGAAGTAGGTCTCGTAGGTACCATCCAACAGAGCTGCGATAGAACCTTCGCCCTGCTGCACTGCATTACTGGTATACTTTGATGCGTCTTGTACAAGACCCTTGGCAGCCTGAATTGTTGTAACCCAAGTTTGAATAATGGCTGCTGCTTCCTCATGTTGTTTAGCAGCTTCTGCATCATAAACAAACTCTAACTCCCAGATGTAGTTCATGTCGAAGGAGTATTCAGCAACAGGACCTTCGTTGACTGTCCAGAATGTCTTGGCGTTCAAAGACCAGCCACTGTCTCCACCTGCAGCATTTGTAGCACGAACGGCATACTTGCCATCCTTCAGGAAGAATACCTGAGCCTCCCAGTCTTTACGCTTGCTGTTGGGATCAACTGCGATACGTCCGTTGTTGAGCACGGGATTGCCACCCTGAGGAGGATTGGTGAAGTATGATTCAAGCAGGTTGAAACCATACTCGTAAGCAGCACCAGGAACCTTAGAGAACTTGTATACTCCAGCAGAAGCTTCGTCGGCAGTCAGCGTACCATCAGACTTCAGGTAGTACATCGTGCCACCCACATTGGTCTTAATACGATAAACGGCACCAGCCTCAATTGCATCGATAGCATCATAGTAAGCAGCTTCAGAATCTTCCATTTCGGCAATATCTTCCTCCTTTGTAGGATAGAGTTGAACAGTGCCGTTGTAGATAGTAACCAATCCGGCTACTTCGTAAGATGTACCTGCCTCTACGCCAAACTCAACTATGAAGTTGTTACGAAGAACTAAAGCAACGTCGCCAACAGTGAAGTTCAGGTTGACCTTGCTTGCAACTTCTGCATCTTCTTCAAACTTGGCGGGCTTTACCTTAACGTATTGGCTAACATACTTCAGAGGATTGGCGGCCAAGTCGGCAGCACTAACCTCAACAGGTGTTACTGCATTGCCAGAAGAAACCGTTTCAACTTCAAAGACGGGAGAAGCTATTTCAGGCAGACCATTGTAGGTGTAGAGCTGACCCTGAACGTAACCCTTAATCTTGTCGCCGGCAACCAGATCGTTAGTGCCATAAATCATCAAAGCGCCAGATGCATCCTTGATGTAGGCATTAGAACCATTAACGTAGATTACCAGAGCATCAGTGAAGTTCACGCGAGAAACGATGCGATCACCTGTTGCAGCTTCGTTGGCAGCAGCGAAGGTGTTGAAGACAGGACCAAAGGTAATGACAACCTTGGCAGTCTCACTCTTCTCTTCACCCTTTTGAGCATAAGCCTCGATGGTTGTTGTCTCAGTAACAGTGAAGGGAGCCTCATACTTTTGCTCTTCTCCACCGTTGAGGGTATAATAGATGTCTGCACCATCCTCGGCTGTGATAGCCACTTCCTGGGCTTCGAATACTGTTTTTGAGCCAGGAGTGATGGTGGGTTTCAGTACGGAACCAGCAGCAGCTTCCTTAAAGAAGATGGGAGCAGTCTGACCAGAGTTCCCATAGCATGCGAATCGAGGACTTCCAGCGTTGTACTGGAGCTTACGGACGGGAGTACCAACATTGTAGATGTCGGCTGTTCCAGCTTCCGTAAACGTCACAGTCCACGATGCAGATTCATCCAGAGTCTCAGTGGTTTTCAGAGAATTGCCGGACGACCATGCCAAATAAGCACCGTCGGCATTCTTGAAACCAAACGACCCTTCTGCGGTGCCTTTCACTACTGTGAGTGGATAAACACCTTCGGGAGTTGTTGTGTAGTCGACAACCTGACCAATAGTGGTACCGGTAGTGGTAACGGCACTCAATTCCTTGGTAACGCTACCATTGTCGACAGCAAGCACAACAACGTCGCCCACTGCAATTGATGTAGTCTGTTCCCATGCTGCATGAGCAGAGAATAGTGACATCACTGTTGCAATGAGTGAAAGTAAGAACTTTTTCATTGTGGTTTGTTTTAAGTTAATAATAAGGTTAATTAAATTGGTATTTGTTTTGGTGCAAATCTACTACTAATTATAATAATAGGCGCAAGTTGTTCGTGACATATTTGTACGATTTTGTGCAGTCCTATTTATTTAACAGTTCGGTTTATTTCACCAGAGCCATTGTGTCTTTGGCAATCATCAGTTCCTCGTCAGTGGGGATAACGCAGACTGTCACCTTGCTGTCTTCGGTAGATATGATGGCCTCCTTGGCACGAATAGCATGATTCTTCTCGGGATCGACTTTCACACCCATGTATTCCAGACCCTTGGTAGCACCTTCGCGCACTTCCCACTGGTTCTCGCCAGCTCCGCCGGTGAACAGAATGACGTCCACACCTCCCATAGCAGCAGCATACTGGGCAATGTATTTCTTGATGCGATAGGTGTACATTTCCTTGGCCAAGCGTGCGCGGTCGTTGCCTTCTTCTATACCTTTCAGTATGTCGCGGAAGTCACTGCTGCCGCCACTGACTCCGGCCAGTCCGCTCTGCTTGTTCAGCAGGTTGGAGATGCCTTTCGTGTCCAGATTCAGCTTGTCCATCAGGAAGGTGACGGCTCCTGCGTCGATGTCTCCACTGCGGGTTCCCATCATCAGTCCTTCCAGAGGTGTCAGTCCCATTGAGGTGTCCACGCACTTCCCGTCCTTTACGGCAGCAATGCTGGCACCGTTGCCCACATGGCAGGTGATGATGCGGCTACCCTCAGGCTTGATGCCCAGACACTCGCAAACGCGCTGACTGACGTAACGGTGACTTGTTCCGTGGAAACCGTAACGGCGTACGCCATATTTCTTGTACAATTCATAAGGAAGAGCGTACATATAGGCGTAGTCGGGCATTGTCTGGTGGAAAGCGGTGTCGAAGACGCCCACTTGCGGGATATCAGGCAACAGCGCCTTCACGGCGTTCACACCCTTGATGTTGGCAGGGTTGTGCAGGGGTGCCAGGTCGTTACATTCGGCAAAGGCTTCCATTACCTCGGGTGTGAGGATAACGCTCTTGTTGAACTTCTCTCCTCCGTGCACCATACGGTGACCCACAGCATCCAGTTCATTGAGGCTCTTCAACACGGCGTGGTCGCCTGTTGTCAGCACTTCGAAGATAAACTGCACGCCTGCGGTATGTTCCTCGATGGGGCGCTCCATTCTGAACTTTTCTCCGTTCAGTTTGATGGTAATAAACGAGTCGGGCAGTCCTATTTTTTCAATTCCACCACTAGTGATGACGCTCTGGTCATCCATGTTATACAACGCGTACTTGATACTACTGCTTCCGCAATTCAATACTAAGATTTTCATAATTCGAACCCCCTCCCAAACCTCCCCAGAGTGAGGAGGAGAAGCATCGTTGTTGGGAGTTATAGGGGTATTTCTTTAATTTTTATTTGTTATTAAATGGTTTGTCTATATACGCCCCTCCTTTGGGGAGGGGATGGGGAAGGGTTCTATTTAGCATCCATAGCCTGGCAGGCGGTGATGGCCACCATCTTGTAGATGTCGTCGACAGAGCAACCGCGACTGAGGTCGTTGACGGGTCGAGCTATACCTTGCAGGATAGGACCGATGGCGTCGGCATTGCCCAAGCGTTGCACCAGTTTGTAACCAATGTTGCCCACTTCCAGGTTGGGGAATACAAGCACGTTGGCGTGTCCGGCAATCTCACTGCCAGGAGCCTTCTTCTCGCCAACTGACGGAACGAGTGCTGCATCGGCCTGCAGTTCACCGTCGATCTTCAGTTCGGGTTCTAACTCCTTGGCCAGTCGTGTGGCTTCCACCACTTTGTCCACCACTTCGTGCTTGGCACTGCCCTTCGTCGAGAAGGAAAGCATGGCCACGCGAGGATCTTCGAAGCCAGCCACGCTCTTGGCAGTCTGAGCTGTGCAAACGGCTATCTGTGCCAGTTGCTGTGCGTCGGGCATAGGTGTAACGGCTACGTCGCCTACTACCAGCACGCCGTCTTCGCCATACTGGGGCGTTTTGGTGATGAGCAGCATGGCACCGCTGACACAAGTGATTCCAGGAGCACACTTGATGATCTGCAGGGCGGGTCGCAGGGTGTCGCCAGTGGTACTGAGTGCACCGCTGATTTGTCCGTCGGCGTCACCGCTCTTGATGATGAGGCAACCAAAGTACAAGGGGTCGAGAACCTTCTTCCAGGCCTCCTGCTGTGTCATACCTTTCGCCTTACGCAATTCGTAGAGCAGGGCGGCGTACTCGTTGGTTTTCTCACTGGTCTTGGGGTCAATGATGGTTGCCCCTTCTACGTGTGTCAAATTCAGTTCTTTGGCACGTGCCAGAATCTCCTCACGGTTTCCGATAAGGATGATTTCGGCCAGTTGGTCGGCTACAGCGCGGTCGGCGGCAGTCAGTGTGCGCTCTTCCAGTGATTCTGGTAGCACGATGCGCTGACGGTTGCTTTGTGCGCGAGCAATAATCTTTTCGATTAACGTCATAATGGTATGTTTTATATGTTAAATGTCAAATTTAAATGTCAAGTGTCAAATGTTAAATGTCAAATGTTGAGACTTTGTCTCTAGTCTGCTCATGCTCGGCATAATCGAAGTAAACTTCATTCTGCCCTCGCTCAATCGCAGCCTTCAATTTTCAATTTTCAATTTTCAATGTTCAATGTTCAAAACCTTCCTTTCAGCAGTATGATTTCCAGTTCTTCGGCAGAGAGGTGGCTTCGGAACTGATCGCTGTATGCTGCAGTTATGTTACCCGTCTCTTCGCTGACGATGATGGCCAGAGCATCGGTTTCGGAAGTGATACCCTTACCTGCACGGTGGCGCAGACCGAATTCCTTGGGAATGTCCAGGTCGTGAGATATGGGCAGGATGCAGGCAGCAGCCGTTATCTTTCCTTCCGAGATAATCATCGCACCGTCGTGAAGCGGGCTGTTCTTGAAGAATATGTTTTCTATCAGTCGTTGTGTGATGCGGGCGTTGATGGTCTCTCCCGACCGTATGGCTTCGGTCAGCGGCATATCGTTCTCCATCACAATCAGGGCACCAATGTGCTGTTTGCTCATGTTCAGACAGGCCATAACGATGGGGAAGATGACCTCGCGGTCGTTGCGGTATTCATTGTCCTTGCGTCGTTTTCTGTCGCTTCGGAACAGTCGTACAAACTTGCTGGCTTTCTCGTGTGCTCCCAGGTCGTAGAAGAAATGCCGGATGTCTTCTTGGAACAGGATGATGAGGGCGATTGCACCAACGTTGACCAACTGGTTCAGAATGCCTCCCAACAATTTCATGTCGAGGACTTTGGAGACGATGATCCAGAAGCTGACAAAGATGAGCACGCCATAGAAGATGTTGACGGAGCGCGAGCGCTTCATCACCTTGTAGCAGTAGTAGAGGATGACCGCCACAAGCAGTATGTCTATTGCATCTTTTAGTCCGAAATTGAAGAACACCTTATGCCGATTTTACGATTATACGATTTGACAATTTTACGATTTTACGATTTCACCCTTCACCTTTGAGACTATTCTAATGGTCTCCACTGCTTCCTTCACGTCATGCACTCGCAGGATGTCGGCTCCGCTCTGCAGGGCCAGTGTGTGCAGTACTGTGGTGCCGTTGAGGGCTTCGTCGGGTGTGCATTCCAGCAGTCGGTAGATCATGCTCTTCCTCGACACACCCACCAATAGCGGGAGTTCCAGTGCCTTGTAGGCTTCCAACTGTCCCATTATCTGGTAGTTCTCGTCCAGTGTCTTTCCAAAGCCGAAGCCGGGGTCGATGATGATGTCGCACTGTCCCATCTCGCGAAGGCGTGAAATCGATTCGGCCAAAGCCAGGGGTAGGGCAGTGCCGGTAACGTTGGTGAGCACATAAGGCAGTCCCATCCTGCTGACTGTGGCAAACATTTCAGGGTCGCTGCCTCCCGTTACGTCGTTTACAATGAAAGGTCCAAAGTCGTCGGCAATCTTTACTGCCACCGATGCTCGGAAGGTGTCAACCGAAAGCACCGCGTCCGGCACTTCCTGCTTGACTACGTCCAGCGCTTGACGCAGTCGGCGCAACTCCTCTTCCTCGCTCACTTCCAAGGCACCTGGGCGTGTACTGTAAGCACCCACATCGACGATTGTGGCACCCTCTTCCACTATCTGCCTTGCACGCGCAGCAATGTCCTCCGCCGTCTGTTTGCGGCTGTTGGCAAAGAACGAGTCGGGCGTCGCGTTCAGGATGCCCATCACGAGTGGTTTTGTCCATTCAAGAAGTCGACCACCGATGTTCAGAGAATATGTTGCGTCGTTCTTCATGTTTGCGTGCGTATGCGCTTTCGCATGCGCCCCTATCATTGATAATGACAGACAAAGTTAGGAAAAATTTGTGGAATGATGCACAAAAGCGAAGTTTTTTTATAAAAAAATCGACAGAGAGGTTCTTTAGGCTGGCTCGTTGGCCATTTACGAGCCGTTGGCCTGCTTTTCCAGTCGCTTTTGTCGGCGAAGGTGGGCTCGACAGTGGTCGCAGCATTGTAAAGCGTTTCTTTCTTTAATGAAAATATGTCAAAGACCGTGCTATATATGGTCGGCCATTAATGCCGTATTGTTGTCGTATGCTTGTACGCATCGTCTCGTAAACTTGTACGATGCCTCCCGTGCACTTATTCGATGGGCCTTGGGCCTATTTTACCTCAAAGGTACGAAAAAAAATTAACATTCGCAAGCGCGCGGGAGAGTGCGAGCGAAAAAATACATCTTTTTTTGTGGAAACATTGTAACGATTTAATACACAAATAATTAGTGCGGATTTGTGGTTGCTTTATCAGAGGTAAAGATAACAAATCACAAAATCACACTATAACAATAAGGATTTTGCACTGCAATGTGTCACTCAAGGGTAATAGGTTGTTATATTAATACCAAGATATATGATATGATTATTATATATTAGATTTTATTATATATTATAATTTTTTATAATATATAATAAGTTTTAGGATGTACCTCTACTTTGTGATAGGTAAAAAAGCTTATTGTTATTTTGTTATTTGTTATTTCGTTATATCTTTATACCTTTTCCTAAAGGTCAGTAACTGGTATATTTTCAAAAAACGCCCATTTCATCGAAGAAAATCGATGTTTGAGGTGTCTTTGTGACGAGTTTTGTACACTGCATCTTATGGAGTCAGTCCTTCGCATTCGCTTGTTTGAAGGGACGGAATCGTGTTAAAAACACTAAATATTCTCGTGCGCGAGCGCAGATGTGAAAAAAATGATGTATATTTGTGCCGTTATTTTGATGAATTTGATGATAATAGAGCAATTATACGCCATTTATAGGCAACATCCAGTGGTGACGACCGATAGTCGTCGTTGTCCTGTGGGTTCCATGTTCTTTGCCCTCAAGGGAGAGACTTTCGATGGCAATCAATATGCACAGAAAGCCTTGGAGGCAGGATGCGCTGTTGCGGTAGTAGATGATCCGAGTGTGGCTTGTGACGAACGCTTCATCTTGGTCGATAATGTGTTGGAAACCTTGCAGCAGTTGGCACATTACCATCGCGAGCAGTTGCCAGGCAAGATGATTATTCAGGTTACTGGCACCAATGGCAAGACCACGACCAAGGAACTCGTATCCACTGTTCTTAGTCAGATAGGTCCTGTGCAGTGGACGCAAGGCAACCTGAACAACCACATCGGTGTGCCTTTAACGCTGCTCACACTGAAGGACGACGATGGGTTTGGCATCATCGAGACGGGTGCAAACCACCCCGGAGAGATTGCTCAGCTGTCGGAAATCGTTGACCCCGACATGGGCCTGATTACCAACGTTGGTCGTGCTCATCTGGAAGGTTTTGGTTCGTTTGAGGGCGTAAAGAAGACCAAAGGCGAACTCTATGACTACATTCGCAATCACAATAAGATAGGCATCTTCCTGAATGCTTCTGAGGAGAATCTCGTGGCTATGGCCGGCAATCTGCCTGCCGTGCGATACGGTTTGACGGGAGCTCCAGGAGCAGAAGTCTGGGGTGAGGTGGTGGAATGCAACCCGTTCGTGAAATTCCGCTATCGTCAGGAACATACCCAGTGGCACACGGTGCAGACTCACCTGATAGGCGCATACAACATTCACAACCTGATGGCGGCAGTGGCCGTGGGAATGCAGTTTGGTGTGCCTTTCAGCCTAATCAATGAGGCTCTTGCCAACTATCAGCCCACCAACAACCGAAGCGAGTTTCGGGATACGGGTCGCAATCGACTCATTATCGATGCCTATAACGCCAATCCCACGTCTATGACCGCCGCTCTTGACAATTTCCAACAGATACGTGCAGAACGCAAGATGATGATTCTGGGCGATATGCGTGAGTTGGGCGAGGAGAGCAGTGCCGAACACCAGCGCATCGTGGACAAAGCACGCGAAAGTGGGGCAGAAGTGTGGCTCGTAGGCGAGCTTTTTGCACAGGCGAAGCATGATTTCCGCACTTTCCGCGACGTGGAAGAAGTAAAACAAGAACTGCAGAGTCATCCCGTCGAGGGACGAACCATACTCATCAAGGGCAGTAATGGCACACGCCTGTATCAGTTGCCCGAATTCTTGTGATTCACGGTCGGTTAACGCCGATTTAATTGACATAATTAACTAACCAATATGAAAAGAATCTTTCTTTCTTTGCTATTGCTCGTGGGCGTAGCAAACTTTCAACTTTCAATTTTCAACTTTCAACTGGGACTTGTCCAGGCACAGCGTGTGACCGATAAACTCGATCGCGGACTTGTGGCTGTTCCCAGTTCGTCGAGCGGAAACCTCGTCAGTTGGCGCATTTTTGCTGAAGAATACTATGGTGTCACCTACAACCTGTATGCTAACGGCACTTTGGTGGGTTCAAACCTGAAGGCCTCGAACTACAACCACACTGGTGGCAATGCTTCCACAAAGTATCAGGTGGCAGCAGTAGTGAAGGGCGTTGAACAGGCCAAGAGTGCCGAAGTGACACGTTGGAACGAGGGCTACAAGCAATTTGCCGTTGCAAAAGTGGTAGACCGTGATGGTAAAGATGCCACATCGGAGTACCTCCTCAACGACATTTCGTTGGGCGACGTGGATGGCGATGGTATTACGGAGTTTCTCGTAAAGCGTAACTATGGCGGTGACGTACGTAATCCGAGCAATAAAACCAAGTTCCACCACTACGAATGCTACAACCTGAAAGGCGAACGCCTGTGGTGGATGGACATGGGACCTAACATGATGGCAGGTGCCGACGAACAGTGGGATATCGTCATGTTCGACTGGGATCAGGACGGCAAGGCCGAATGCCTCCTTCGTGGTGCTGACAATATGATACTCCACATGGCCGACGGTACGACCAAAACGATTGGTTCTTCGTCAGTCGACACGCGTTGGAGTGGTATGGAATTCACCAGCACGGGAAATGAGTATCTGCTCTATCTGGAAGGTGCTACTGGCAAGCCGTATAACCTCAGTGGGAATGAGAGTTCTCCCTGGATTGCCTACCCCCTTCCCCGTGGCAATGACAGCGACTGGGGGTCGGGAATCGTTGGCCACCGTTCTACAAAGCACTATTTCGGAGCACCCTTCCTCGATGGTCGCAATCCCTACATCTTCCTCGGACGCGGTTGTTACACGAAGCACCACATGAAAGCCTTCAGTGTCGACCACCAGACCCACAAACTGACTCTGTACTGGGAATGGAGCAATGATGGCGGATGGGAAGACCCTTGGTACGGCAATGGTTATCACAACTTTGGCATTGCCGATGTGGATGAGGACGGACGCGACGAGATCGTGTTCGGTTCGATGGTTATCGACGACAACGGAAAGGGACTCTCCACCACAGGTCTCGGACACGGCGATGCCCAGCATTGTGGCGATTTCGACCCCTATCGCAAGGGTCTGGAGTTCTTTGCTTGTAACGAGGATGAACCAAACAATAACTATCGTAATGCCACAACCTCGAAGATTTACTATCGTTCGAAAGGGACTGTCGACGATGGTCGTGGTCTGATGGGTAATTTCTCGAACGCCTTCCCTGGTTGCATGGGACGAAGTGTCAATTCCGCACTCATCTCTTCTGTGGCCGACAAGGAGCTCACGGGTAGCGGTGTGCCATCAACGAGCGGAACGAACGACGGACTTTTCTGGAGTCATCTGAATTTCCGTATCTATTGGACGGGCGACCTCGTGGAGGGCATTCTCGACAGTCCTGGCACAGAACGCGAGGCCGTAGTGTGGACCACTACTGGCGGTCGTATTTTCCAGTCGAATGGCTGCAAACTCAATAACGATTCGAAGAACAATCCTTGTGCTCAAGGTGACATTATCGGCGACTGGCGTGAGGAAATCGTTCTTCGCACAACGGATAATGCTTATATCCGCATCTACACGACGCCTATCTCTACCACCTATCGCATCCCGACACTCTGGCACGACCATCAGTATCGTAATGCAATGATTTGGCAGTGCATGGGCTATAACCAACCGCCTCACACAAGCTTCTTCCTTGGCCAAATGGAAGGCATCACGGTGGCTCCTCCTCCATATACGATGACGGGTCGCACGGAAATCAAGAACGGAGGCACTATCTCTACGGCCAACCAAGGTCAGCACGTCATCGTGTGTGAGACCAATGACACGAAGGTGACCATTGCCGATGGTGCTAATCCCGATGTGGCAACATTCAACGTTCCTTCGTGGGTACAAGGCACCAATAGCAATAAGACTGATGGTACGGCTGTTATCAACTACAAGTATTACACTTGCACGGCCTCGGGTGGTGCTTTCAAAGGAGGAATGACGTTGGCAAAGCAAGGCGATGGAGTCCTCGTATTGCCGAAGGTTGACATGACTTACACCGGTCCTACCAACGTGTGGGCAGGTACACTCAACTTCGATGGAACTCTGAAGCAGAGCACACTATGGCTCAACCGCCATACGACACTCAATAGTAACGGTGGTACCTTCCGCTCGATCAAGGCCGACTACGGATCGTCGGTATGCCCGACAGGAACAGTCAACACCGACTCCCTGATGCTTGGCTTTGGTTCGCGTCTGAAACTGAATGCCTATAGCGATGGATTGAAGATTGACCAGATTAATGCCAATCTCCTGAATATCGAGGCAAAGACAACAACGGTTTGGCAACAGTTTGGTCCCAAATATCTTACTCCTGTCCTGGAGGTTGTGGCTCATTCCAACGACGGCACTAGTCAACTGGCTGTAGGTCGCTATTTCATCGGTGAGATTGGGACGGTGAAGGGTAACATCAGCAACATAATCGTTGAGGGCATTGCTGGACAAAAGGCTTCACTGAAATACGAGGAAGGGAAACTCTACCTCGATATTGAGGGCGTTCGTGATCCGGCTACTGTGTACTGGACAGGTGCTCAGAACACGACGTGGAACTATGCCGATGCTGAGAACTTCCAGAACATTGAAGGTGAGACGGATATCTTCGTTTCGGGCGATAAGGTCATCTTCGACGATGCTGCTTCGAAGTTCACTGTTGCCTTGACTGGCGAACTCGATCCTGACACCGTTATTGTCAATAGTTCAAAGGCATACAACTTCAACGGAATAGGTAAGATCGTGGGCGGCGCATCGCTTGTGAAGCAAGGTACTGGCACACTGACCATCTCCAATGACAATACTTACACGGGTGCTACCATCATCAGTGGCGGTACGGTCAAGGTGAGTGTGCTGAGCAATGAGAACAAGGCTTATGGCAATCTTGGTGCTGTGAACACATCGAACCAGAAGTTCATCATAGAGAACGGTGCTGTCCTGCAAACGACGGCAGCGGTAGAGACGGGTACTCCCATTCGCCTGCGTACCGACGAAGGTGGTGTTATCAACAATGCCGCAGACTTCGGTGCCGATAAACCCATTGTAGGTACTCTGCTTGAGAAGCGAGGCGCGGGTACGTTGCTTTGCTTTGCTACCAATAGCCTAGCGAAGTTGACTCTCGTGCAAGGTGCTGTTGCTGAACGTAGCGGTAATGCCGCTTCCACCATCGAACTCCAAGGTGGAACACTTTGGGACGACACACAATCAACAACGCACGCCATCATCGTTCCAAAGGGTAAGTCGGCAACATGGCAACTGACGAATGAATACTACACGAACTACACCAACAAGCTGACGGGTGAAGGTACGCTGACCATCGTTCCGCGCAACACCGTTAGTCGTGTGCGTATCTCTGGTGACTGGTCGAAATTTGAGGGTACGGTTAAGCACGTAACCACCAACATCTGGCTTCCCTTCGATTGTACGTCGGGAATGCCTCATGGAACACTCGACATCGCCTCTGGATGTGGTGTGACGAATGTAGCAAAGGCAATGACCATTGGCGCTGTGACGGGTTCTGGTTCACTGAATCACGCCGTTTCGAACTTCCAAAACAAGAATGCCGTCAGTGGTAATAACACATGGAACATCGGAAACTCCGATGGACACGATTTCTCCTTCGCTGGAATTATCCACGACGATGGTGGCAGCAACAAGTCACTGTTCAACAAAGTGGGTACTTGTAAGATGACGTTCACGGGTAGTGGTGACTTCTCTGGCGCTTGTCGTGTCAATGCTGGTGAACTTTGCCTTAATAGCAGTAAGTCCGACATTATGCTTGGTAAGAGCACACTGACTGTTGCCAAGGGTGCTACCTTAAGTGGTAGAGGTACGTTGGGCAATACAACCACCATGGTGACTGGAACGATTCGGAGTGGTATCACAGAAACCAATTCGGCTGGAAACCTGAACTTCGGTGGTGGTAATCTTACCGTCAACGGAACGGCTCAAACCTATATTGGTGCAAAGTCGTCATTTGGCAAGTTTACTAACATCGGAACCTTGAAGCTCGGTGGTACGCTCGTTGTTCGTGGCAAGGAAGGTTTGGCCTTGAGCGAAGGCGATGAGATTAAGATCTTCGATGCTTCCTCAATTACCGTTGTTGACGGACTCGTCTTCGATCTCTGCTCGCCCAATGCTGCACTCGGTTTGACTTGGGATACTTCCCGCTTGTCAGAGGGCATCCTTGTCGTAGGTCCTGCTCCTGTGGGTGTCCTGAGCATCAATGCCAACGAACTTGACAACGCAGATATTTACACGATAAATGGTGTGAAGATGAACCAGCGTCCCACTCGTCCGGGCATCTATGTGGTTAATGGCAAGAAAATGCAACTGAAGTAATTTGTTGCACAACGATAACAAAAAACCGCCTGTCTCCAATAGGGAAGCAGGCGGTTTCTTTATGGGTGATACTTCTTATGCTTCTGCTGCAGCAAGCAGGATTTCGCTGAGCGAGGGATGTGCGTGGACGGTGTCGGCAATGTCGTGGATGGTGGCACCAAGACGCATAGCCAACGTGGCCTCGTGGATGAGATCACTGGCGTGAGCACCAAGGATGTGACAACCCAATATCTTGCCTTCATTGTCGGTAAGTATCTTTACCAATCCATCCTCTGCCTCCATCGCCAAAGCCTTACCGTTGGCACGATACATCGACTTGTGAGTCTGGTATTCAATGCCTGCTTCCTCCAATTGCTCTTCAGTTTGTCCCACCATAGCGGCTTCGGGAACAGTGAAGACGGCACTCGGAATAAGAGTTCCTTCCCAACCTCCGCGTGGGGAGGAGTTAAGGATGTGGTTCAGCGCCACCTTGCCTTGTGCCGATGCTGCGTGAGCGAGTTGGATGAGACCATTCACGTCTCCGATGGCATAAATGCCAGGAACGTTGGTTTGCATGTGTTCGTCCACCACAATTCCGCGTGGCGTGGTCTCGATACCTACGTCTGCAAGGTTCAGGGAATTGAGATTTGCAGCACGACCTACGGCCATCAGTACCACGTCGGCCTCCACACTCTGCAACTTACCCTTCTCTTCGAAATCTACAACCAGGGGTGTGTCTTCGTGTATCTCCTTGGCAGCAGCACTCGTGTGGAACTCGATACCGCGTTTCTTGAGGCTGGTGCGCAGGCGCTTCGCCAGATCGCGGTCGAACAGCGGTAGAACTTCCTTGCAGAATTCAATCACCGTAACCTGCGATCCCATAGCTTGGAAGATGCTGGCAAACTCCAACCCGATGACTCCACCGCCAATGATGGTGAGGCGTTGGGGTAGGGTGGTGAGATTCAGCATCTCGGTACTGGTAAGTACGCCTTCAGCGTGAGCGCCTGGGATGGGTAGGAACTTCGTCACACTTCCTGTGGCAATGATGATGTTAGGGGATGTGAATTCATTGACCATTGACCATTGACCATTGACCATTTGGCCAACGGCAATAGTGTGCTGGTTCACAAAACGTGCTTCTCCTTCCACAAGAGTAATTCCCGGAGTCTTCATCAACTGTGCAACGCCAGCCTTCAGCTTCTCTACCACCTCATTCTTGCGGGCTATAGCTTCTGCCAGATAGCTGGAGGCCTCTTCTCCCCTCCCTTGGGAAGGGGATGGGGGTAGGTCTTCTGCCGAATGACACAGGCATTTGGTGGGGATGCAACCAGCATTCAGACAAGTGCCACCCAAATGTTCCTTTTCGATGACGACCACTTGCAGGCCAGCCTTTGCGGCTCGCACTGCAGTCTCGTATCCACCAGGACCTGCTCCTATAATGATTAAGTCGGTGTTCATAACGCCTTGAAAGTAAACTTGGGTTCCTTCACAGCCTTCACATCGTCCATGCGGCGAACGGGAGTGTCGTGAGGTGCTGTCTTCAGCAGTTGGGGATCGGCCTTAGCCTCTTCGGCAATCTTCTTCAGCACAGCGATGAAGTCGTCCAACGTCTCCTTGCTTTCTGTCTCTGTAGGCTCAATCATCATTGCCTCATGGAACAGGAGCGGGAAGTAGATGGTGGGTGCATGGAATCCGTAGTCGAGCAGACGCTTTGCCACATCAAGGGTGGTCACGTGCTCTGAATCGTGATGATCACCGCCATACTCCTCACGCAGACCGTCGAAGACAAACTCGTGCTTGCAAACGGTGTCAATGGGTAGTTTATAATGACTGCGCAGGCTCTCCTTAATGTAGTTGGCATTCAGCACGCTCAGTTTACCTGCCATGGGGATGTTCTCCTTACCCAAAGAGAGCAGGTAGGCGTAGGCACGAATGATGATGCCGAAGTTGCCGAGGAAGAAGGATACGTAACCCAGCGACTCATCCTTGCATTGCAATTGGTAGGTTCCCCCCTCGTTTGCAAGAACCTGCGGATTGGGCAAGAACTGTTCCAGGCCCTTGCGAACGCCCACAGGACCACTGCCAGGACCGCCACCTCCATGAGGTGTGGAGAAGGTCTTGTGCAGGTTGATGTGCATCACGTCGAAGCCCATGTCGCCAGGACGGCATACGCCGAGCATGGGATTCAGGTTGGCTCCGTCATAATACATCAGTCCGCCACACTCATGCACGAGGCGTGCAATTTCGGGAATCTGTGTCTCGAACAATCCCAGCGTGTTGGGATTGGTCATCATCATACCTGCAATGTCTGGACCAAGCAAAGGCTTCAAGGCCTCTACGTCCACCGTTCCGTTGGCCAGTGACTTCACCTCCACAATCTGCAATCCGCATACTGCAGCAGATGCAGGGTTGGTGCCGTGAGCGGAGTCGGGTACGATAATTTTCGTACGAGCGACATCTCCTCGGCTCATGTGGTACTGGCGAATCACCATCAGACCTGTCAACTCTCCATGAGCACCGGCATAGGGATTCAGCGTGAAGCGACTCAGACCTGCGATCTCAGCCAGCGTCTTTTGTACTTCATCGTACAACTTCAAACTACCTTGTGCGTATTTGGCAGGTGTCAGGGGATGCATGTTGAAGCCCGGCAACTGGCACAATTCTTCGTTCAACTTCGGATTGTACTTCATGGTACAACTACCCAAAGGATAGAAGCCAGTGTCCACACCAAAGTTGTTGTTCGACATGTTGGTATAGTGGCGCACTACCGTCAGTTCATCGCACTCGGGCAAGATGGTTCCCGTCTGGCGCAAAGCGTTTGCACCCAAGTCGTCCACTTTATATCCCTCAAATTCGTTCTTGGGCAACGAATAACCCACACGACCTTGCTTCGAAAGTTCGAATATCAACTTTCCATAGTATGTTCTGTTCATAGGGCTATCGTTTTAATGCGTTCAACCATATTGTCAATCTCTTTTTTCGTGCGGCGCTCTGTGCTGGCGATGGTCAGGCAGTTCTCCTTGAATAGGGTGGGGACACCCAACAGATAGCCTTCTTCAGCCAAAGCCTCGCGCAATGCTTTTGCATCGCCCTTGTAGCGCAGGGTGAACTCGTTGAGGAAGGGTGCGTCGTACACCTTCTCGAACTTGCCCGTCTTCAGCAGTTCGTCGTGCAGATAGTGTGCCGAGGCATAGCTTTGCTCATTCACTTCGCGCATACCCTTTGGTCCCATCAGACTCAGGTAGCATGCTACATAGAGGCACATAAAACCTTGGGCCGTACAGATGTTCGAAGTGGCCTTCTCACGACGAATGTGTTGTTCGCGTGCCTGCATGGTAAGAACGAAGGTACGCCGTCCGTCGGCATCAGTGGTTGCACCTACCAGTCGGCCTGGCATCTTTCGCACGAGCGCTTCCTTGGTGCAGAGATAACCGATGTACGGACCACCGTACCCCATGGGGATACCCAGACTTTGTGCGTCGCCACAGGCGATGTCTGCGCCCCATTCGCCGGGACTCTTCAGCACGGCAAGTGCTGAGGCCATTGTATTCACGGCCAGCAGAGCTTTGTGTTCGTGGCACAGGTCAGTCAGACCCGTAAAGTCTTCTATGAGTCCATAGCGGTTAGGCTGACATACGATGAGTCCTGCCACATCGTCCTTTTCTATGAGTTCGCGCGCGCATTCTTTATCCATTACACCATCTTTTTCGGGCACCTCGACGAGGTCGATTCCGTGGAACTTTGCGTACGTTCTGCATACGGCCAGGACGGCAGGTTGGATGGTCTTTGAAATGAGTACGCGGTTGCGCTTCTTTGCTGCAGCAGTACACATCATCATGGCCTCTGCTGTGGCCGTTGTACCGTCATACATCGAGGCGTTGGAGATGTCCATGCCCGTGAGGTCGGCCATCAGCGTCTGATACTCAAAGATGTATTGCAGCGTGCCCTGACTGATTTCGGCCTGATAGGGAGTGTAGCTGGTGCTGAATTCCGAACGGCTTGCAATGAAGGGCACCACGCTTGGCGTGTAGTGGTCATAGCTTCCTGCTCCAGCGAAGCATACGAGCGGTTTGTTTTGTGCGGCCAGACCTTGGATGATGTCGCGAACCTCTTCCTCCGATTTCTCGCTTGGTATGTTGAGTTCCCGATGCAGTTTTATCTCCTCAGGAATCTCGGCATAGAGATCGTCCAATGACCGCACGCCGATGACGTCAAGCATTTGACGGATGTCATCGGCGGTATGGGGGAAATATTTGAACATAGTAAGCCCCCTTCTGACCTCCCCCATAATGGGGAGGAACGCCAATGGGGGAATTGGGCGTTATATTTTAGTAATCCTTTAATTAACCCTCCCCTCCCTCGGGAGGGGTGAGGGGTGGGGTCTCTTTTTACTTGCAGATTGCCTCGTAAGCCTTGGCGTCCATCAGGTTGTCCAACTAGCTCTTGTCGGCAAGCTCAACCTTGATGATCCAGTTAGCGAAGGCATCCTTATTGATGAGTTCGGGTTCGTCCTCCAGAGCTTCGTTAACCTCTACAACAGTTCCGCTAACGGGGCTGAACAAGTCGCTGGCGGCCTTCACGCTCTCCACGGCGCCAAACTCCTCGCCGGCTGTTACTTCGTCGTCAACCTCGGGCATATCCACGTATACCACGTTGCCCAACTGGTCCTGAGCATAATCGGTGATGCCGATGTAGCCATACTCGCCTTCCACTCTCACATACTCGTGGCTCTCTGCATAATAGAGCCCTTCAATTACTTTTGCCATAGATAAGACCCCTCCTAACCTCCCCTTAAAGAAGAGGAACACCGCTTAGGGGTGTGGGTGTTAATGTTATTACTATATGTTTATTTACTGGGATTAATCCCTCCCCTGGGAGGGCAGGGGGTGGGCCTTTTATTTCTTATAATTCTTATCGTAGAAACGTTTTTTGATCACCTTGCCGGGTTGCAGTTTCTTGTGGATGCGCACCTGTACGGGAGTGTCCAGCTTCGCATGGTTGATGTCGAGCAGAGCCATGCAAACGCTCTTGCCCGTCGATATGCTGTTGTAGCCCGTGGTCACCTCACCAATGACTTTGTCGTCGGCTACAACCTCGTAGCCATGACGAGGAATGGCGCGTCCTTCGAGTTCGATGCCCACAATCTTGCGGGTGATGCCTTCTGCCTTCTGGCGTGCGATGGCTTCCTTACCCACGAACTCTTCCTTGTCCAACTTCACGAAGATGCCTAAGCCAGCCTCCAGTGGTGACAGATCGTCGGTCAACTCGTCGCCATACAAGGGCAGTCCAACCTCGAAGCGCAGGGTGTCGCGACAACCCAGTCCGCAAGGCTTGGCTTCGCCGCTTTCCATCAGCTTGTCCCACATCTGCTGAATGAGACCATGAGAGGCATAGATTTCAAAGCCGTCCTCGCCAGTGTATGCTGTGCGAGTGCTGATGATGGTCTCATCGCCCCCTTGCATCTTCTTGAAGGTGTAGAACACCAGCTCCTGGCAAGGCAGTCCCAGCACTTTCTCTACTACGCCTTCAGCCTTCGGGCCTTGTACGGCCAACTGTCCGTAGTAGTCGCTCTGGTTCTCAGCCACAGCGTCGAAGGCCTTCACCTGTTCGCTTATCCAAGCATAGTCTTTGTCGATGTTGGCGGCATTGATGACGAGGAAGAAGCGCTCGTCGCCCTCTTTATAAACCAGCAGGTCGTCGATGGTACCGCCATTGGGGTGCAGCATCATACCATAGAATATCTTGCCTACGGGGGCGCCTGCGACGTCATTAGTGAAGATGTGCTGTACGAAGCGCTCAGCCTCACGCCCAGTCACAAGCACTTCGCCCATGTGGCTCACGTCGAACACACCGCAAGCTGTCCTGACGGCAATGTGTTCGTCGGCAATGTCTGTGTACTGGATGGGCATCTCAAATCCGCCAAAACTTACCATCTTGGCCCCTTGTTGAATGTGCCTCTCGTAGAGGCAAGTTCTTTTATCACTCATAGTATTATGTGTTATGGTTAATTCGCGCCTCAAAAATACTAAAATTTTCCTACATGGCAAAGAAATCGTCTCCCTTTCTTACAAGAAAGAGCAAGATTTCTGTCAGTTGTCCAGAATCTTGATGAGGCCCTCTTCTGAGAGTCCTCGAATGCTCCGCTCGGGATGATGGTTTCGGATGGCTTGTACCAGGCTTTCGTGCGTGAAAGGTTGCTCTGTGAAACACGCGTTGAACGCCTGATGCGCATCGTCCAGAACGAAAAAGTCGCCCGTCAATTCCACTTCTTTCACTAGGTTTTCGTGAAGTCGGAAATGCAGTTCCACCAATCCGCATCCCTCTATGCGTCCGCGACGTTCCACATCATTGCGTTCTGAGCTTCCCAGCAGAAATTCGGGTTCGTAGTAGCGTTGTTCTAGATGCTCTATTTGTTGCACGTCGTCGTCCGTGAGAACGATGGTTCGGTTGCAAAGCAGCAAGGGTAATTGCCGTCGCAGTTCTTCGACGCCAAAGGGCAGGAAGTCTTTCAGCACTCCAACCCTACTGCGCACACTTTTCACGCCCTTCTCCTTCAGTTTGCTCACCTCGGGGTGCAGGGCGCCTTCCATCAGTCGCGTGTTCGTGTCGTAAAGCATGGTTCCGTGGGCGATGCAACGGTTCTTTTTGTGATAGAATGCGTTGCCGCAAATTTTCCCGCCTCCTTCCAGAACGGTATCGTTGCGCCCCGATACTACGGCCAGTGCTCCCAATTGGCGAAGTGCAGAAGCTACGGCTTCGGCATATTCCTTGAAGAGGGGTTCCACGGCCTCCGCCTCAGTCACCAGACTTGTCATGATGTTATGCCTATCAGCGAAAATGGCCCCTCCGCCCGAACGGCGCCGTATGACATCGATGCCCTCTCTGCTGCAGAAGTCGAGGTCCACCTCCTGCCGGATGGACTGATTGCGGCCAAACACCACCGTTGGTCCCAGCTGCCAGGTGAAGAAATAGTCGTCGGTGGGAAGTTTTTCGGCGATGTACTCCTCTGCAGCCAGGTAGAAAGCCGCCCGTCGGCCCTCCGTCTCGGGAGGAAGCTCAACGAAGCAGGCGGGGAAGTGTGGTTTGTTGGACGAATCTCTCATGTGCAAGGAATCTCAAACGAGTCCAAAGATACTATATTTCTCCGACATGGACAAGAATTGTCTTTACTTTAATAATACGTGTGTGCGCGATTCATCTCTATTTGGTGTGTCTCGCTGTCAACCAAAATCAGGAAAAGACACTCTACACTTCGGCTTTCCAGCCTTTCATCATGACTGCATTGTAAAAACATAAAATGTTTTACACCTTGTCGTCATAATTTATCGTTCTTTATTTGGTATTTCACTCGATTTTCACTATCTTTGTACCAGAAACTTTAACCCTTACGACTATGAAACACTTCAAGCAAATTCTTACTATCCTTTGCCTGCTGGTGGCAGGTTGGACAAGCACGGTAAACGGACAAACCGTTCAGTCGATGGGTACGACCCAAGATGATCAGGCCATTTATAACCTGTATTATTCCTATTACAATAATGGCTATGGTGGACGTTGGATGGAGAGCTATTATGCCACCATCCAGAAGGTTACACCTATTATAGGTTTCGCCACCATCCCAAAGACGGTTACCCATGGCAACCATACCTATTCCGTTCTCGGTTTTGGCGCACCAAGTACTGTTTACTCTGAAGTGCAAAATGTGGGTTCGCTCACTTTCAAGGGTGATGTCACCATGTGGAATGCCCCTGTTAACTTTACTGCGGGGATGACAGGCTTTACAACCCTTACCTTTGAAGGGCAAAGCTATCCCTTTGACGGAGATTACTCGCAGTATTTCGAGAATAACGTAGGTTGGGTAGATGTCTATCTGGCAGATAAGACGGAAAGCCAGATTGTAGAGCTGAAGAAGAAGGCACCTTGGAATCAATTCCACTCTGTTAACTATAAACCCGTCAAGCAAACCTTGACGATGAATAAGACGTTCAGCACGGTAGATCCAGAAGCTCATGTGGCATTGTACAGTCTTGGCGATTACGAAACTTTTGCGGATGCAGACTACGACCTGGACAGACTGACGCTATTGGAGATGTCGGACGTGTGGCAGTTTGAAGTAAACAAGTTTCAGCGATATCTAGCGGTTGCCCACTATAATAACAACAAGGTAACGCCTCGGTTGTTCTGCGATGGGTTGGAATACACAATGACTCCCCACTATAACATTGCGTATTGCCAGTTTACGGTTCGGGGCGACATGGTCCTGGATGTCAGTTTTCCGTCAATTGCTACATGGGAGGGAGTACTGAAAAACCAAACCTATGGCATGGTATTCGTGACCGAACTTGGCGACAAAACCAGTTTCGCCGACAATGGGATGCAGAACGTCATTCCTTACATGTACTCCACCACCAACGGACAGGTGACTAACGGCCTGTTCGCGGGTTGCAACTATTCGACGGTCTATGTCGATAACGACCCAAGCAAAACACCACACTTGAAGCGCAATGGCGTGGAAGTGACGCTGAAACACATTGTGCGTGGCATTGTCCAATACGCCTATTATGACGAAATCAACGTGCAGGAGAATATCACCTACGAATGGTATAGTACGCCAGTGGAAACGGTTGAGAGTAATCCCATCGTGAAAGTGATAAGAACAGGCGGAGGCGACGTGTCGCTCACTGGCATGTGGGATTGGGACTCTCAGGATGAAACTTGGTATAATACTACGGAAGTGAATTGTACTGCTGCTACCACTGACCTTGTCATTCCTCTGCCCACAATGTCTCCAGAAGGCGATGGTGAGTACTGGGGATTTGAATTGAATGTGAGACCTCGGTCAGGCGAAACCGTGAGGAGTTTCATGATTGGCATTAATGGATATGATTCGGATTCAGGGCAGGCATCCCTCACAATGGAAGAAGCTACGATGACGAAGAATGCCGATGGCAGCTATACGTTTATCGTCGATTGTCGGGATTATATGAGCTGGAGCATTGCCAACTATGTCTTGTCTGTAGATATGGGACCAGAGTCTGTTGATAGAGCTACTTTGGACTTTGTACGAAAGGGAGGTAAGAGTAGGGTGCAATTTTATCGCGAAGATTGTGAGATTGACGGATGGTTTGACATCAATGAGGGAAGCACAACACACAATCTGAAACTCTATACTCTTGCTGAGGCTGAGGTTTGTGGTCAGAGCATGAACATTATGCAAGAGTTGATAATATCTCCTATAGCAGGCGAAACAATACATGTATATTGCGACGGAGAGGACATTTCCTCTGATTTTAGTGTAGATGATAGTAATAATAGAATATATGAATTGGAACGTGCTGACCACACTTATACCATCCTCATCGACCAACCCCAATACATCGCCTTTGCCGACCCAGCAGTGAAGGCTATTTGTGTGGAAAACTGGGACACGAACGAAGATGGCGAACTCAGTTATGAAGAAGCTGCGGCAGTAACCGACATAGGCGTAGTGTTTAAAGGCAATACTGAGATAACCTCATTCGACGAGTTTCAGTATTTCACGGGGGTAACAAAGATTGGTAAAGAAGCCTTCTATGGAGATACAGAACTGACAAGTATTGTGCTTCCACAAAGTGTTGTGAACATCCATGGTGGATGGGCCTTCTATGGATGCTCTTCATTGGAGCATGTTGTATTGCCAGATAATATAGGATTTGTAGACACGGCTACATTTGGGCAAACAAATATCAGTTCGATTACGTTCCCTGGAAACGCTGGTAGTCTTTCATTGGGATATGGGGTAATAACACATGCGCCCTTGAAATCATTATTCATACCAGCTAATGTCAAAACAATCTATGAATATGTCGTATATAATTGCCCCAATCTAGCAAGCATTTCAGTGGATGAGGGTAATACCATATATGATTCCCGTGAAGGTTGCAACGCCATCATAAAGACTTCAGATAACACACTCATTGCCGGATGCAAGAACACGGTGATCCCCGAGAGCGTGACAGCACTGGGCAACTCTGCTTTCTTTAAGACTGATGGACTAACAAGGTTGGAGTTGCCAGCAGGTATAACAAGTATCGGTAATAAAGGCATCAGAGACTGCAGCAGTCTGACAACCATTGTCGCTCACATGCCGGAGCCGTTTGAGATAAACACTAGTGCAAGCAGTAATGACTATAACATATCCGACCTGCCAGCAACTTGTAAGTTAATCGTTCCCTATGGCAAACGTCAGGCTTACATCGATGCCGGTTGGACGGAGAGCATCTTCAAGGGTGGAGTGGTGGAAGACAAGTCGCAGTTTGACGTGAACCGCGACAGCTTTGTCTCCATTGCAGACGTGACTACGCTTGTGAATGTGATTCTCGGGAAACCGATACAATAAGGTCTCTTTCTAACTCTCCCGTGGGGAGGAGAGTTTTGATATAAAGAATGCAGGCAAGCGTCTGAAGCGCTTGCCTGTATTGCTTTTATTTACTTTTCTCCTTTTCCAACGCCTCTTGCATTTGGCGGGCTAAGCGTTTATGCTTGTTGATGACGTTGGTCTGTTGCATGTGGTCGTCGCGAAGATTGAAGAGGGACAGCGTATCGACAATGCCCATCTCGTTGCCCGTGGTATTTCGCTTGGCACCTTTGTAGGCAGGCAGGAGGGCATAGTCGCGAGTGCGATAGGCCAATCGGCCAACGGCTTCCACAACCATGCCTTTGCGTCCACGCTTCGATTTGCCAAGGAAGGCACTGAGGTGGTTCTCGGAGTCGAGTCCTTCGGGCAGGGGTTGGTGCAGCATGTGAGCAAAGGAGGCAAGGAGGTCTTGCTGAGCCACGAGGGCATCGGAGACAATGGGGCGAATGTGGCCCTTCCAATAAACGAAGAAAGGAACGCGTGTGCCAGCCTCAAAGAGACTGTACTTTCCTCCTCTGTAGCCTCCGTTCATGTCGTGCTGACCAATGAGTTCGCGAGCCTGATCGTTGTATCCGTCGTCAAGTACAGGACCATTGTCGCTGGTGAAGATGACGATGGTGTTCTCCAAGAGCCCTTTTTCTTCCAACTTGCTGATGACTTGCCCCACACACCAGTCGGCTTCGATGATGACATCGCCTCGTGGTCCCATGGTGGTAGAACCTACGAACTTGCTGTTGGGGATGCGAGGCACGTGAGGCTCGTGAAGTCCGTAATAGAGGAAGAAGGGTTGGTCGGCAGGTTGATTGTCAATGAACGAGCAGACGCGATTGAGCAGGTCTTGAGCCATATTCTCGTCACTCCACAATGCCGAACTTCCGCCTCGCATGAAGCCGATGCGCGGAATGCCGTTGATGACTGTGTTGTTGTGTCCATGCGAAGGAGTGACCTTCGTCATGAGTTCTGGGTTGGTGACGGCCGTGGGCAAGCCTTCGAAATTCTTCTCATAACTGACCTCGATGGGGTCGGAGGGATCGAGACCCACGACGTCGCCGTTCTCGACATAGACGCAAGGTACGCGGTCGACTGTGGCTGGGAGGATGCACGAATAGTCGAACCCAATCTCGTTGGGACCAGGTTTGATATGGTGGTTCCAATCGACATGTCCTTGCCCGATGCCTAAGTGCCACTTTCCAATGGCTCCTGTGCGATAGCCTGCATGCTGGAACATGCGGGCAATGGTGTACTGGTTCTCGCCAATGATGAGGGGAGCATCGCCTGGCAGGATGTTGGTCTTGCGACGCCAAGGATAGATGCCTGTGAGCACACCGTAACGACTGGGCGTGGAGGTGGCCGATGAG
>JAEEGF012160049.1_pt1 | contig 27713 bp, 19 predicted proteins | sample 9134171 | NCBI WGS metagenome assembly JAEEGF01 (sample SAMN16246542, study PRJNA631951) | gut metagenome | biome: gut microbiome; feature: rumen; material: AP-attached | host: Bos | place: Iran: Karaj | collected 2018-10 | reverse complement strand
CTGTCCGTCCTTGAAGATGGTGCCGATATGGCCTTGGATGATCATCTCGTCGCGGCGACCCTGCAGGGCGTAGCCGATGTTGGAGCGCGTCTTGGGGGTGCAGTCGTAGATGTCGATATAGTTCATGCCGCTGTCGAGGGCCATCGTCATCAGCTCGAGCGATGCCGCGCTGTCCAGCTTCTCGAAGCCGCCGCATCCGATGCTTATCTCGCTCACCTCAAGGCCGGTGGCGCCCAGCGGGCGGTACTTCATGTCGGTGGTTTTCTCGGTGGAGGCCTGCTTGCATCCCACAGCCGCAAGGCAGAGGGCGGCCATCAAAAGAGTGTAGATTTTCTTCATGTTTTCTTATTTTAACTTCTAAAACGCAGAGAGCGACATATTATTGTCCTCGAGCAGTGAATCATTTACCATTCAAGCACTTTCCGGCCAACCACATACGCAAGGCAGCGGACATCGTAGTGGCACTACTGATGTCGGTGGTGCGCACCACGTTCTGTGTGCCGTCGATATCAAACTGCACCGTAGCGCCATCATTGCGTACATCAATAGTGACCGGAGCCCCCATCACGAGCGGCAGATTGATATCACCGTGTCCGGCGGGGAAACCGCACAGCACGGGGATGTGGTACTCGGCCAGCATCTCGTGGAGCATGGCTTCCACGCTCTCGTAGGTGAACTCCGATCCGCAGCTGACAAACTCGCCAAGGATTATACCCTTGCATCGATCCAGAACGCCGTTCATCTGCAAGACATGCATCTGACGGTCTATGTTGTGCATCGACTCGCCGACCTCCTCCACAAAGAGGATCAGGTCGCTGCCCATTGTGGCGTCGGCCTCGGTGCCCAGGTTCGGGACAATGGTACAGAGATTGCCACCCACCAGCACTCCGCTGGCGGTGCCTTCGATATTTTGAGGATGAGCAGGCAGCTCGTAGCGCGGCACGCTGCCCATCAGCAGGTCGCGCATCAGCGTACTGGTAGCGTCGGTGCCGCCACTGGTAGCCAGGAACGAACTCATCGTACCGTGCATACTCATCATTCCCGCCCTGTTCAACAGCCCATGCAGGGTGGAGATGTCACTAAAACCCACCAGCCATTTCGGCGAGCTCTTCAGCTGTTCTATCGGCAACTGTCCGATGAGATGTATGGTGCCATAACCGCCTCGGTTGCAGATCACGGCTTTAATGGTGGTGTCGGCAAACGCCCAGAGGATATCGCTGACGCGCTCCTCGACGGTGCCTGCATATTTTCCGTCGACCACCTTGCCGACATTCGGTCCCACTACAGGTTCCAGCCCCCATCCACGCAGTATGTCAGCCGTGATTTCCACGTTCTCCATCGGAGTGTAGTAGGACGGTGATATCAACGCCACTTTGTCGCCCGGCCTCAGGTAGTCGGGTCTCACGCAGCGAAGGGAAACGGAACTGTCGGGAGGCTGCATCGTGTCGGTGTCGTCCTTGCCACAAGCCGTCACCATCAAGCAGCCAAGCAGAATGACGGCAGCCATCAACCAATAACTTCTACTCTTCATTGTGTCAATCTTTTCGATAAATATTACCGGCTGTAGAGAGCCACGAGGCTTTCGTATTTCTCTTGCTTGCCGCTGGTCATACGGGGTTCACCGACGCGCTTGCCGTAGTCGTAGATTTGCTCGAAGGAGAGCTTTCCGTCCTCGAAGTCCTTGCCGATGCCACTGTCGAACGAGGCATAGCGCAGGCGTTTCATCTCGGACAGCTCGCTGTGCTCCAGCAGGTCGGCAGCGCTGAGCAGGGCACGGGCCATAGCATCCATGCCGCTGATGTGAGCGATGAAGATATCTTCGGGATCGGTGCTGTTGCGACGCAACTTGGCGTCGAAGTTGGTGCCGCCGGTGGTGAAGCCGCCGCCGCGAAGGATTTCCAGCCATGCCTGGGTGAGTTCGTAGTTGTCGATGGGGAACTGGTCGGTGTCCCAGCCGTTCTGTGCATCGCCCCGGTTGGCGTCGATGCTGCCCAGAAGCCCTGCATCGACGGCGCAGGCGAGTTCATGCTCGAAAGTGTGACCGGCCAGGGTGGCATGGTTCACCTCGATGTTCACCTTGAAATCCTTGTCGAGCCCATGGGCGCGGAGGAATCCGATGACCGTCTCGGTGTCGGTGTCATATTGATGTTTGGTGGGTTCCATCGGCTTAGGCTCGATGAGGAAGGTGCCGGTGAAACCGTGAGTGCGGCCGTAGTCGCGTGCCTTGCCGAGCATCATAGCCAGATGCTCTTTCTCGCGGCGCTGGTCGGTGTTGAGCAGGCTCATGTAGCCTTCGCGGCCGCCCCAGAAGACGTAGTTCTGGCCTCCCAGTTTGATAGTGGCGTCGATGCTGTTCTTGATCTGCACGACCGCCCGGGCCACCACGTCGAAGTCGGGGTTGGTGGCAGCGCCGTTCATGTAGCGCTTGTGACCGAAGACGTTGGCAGTGCCCCAAAGGCAGTGGATGTCGGGATACTGGCGCATCTTCTCCAGCGCGTAGTCGGTGATGACGGCCATGCGCTGCTCGTATTCCTCGACGGTGGCCCCTTCCTCGACGAGGTCGACGTCGTGGAAGCAGAAGAAGTGGATGCCGAGCTTGTCCATCAGCTCGAAACCGGCATCCATCTTGTCCTTGGCGCGTTGGATGGGGTCAGCCGCACGATCCCACTCGTAGCTGCGGGTCTGTCCGCCGAAGGGGTCGGCGCTGGCCTGGCCCAGCGTGTGCCACCAAGCCATGGCAAAGCGCAGCCAGTCCTTCATGGGCTTGCCCATGACTTTGCGGTCGGGCTCGTACCAGTGGAAGGCCATCACATTCTTGCTCTCGGCTCCCTCAAAGGGAATCTTGCCAATCTGGGGGAAGTATTCTTTCATATAAGGTTTAAAGTTTAAGGTTTAAGTTTTATGGTTTGATTTTAGAGTTCTTTGGTGAGGATTTCTTTCCAGCGGATGTAGGCGTCGTTGACGGCGGGGTTGGCCAGAGGCTCGACAAGGGCCAGCCGTTCGAGGGAGGCGAAGGCCTCGTCGGAGTTCTTGTAGATCCCGGCACCCAGCCCGGCACCGCGTGCCACGCCGACTGCGCCGTCGGTGGCGTACAGCTCGATGGTGGCGCCGCTGACGTCGGCGAGCGTCTGCCGGAAGAGCGGCGAGAGGAACATATTGGCCCGACCCGCGCGGATGATGCCGGGACGGCCCATCTGCTCCATACCGTACATCAACGAGAAGGCGATACCCTCCTGCGCGGCGCGCAGCAGATGCGCCTGGCCATGCAGGTTGAAGTTGAGCCCGTGGATGGACGACCCCGGCTCACGGTTGAGCAGCACCCGCTCGGCGCCGTTGCCGAAGGGGATGACGGTCAGTCCGTCGCTGCCGGCAGGAACCCCGGCGGCCAGCCGGTTCATCTCGTCGTAGCCCATCCCGGCGGCCACCTGATGGCGCAACCACGAGTTCAAGATGCCGCAGCCGTTGACGCAATGCATCAAGCCCAGCGTATGATTGACGTGCAGGAAGGTGTTGACCCGCTGGCTTTCGACGGGATTGTCGGCGATGCCGTACACCACCCCGCTGGTACCGGCGGTGGCGGCCACTTCGCCCGGACGCAGGACGTGGAGCGAGAGGGCATTGTTGGGTTGGTCGCCGGCGCGGTAGGTGATGGGGATGCCCGCACGCAGACCCAGTTCGGAGGCGGCATGTTCCGCGAGTGTCCCCTGCAAGCCGAAGGTAGGCACCAGCGACGGCAGCAGGGCAGTGGCGTAGGCCATGCGGCTGTCGTCCACCGGGCACTGTCCGCTGTAGTCCCACAACATCATCTCGCTCAGGCCGCAGGCGGTGGTGGCTGGTGTCCCGCTGAGCCGCAGCGCCAGGTAGTCGCCCGGCAGCATGATGTGACGTATACGGCCGAACAGCTCTGGTTCATTCTCGCGCACCCACGCCAGCTTGGAGGCGGTGAAGTTGGCGGGCGAATTGTGCAGATGGGCCGTGCACCACGCCTCCCCCAATTCCCGGAAAGCACGCTCCCCGTAGGGCACTCCGCGCGAGTCGCACCAGATGATGGCGTCGCGCAGGGGCCGCAGATCCTTGTCCAGACAGACGAGGCCATGCATCTGATAGCTGATGCCGATGGCGTCGATCGAGTCAGCGGCTAGCGGGTGGCCAGTGGCGGAGAGCACGTTGCCCAGCGCCGTCTTGAAATACTGCCACCAGTCGTCGGGCCGCTGCTCGGCCCAGCCCGGCTGCAGGGCTTTGATGGGGGCCTCGGTCTCGGGGCTGTGGGCCGACGCCACACAACACCCGCTCGCGGCATCCACCAGCGCCACCTTGACGCTGCTGCTTCCCAAGTCTATGCCTAAAAGATATCCCATTTGTACGCTACTTTTCGTTTTTGTTCTTCCACAGGCGGCTCATCTCCTCAAGCGTCTTGCCCTTGGTCTCCGGCACCAGCCGCCACACGAACACCGCCGCCACGAGGCACATGACACCGTAGAGGCCGTAGGTAAACCAATGGCCGAAGTTGTCGCCCGCGACGATGTGCATGTTGAACATCGGGACGAAGGTGCTGCTGACCACGAAGTTGAATATCCATTGTGCCGCTACCGCTACGGCGACGGCCGCGCCACGGATGGTGTTGGGGAAAATCTCCGAGATCAGCACCCAGCAAATCGGGCCCCAGGAGAACATGAACGAAGCCGAATAGAGCATGATCGAGACCATCGTCACCAGCTGCAACCCCTCGGCACCGAAAGTCAGCGCCACCCCGAAGGCACCCAGCGCCATACCCAGCGAGCCCGTGATCAGGAGCGGCTTGCGGCCCCACCGCTCGACGGTGAAGATGGCCACCAGTGTGAAGAGGATGTTCACCACCCCCATCATCACGGTGTTGAACATCGGGTCGGTCATACCCATGTCGCCGAAGATGCGCGGCGCATAGTAAAGCACCGCGTTGATACCCACAATCTGCTGGAACACGCTGAGCATCACGCCCACGAAGACCACGAGCCATCCGTAGGCGAAGAGCCGCTCGCGGCGCACGACGATGGTCTCCTTGATGTCGGCCAGGATACTTTCAGCGCGGTCGGCGCCGTTGATACGCGACAGGATGGCGCGGGCGCGGTTGTCGCGACCTGACATCACCAGGTAGCGCGGCGACTCGGGCACCAGGCAGATGAGCACGGCGAAGAGGGCCGCCGGGACGGCCTCGGAGCCGAACATATAGCGCCAGCCCGTCTCGATGGTCCACGGATCGCTGCCGGCGGCCACGCGGTTGAGGCCCTGGCCGATCTGCTCGATGACGGGATTGGTGTGCGAACCCAGGATCATGAAGTTGACAAAATAAACCACGAGCTGCCCGAAGATGATGGCAAACTGGTTCCAGCTGACCAGCATGCCGCGCTTCCCGGCCGGAGCGACCTCGCCGATATACATCGGGCAGATGGCGCTGGCAAGACCCACACCCATGCCGCCCACGACACGGTAGATATTGAACGCCACCAGCAGTCCCAGCGACGGCACTCCGCGCTGGAAGAACAGGAACTCCGGATGCATCGATCCGAGGGCCGACACGAAGAAAAGCACGCCGGCCAGCACCAGCGAGCGCTTGCGACCCCACCGCGAGGCGAACAGACCGCTCAGCGCCGAGCCCAGGATGCATCCTATCAGCGCGCTGCTCGACGTGAAGCCGTGCATGAAATCGGTATATTGGAAATCGCTGGCGCCGAGGAAGAACGCCTGAAGGCCCTTCTCGGCACCACTGATGACGGCCGTATCGTAGCCGAACAGCAAACCACCCAGGACAGCCACCAGCACGATACTGTACAGGTAGCCCTTACTCCCCTTTTCGTTATTCATTTTCATTCTGTCTTCTTTATTACAGCACATTCATTTCACTATGCAACAGACGGTTGTACCCAATCGTGCACTATTTGACCATAGTGCAAATATACACAAAAAATCTTATTTCAGGAGTACCGAAAACCGACTTCTCCCCCCCGACAGACGATATGTTTCCTATCTGTCTCGACCGTACTTTCTCTGTACCTTCTCCGTACCCCCTCCGTGCTTCTCCGTGGCGTGCACGGAGGACGTATGGCGCGGGTCTTGCGCGGGTGCTGCTTTGTTATGTAAAGGTGAATAAAACGTGAAATTCATTTATGGCAATTGACGGCAATTAACGTCAAACAACAACGGCGTTGTCTCGCTGTCTTGATGTCTCGTTGTCTTGAGGACTGAGATTTGAGACTGTTCAGTCGCCTTCCGCCGCCATCGGCAGTTGGTTTTCCTCCTCGGTGTTGTAGGGGACAGGCTTGTGGCGGTAAAGGGAGAGCAGGTTCTCGTTAAGCAGCAGCTCCACCTCGCGCATCGTGTGCTCTATGACGGCAGGCTTCAGCTGGCACTCCCATACGACGATGACGTGCCAACCGTTCTCCTGCAGCACACGGTAGTTCTCTTGGTCGCGCTCCTGGTTGCGGCGTATTTTGGCGACCCAGAAGTCGCGGTTGGACGAGGGTATCTTACAGCACGCCGAGTTCCCTAGGAAGTAACCACTCCCCTCTCCTATGGGAGAGGGGTTGGGGGTGAGGCTATGCCCATGCCAGAAGCACCCGTTGACGAAAATCGCCGTCCGGTAGCTCCGCAGCACGATATCGGGCTTCCCCGGCACGCTTTTGACGTTCAGCCGATACCGATACCCATGACTCCACAGCCACCGCCGCACCTTCAGCTCCGGCTTCGTCCCCGAGCCCTTGATATGCGACATGCAGCGATGCCGCTGCTCTGGTGTCATCGTGTCGGTCATCGGACAATAAAATTGATATTCACACTTGATAATGCAATTGTTCAATTCCGCCTGTCCAGCAAATTACCAGCAAATTAAAAATCATTTCACTCAGTACTGTCTTTCAATACATTACGCCCATTCGTTTGGAATTGACTCATACCTCCGGCAAATTACCAGCAAATTAGAATGTATTTTACCCAATCCTAGTTACCAACGCATTACATACATTTGACCGAAATCGCATCATGCCTCTGGCAAATTACCGGCAAATTAAATTGAGATCCGTATCGGGTAAATTTATTATTGTTTCCCATGGTAATTATCGTTGTTCAAAAGCCTTGTCTGTATTTTATAATGTTTTCTACTGAGGAGAATAGTGGTTCTCCTAAAGTATATGTGCCGAATTCTTGTTTGTGGTTTTTGCGAAGGTCATTGAGTAAACGCACAATATCCAATCGGCCGATATTTACCTCTTCATCGAAACGAAAGAAGAAATAGTCGCCGCTTACCTCTGCCGGATACCAGGTGTCTCGCATACGCGCTTCAGAAACTTTCTTTGCCGTGTCTTTCACGTGGAACACACGATATTCGCCAGTCTCGTTGACCCCATAGGTATAAAGTATCACAAATCGCACCTTCTGCTTTTCATAGAATGAGGCAGTATGTGCCCCCTCACGCGGGTCCTCACCCTTCAACTGCAGGCGCACATTATACACCAACGAGCCTTTGTCGTTGTTGCCCAATATCCACTGCAGTTGTTCTTTCGACTTGTAGTAACCCACCAGCACGCCCTCATTCTGATAGCGCTCTAGATAATGCATCGTGAGCCATTGCGACGAAACTATCGGTTGCTGCAGTTCCTGCTCAATGTCTGCCTTCAGCACCTCGTGGGGATCTTTGCCCATTCCGCATTCCTCGATGACAAAATATTTCTTCAACTCTTCGTACTGTCCCTGCGTCTCCGCAAGTTTCTTCTGTGGACGGGCATAGGCATAATACATCGCACGGTCTTCGCCGTAAGGTTGAAATACACGGCCGTTCAGTTCATAGAAGTGCTGCTGTAGGTAGAGTGCACCGTCAACACCCAAACGAGCCCGCATAGCGTAAATTTGGAATTCCTTCTGTATTACTTGACGTATCTCTTCGCGGAATATGTCGCGCACTTGCCGTTTCCATTGAGCTTTCTCATTCGACTTGTCGCGTGCGTAGAGATAGATCACATACAGGAAGTTCACGTCATATTGCGACAGGAAGAGCGTGTCACGGTCGAACAGCCTGTCGGGAAACTGGTACGACACCCTGGTGCAATGGAGGCCTTTCCCGTCGCAATGTTTGACGATATTCTCTTGTGCAATGTATTTATGGTCGTCGTAAACGAAAGCGCTGATGAAGAAATTGGGTATCACGTCATAGCCTTCTGTCATCGAGGCGTCCTGCAGCCTTATGTCACTGAATCGCTCCCGATCCTCCTTCCGCTGCGCTTTGTCCTTGTCGTCATACGCCGTCTCGTCGGCCAAGAATAGGTTGATGTTCCATTGTATCACATTGCGGGCGTAGGTGTATTGCTTGTAGATTGATTCCGAGGTCAGCGAGTGTCCGCTCTTGTAGTATTTCGAGTCACCAATATAATATACCTCGCGGTCAGTCTGTTGGTCGGACGAGGTCAGCGCCAGGTCGGTGTACATATGGTCTACCCTCTTCCCGTCGGTTTGGTCGGCCAATCCTTTAGGTATGTTGTTGTGCGGAGTGCCTATCAGTTCGTCAATCATCGCCTCGAACACCACGTTGAAGCTCTTGGCCAGGATATACTCCTGCGCGTGGGTGTTGATGGCTATGCGGTACGAGTTCTCAAAGAAAGCGTAGCAGAGGTCCCACAGCTGGAGGGCTTTGTCAGAAAAGTACTTGTACTTAATCTGCATCAGCCGCATCTTCCCCATACCCCGCAGATACTGCTTGAACTGTTTGCCCTGTATCAGTTCGTACTGTATGTTGATGGGCGCGTTGAACCCGTATTCCTGGTTTAGGTAGTTCAATATGCTGAAAAAAATGACGAAGAGTTCCCCCTCGTAGTTCACCACCCGTTTCTTGTTGACGGGATTCAAGTACACCACATCATTGCCCTGGATGAATCCCTGTGTGTGACTGATGGTTCGGGTCCAGTTGATTTTGTTGTTCCCGCGGTGCAGGTTCTTGATGGTGAAGAGCACGAAGTCGCGATTGTCACGGTTGAATTCGATGAGCGAGAGGACGATGTCCAGATAGGTTTCGGTCCTGTGGCGGCGTCCTTTGCCCGCTTGCGGGAGGTGTTTGTAGAGGATAGCCTTGCTCTTGGGGTTGGCCGTGTAGAACACATTCAGCGCACGGTAGACCCATACCGAGAACTCATAGATGAATTTGCGGTACTCCTTGCTCAGGCGCTCCTGCCCCTCGGGAGTGAGAACCATTTCTGGTGTCACTGCTATCTCGCCCTCGTCTGTTGCCTGTTTGATGCCCACAAGTGTTTCCTGTTCGGTCAGCAGCACTTTGGGCAGTATGAACACACAGTCGTGCAGATGTGGGTTATAGAAATAACCCACATACTGCACACTCACCTTCTTATCGATATCTTGAAGCACATAGATGTCCTTCAAAATTTTCTCCACAAGGTGGCTGTCGTACTGGTGTTCTTCAAACAGGATGTACATCAGTTGTTGTTTTTGTTTTGCAACAAGAAAAAATCTTTTTGCTGCTCAATTTCCCGGCGGAGTTCTTCTTGGGTGGGCAAATAGGTTAAATACTTTGCCGCAAATAGCTGGTCGCTTCCATTCAGTACGGAGTAGTGGGCTACATCCTCGTCGGTATCGGCACAAAGCAACAGGCCAATGGTGGGGTTGTGCCCTTGGGGGAGCATCATCTCATCGTACATTCTGACGTACATATCCATCTGTCCTACATCTTGATGGCGAAGTTTTGTGGTCTTCAGGTCGACCAACACAAAACATCGCAGGTTATAATTGTAGAACACGAGGTCGATATAATAGTCCTCTTTCTCGGTGTGGATACGCTTCTGACGGTCGGCCAAAGTAAAGCCTTTGCCCATCTCCATCAAGAATGGTATCAGGTGGTCGATAATACTTTGCTCCAAATCACTCTCTGTATAATCTGTGTTATTCTTGAATCCCAAGAACTCGGCCACAACAGGGTTTTTCAGATACTCCAGTTTATCCTGCAACGGAGCTGTCAGTTGTTTCATCTCGCCACGAACAGCGTCTTTGTTTTGCGACTGGAGCAGGCGATGATAATACTGGCTGCTGACATTACGCTGGAGTGTACGGGTGCTCCACATTTCACGGGCAGCCTCCTGTTCATACCAGTCGCGAGCCTCCTTGTTAGATTCCTGAAGAATAATACTATAATGCGACCATGTAAGCCTTATCGGAGATTTTGCAGTCAGTGTCTGCAAAATGCTTGGATGTTGTGATGAATTACTCAGAGATTTTGCAGTCAATGACTGCAAAATGTTTGCGACTTCTGATTGTGCACACACTGCGTTCACAATCGTAGATTCTCTACTCACTGCGTGGAAAATGTCAGGATGACTTTGATAGAAATCCACAAAGTTATATAGGTTTCTCATAGAGAATCCACTTCCATATCTTTCAAGGAGTGACTGCGCCAAGTTTTTCACTACTTGCTGACCATATTCAGCACGCTTTTCTTTCAACACCTCGTGCTGGATGCGCATACCCAGCAGCCAGTTCCTCTTTATCAAAGTCTCGTTTATTTGACGATAAGCTATAGCCTGTGCCTGTTCAATGATGTTGCAGGCATCCTGCAACAGTCCTTCTTTTTTTGATTTTGGGGCTTGATGGGGTTGTATACTGCTCTTGGCCATATTTCCATACATTAATTGTTCTGCTCTTCTTTGTCCTTTTTCCAGTTCAGCACTTTGTCGAGGAAGTCTTTCAGTCGTGTCTCGTTCACCTTTTCGCCGGCTTCGTCGTAGAAGTCCGGGAAGGTGAGGTCTTTCATTTCATCCTTGTCATTCTTGTAACGGAACAAGGAAGCGTCCTCGAAGCCGTAGTCCTTGAACACGTCGTTCCATAGGTAAAAGATTACCTTGCTCACAAATGTCTCGGGGCTGATGGTGCCGTCGCCTGCGGCCTTGCAGAAGAAATATCCGAGCTGCTTGTCGGCGCTGGAGGTCATCGAGGCAATGATCTCGTTGATTCGCTGTATGAACTCCCACCAGTCGTATTCTGTGTCGGAGAGTTTTATCTTGTAGTTCTCTTCGGGGTGGTTCTTGATTTTCATATATGTCCAGTCCCAGCGGCGCTTGAAGGCGCTGTCGATGGGGAATAGGCTCTGGTCGCTGGTGTTCATCGTCGCCAGCAGGCTCATATTGGGAGGGAGAGCCATAAATCCGTAGCCTGCTTTGTCGTCGCCATAGCGTTTCGCCATTGTCTCGGGGTAGCCTGGTATTGCCAAGTCCGTCAGGTGATCGCATATGTCGGTGTCAGCCTTGATGGGGTAGGTGCTCCAGCCGTCGTCGTCGCGATCCAGCAGTTGGAAAATGTCACCGAATATCTGGGCGCAGTTTCCGCGGTTGATCTCTTCTATCACCAGTGCTATCTCCTGTTGTGGGTTTTGCCAAGCCTGGCGGTAGGTCTCGAGGAAGGCTTGTTCCACGAATTCGTATGTGAGGTTGCCTGATTCACGGTCACGGTGAGGTTTGTAGCACCCCACGAATGTTGCGTAGTCGCTGTCGGGGTGGAAGGTCGTGCGAATGCAGTGTAGGCCTGCTTCTTCCTTTTCTTTGATGGTATGCGACTTGCCAGTGCCAGGAGCGCCGTAGTAGATTATCTGGGAGGGAATAATGTATTCTATCCCTTTTGATAGAGGGACTGAATGAATAATCAGACTCTCATCTAGAATCATTTTAGCCATCTGGTGAATGGTCGATTCATAGCCATATTCATATTTATCAATACGACTTTCTCCGCTTAATGCGTTACGTGCATCTCTAGGCATTGAGTCGGGGTTTGCTTGAACAAATTTTACGAACTCATCCAAAATGGCTTTGGATATTGTACGCAAACCACTGGCGCCCCTGCTTGTTGATTTAACAATGTAGCAAAGTTTATCTTCGTCAACAATCTCAACTTGTCCGTTAAGCGAAATATCGCCAATCCTTAACTTTACCATATAACTATCTGTTGTATTTTTTGTTATTCTGTTCTTGGAAGAACATCTGTAAGTTGGATTTCTTTGAATGGAAGCAGGTCTATTTTATACGACAAGTCTTCCACACAATCTGGAATATCTCCAAAGGGGTTTATATTGCTTGCAGGATATGCATATATTTTTTTCAAAACAAACCGTTTGTTCTTCGCGTCGACAGGGGATACACGTCTCTTCTCTTTTTCCAAATTGATAGAGAACTGCAGACCATTACAATAGCCAGGAGAATCCAATAGACCAGATATTATATCTTCAATTGTACGACCGGTATTATTTTCTTCTAATACTATTGCAACCAAGTAATTTTTATCTGCGGATGAAAACAACTGGTCGTGCTTAATTGTGAAACTCAATGCCTCTCTCGCAGTGGTTTTTACTTCAAAATTGGCGCTGGGACATACAAAATCCAATTTGGATGATGGTCCATCTGTATGCCAATATGTGGATAAATCAATTCCGTGATTTTGATATATATATTCAATGAATAGTAACTCTCCCATCAAGCCGATAAGGTTTTTGTAATGTTGTTCCTTGGGAAGTTGGAATAGTTCAACAAGTGAATCAAAGAAAGCCATAAAATCTCGGCCGCTCATATAGGTTGCATGAGCTAAGCAAAGATTGACAAATGCACTAAGATTGGATTCGCTATCACTAGTTTCTGTTAAAATTAGTTCCACGGAGTTGTAATGACCATTTTCAAAAGACGGCACAGAAGCATTAAAGGCTGACACATAGATATTTGTTTCTAAACATAGAAAATCGGTCTTAATACTCATATCGGAACAATGCTCCTCATTGTGCGCCATATATTGTACATTCCCGTTCGAAGCAAACAATCCGGTATTGCAAGGAAATTTCTCCATCAAATAGAGCGTATTGTCCTTTGGAGTAGAAAGAATCTTATTTAGCAGTTGGTTAATATCCATCATTGTCCTTTATAAAGTATTTCTTATTTTTAGGAATATATATCGCAAACATATATTGATCTTTCCCGATACGATTAGCTTTATTCAATCCAGGAGACACATAGTGTATCTGAATATTAATCTTAGTTGGGTCAACCACTACTTTTTTATCACCAAAATATGTTAACCTCGATTCATCCATAGTGTTGGCACCTTGGTGCAGTGCTTTGATTCTATCTTGAGCAGCATCATTGTATATAGAACGATAACGTGTCTTATCGTCATTGTCCGTCCACATGAGGATAACAGGAATGTCGGATTGGTCGACCAGTTCAAGAAGATACTTCTTATTAAAAGGTTCTCTGTCAAAAGCTGTATTGATGGACTCAATAAGCAATCTTAATTGCTCCGCAGAGAATAATGCGTATTGAGCAGTTGGTTGACCAATATTGCTGCCTTTTGTAGTTTTGTTCCATACAGGAATAGAAGTAATCAAGTCTCCAATATGAGCATTGTTATCACGTATATCATCATAGTTCGTTACAATAAATTTCTGCTTAATCCAGCGATTCTTGAACGATATAGTCTTGTATTTCGCCTTATTCTTGGCTGTGGGCTTTTGCTTTGTATCTTCGGCTTGAATGATAATATCCTTAATTTCAAGCAGACCTTTTTCTACATCTTCAAATTGCTCCCACAAATCATCTTCTACTTCTGCGAGTACCGTAAACTCTTTGGAGATTTCTTCTGTTGTGAAAATCTTGCACAAGTCTAAATATTTACTACGGTATCCGAACCAACGTGCTCGTTGGAGTGTAGTATCCATATTGCCGCCATTTTTAGCGAAGCGGGTGAAATAAGACACAATCAGATTCGGAAAAGTAAGACCACGCTGGAGAAGGTCACCTCCAATGTATATCTTATGCATTTTGGTCAACTCAATATCCTTGGTGTGTTTCCCAAGACCGTTTTGAAGAATGGCTCCCGTAGATTGGATAACCTTAGATATTTCTTCAAGAAGAGTATCATCAAAAGGATACTGTGATTTTACTTCTCCTTTAAGATACTTATCATAACTCTTCTTTAAGAAATTCTTGTAATAGATAATACTTTCATTTTCAACGAAGGATTGTCTTATTTCTCCTAACAGGTCATATATAGAAGAATAAATACTGCCGTGAGCCGCAACCGTTCTATCTACATGAATGATCATATCCGAAAGCATATCCTTTTTTCGCGATGCTCTCAGACGCTTGATAGCACTTGCAATGAAGAAATAGTATATAGCCTCCTTCAGCGAGACTGTCATTCGTGCGGAATAATCATCGTTTTCATCCACAGTTGCAATTATATCATTTTCCCCCAAATGATATATACTTGCTCCATCATACCCCATACCCGGTTGTACTGTATGAATAGATGCGGGATTAAGTTCGCTAATATCTTCTTGGAATATATTTGCTTGCGGTGTAGCTGTGACAGACAAGTACAATGGATTCTCCAATACTTGTTTGAGTTTCTGTATGCACTTATACGTGGGTGTTGAGTCTCGCAGTTTATCCTTTGCCGTGTTTAAACTGGCTTGGTCGCCTTCGTCATCTATGATAAATGGGACAAGACCATGCACAGATTCCATTACATTGGTAATAGCCCGAAGTGCTACTTTCATTGCGGGCGGACGCTTCAAGCATGTAATAATGATTGGCCTGTCTTCCTCGACTAGTTGTTTGACGAATTCTGGATCTAAACTATTAATATGAATGGACTCCTTGGTTAAATCATTCGTGGTAAATAAGACCGGATTCTCAGAGAATAGAACTTCATTCCCTCCCTCAGTGTTAAATGTACCTCCAAATCGTTCAGTACTCTGCCTAAGCAAATCTTTATCGTAGCCACCCAAGATAAGTAAGAAGTTGTAACCGTTATCAAAAGCCAAAGCTGTTAATAGTTCCAAGTTAGACGTCTTACCGGATTGCACCTTTCCCACGAGGAGAGAGTTGTGATTTCCCAATGGATTACCATGCACTTGCTGCATTAACTTTTGATATGTAGCACGCACATTAAGCACGATATTATTTGCACCTATTTCACCATATGATTCTATATGACGCTGGTGAATACGCGCGAAATACTTACCTTCCACAATAGGAATTGACGATCCGGGTCTATTAACAATATATTGCTCCATTATTCTTCGTCAGATAACTCTTTTAAGTAATTATTTATATGCATTCTAAACGCATTAGGACTAATCATTCCTTCTTCGTTAGCGTTATTCTTTGCACGTATCTCTGCAAGCGCAAAAGCTATTGCAAATTTTTCCAACACGGTTTTAAAGTCTTCCTTTTCGGAGAATGGTTTGAAGAACGGATGGTTAATATTCAACTGAATACTTGCGCTACTACCATTCTCAGCCGGATCTACTTTAATCCAAGTAGAAGAATTACCCTTTGTCCATTGAACAGTAATGTTGCATTTACTCAAAGCGTCCAAGGGAATAGTATACGGACGTATTTTGTCATCTACTTCTTCCGGTTGATTATTTTGTTCAGTTTGATACTCCCTATAAAGATCCAGGTCGGATAGTAAGTCTTGTTGTACATCAGGAGTTAAGGGAGGTGCAATTGGAGGAGTGTCTACAACAGGTCTTGCAAATGAGTTATTGATAGACTCTTGGACAGAATTATGTACGTTATCAGATACGGCTTGAGAAGTTTCCTCCTCTCTTGCACGCTCCTTATTTGTCAGTTTGGCGATATCAATATACTCTTGTATGCGAGACTTTAACTCTCTTATGAATGATTCTTCAAGGCCATCGTCCCACACAAAACCGTCTTTTGCTTGGTTGATTGGGAAATCATCCAAATCTAATTCGCCAAATAGTTTGTGCGCTATTGTACTTTGCGCTTGACCAAAGATTTCATCGGGTTTGTAATTAAAATCTTCACCGCCTACAACAACACGATTTCGTCTAAACAACGTAAAACCGGCACGCCCGAAACCACCATTTGCCAATATACCAACGAAACCAACAACATGATGAGTCGTTTCATCAAACTCAAATGAAAAGTCGAGTTCTTTTTTCCAGATACGATTTCTAAATGAGAGGCAATCGTATTCATCATAATACAGAGCATCTCCATTATAAAAAATACGTACCAATCCATTGTTTAAATCTCGACGGTACATGCTCTTGAGAATATCGACAATTTTGTTTTTCGTGCGCGGAGAGCCAATCTTTTTCGTAACATCACGAATGATGATAGTCGTCCCGTGAGTAGACGCATCTGTGTGAGTACGTTTAATTGAAACAGAGTTTACATTATTCTTACGCAACTCCGGTATATTAATCTCGGTGAAGTATTCGTATGTAGAACCTAAGCGTGTAGAACGAACGGACCAGATGTTTCCAAACCACGATGCTGCGGTTTTAAGCCCCATACCGAACTCGTTTCGTCCATCTTTGTTTACAGGTGGAGAATCAATCTTTACAGCTCTACTAAAGTCTTCAATCTCCATTCCAAACGCAGTATCTTCTATTGTAAGGATGTCGTTCTCAGAATCGTAATTGATAATTACATCTACCTTTTCTATTCCAGCATTGGCAAGTTCCTTCTGATGGGAGTAAAAAGATTGTGTCGAGTTATCTACAAACTCTGCAATAGCATACCAAGGCTTGTAATTTAAGCGAGAAAATACGCCAATAACTCCAGCTTGTGGTTGGATATTCAACTCTTGTATATCAAATTCATTTTCCATAATCATCTATTAGCGTATTTAATTAAATCTTTAGCTATCATCTTTACAATCTCCACATCTACCGCATTTCCTAATGCTTCATAGATTCTTGCTTTGTTTAATCCTTCAAAGGAGAGATCTCCCATTCCCTGTATTCTAGCGGCTTCAACCATTGTCATAAATCGTCCGTGATGCTTGTTTCCTTGCTTATCAACATAGTTCTCGCCTGGGAATACAGGAACTTGTGATGCCATGAATGTTAGAGCGGGGGAATAAGTTGGACGTTTGACACGTAGACCTGAAGGTCGGAATTGAAGAATTTTATCGTCAATAGTCATATGTTCCGATTCATCACAATTCCACTCGAACTTCATAAAACTATTTTCCCAATCTACTATTTGCGACTTCCACTCGTCAATCCAATTTTTATTTTCCAAATAAAAACTTCTGTTCTCTCGGATGAATTTCTTTTTCCAATCAGGGAATGTGGAAGTCTTGTTTGTTTGTGCATAGTTAGGAAGTTGGCTTATACATTCTTCTTTTGTTTTCCCCTCAACGGTAGCACCTAATTTGCCATGTCGCCCCCTTAGTTGAGCTACACTCTGGAATGCAGGTGCTTTGCCCTCAAATGCATAATCCGCTCCGAATTCCATGGCCCAAATTGGTGAGGCTGGTAGTTTGGCATGATGCTGGCTGCATAAATCTAAGAATTGCTGCCAGACATCAATATAATGCCGTTGGATTTCTTTGAGCGGTTGTGGGTGTGTGGGGTTTTCTTTCTCAATTATTTCGTGTATATTGCAAGTCGCTTTCTTCGGTTTTGTCGGGAATTCAAAACCATCTAAACTATCACCATCATCTTTTTTGATACCAACAATATAAATGCGTTTGCGATATTGGGGGTAACCATATTCGTGTGGAGATATAATGATAGACTTTATATCATAATTTAGTCCGCCATCGTTTAATTCTTTTGTTAAACGTTCTTGAATTACTTTCCATGTTTTCCCGTCATCATGTGTTTCTAGATTAGATACATTTTCTAAGAAAATTAGTCTTGGGCGACGTATCTCTATGATTTTTGCAATATAATTAAAAAGAACGCCACGACCTTCTTCATCTTTAAACCCTTGCTGTTTTCCAGCCTTACTAAATGGTTGACAAGGGAATCCTCCACACAAAATATCATGTTCGGGGACGTGATTTAATATGTCTTCCTCCGTTTGTAATTGTGTTATATCTGAATTGATGCGTTCATATGGAAACTGATAATTTCGTGAATAAAGGCGACGTAAATCCTCCTTTAATTCGGAAACGTATACGCAATTCACGGCAAATCCCATTTCCTTACCTAATTTATTGAAGGCATGATGGAATCCTCCTAGTCCGGCAAACAGATCTACCATTCGCAAATCATCCAGATTCTCTTGTAGTGGTAGTTCTCCTTGTATAGCTCTTAATATATCATTGCCAGTTATATAAAACGGTGCGGCAAAAACTTTTTTCGCATAATCTGGATATTTAACATGCGCATAGTTGACAATTGCAGAAATGGAGATGTTCGATGAAAAATATTCTCTGCCTAATTTATATACAATATAGGACTGCCTCTTTTTTGTTCTAGTATTCTGCGGGTACTGCATCGCTTTCATCTCATCAAATGTCTTAATAGAATAATGAAGACATTCAAAGATTCGTACTTTTTTATTATCAGAATAGTTGTATAAAATTATGTAATCAGGTAGTTCTCCTGTCCCAATAGCACCATTTCTACATGAATCTTCTGCTACAGCAAACCGCGTGTTATATAGGCAATAATTTCTTTGTGGATTTCTTCCGAAAATCCATTTTGCCTGTCCTTGCCTATATCCACCAACAAGAAACGACTTGTTAGTGTGTGTGTTTATATCAAGCACGGGGAGATTACTATGTTCAATACCCTTAACCATGATAAATTGGCGCCGTCGCCGCTAATTAATTGTTTCTTTGCTCTTTGTTTATCCTGTTTTATTTGTTTTCTATATATAATATTAATCTGCAAAGATACAAATAATTCCTAAAATGGAAAAAAAACTTTGCCATCAGTGACTATATCACCAGCACCACTGCTCCACAAGTAAGCATTTGTGCCATTACTAGCACACTACTATTGAGTGGACTTCTCCCCTGTAGCGTTATTGAGAATCTGCTGCAACCGTAGTGCAAGCGGCTTGTATTTCATCATTTTGAATTCGAAAGGCCCATCGGTCAGTACATCCTGCATATGCGGCAGGAGTTGCTCTATGAAAGCAAGCTTCTCGGGTTGGTTTGTTTCTGGCGGGAACAACTCCATCATCTGTTTGACAAAAAGGTGCTGTATATCCCTGTCTGAATGGGATATGGATTCCCACAACTCATCGACAGGAAGAGACAGCAACTGCTCTAGGTCAATTCGGTTTGTATATTGCCGGTACTCTTCCGGGGCGCCCTTCCGGATAAGATTCAACAATTCCCCGCTTCTTTCTGCTTTTCGCCTTTCACGGAAGTCGTTATTGATGTCGATAATATACTGTTCCAGTTTCTCATATCTGGAATCATAGGGGTTATCTTTTTTCTTCCATTCATACAAATCGCCCTCAAACAAGGGAGCCCAATTGGCCTTTTGCCTATTGATGGCGTCTAAGAAGACAGCATCGTCAATATCCAGGCAGCGGATGTTGTTCATCTTCAACTCCAGATATCGTGCATACAAAACAGAGATGTCACGCGGGTTGTATCGGTCTTGCCTGAGGAAGTTCTTTACTTGGGAGAGCAGCTCGTCGAGACCGAAGTCGTCAATCATTCTCCAATCCATCATTTTGAGGAGACACTGTCCGTAATCAGTTTTCCTCTTTTCAATATATTCGTCTTCCTCTTTTTTCATTTCAGCCTCAAACGTGGTTTTGTCGAGGTCTCCATGCTGGATATAATGGGCTATCGCTTTTGAAGAAAAAGATGTCCTCAGATAATCGCCATATCGGGAGAGTTTCTCAATGAAAGGATTCTTATCTTTGTTGGTTTGCTCATATCCGCTTCGGGCAATATCAAAAATTGTAGCGGTGGTATATGGGGTGGTATGACAGGCCAGCCAATCCAAATCGCTTGCGCTGGCACCGGACTTATACTCTATAGAATAAATGCAGGCAAACGAAAGATACCCTTTGCGGAAGTCGTCGGCAAACTGACGTTCTGCGATCTCTTTGAAAATCTTCTCGAATATGTCTAGGACAAAGATAAGGGTTCTCAAGTTGGTGCATTCACCGAGTCGGAAAATGTCCAAGATTAGGGTTTTGTGAGACACGAGGAAGTATTGGTAGGAAGACGGACTGTTCTTGAAACATTCCTTGACTATACTGTCGAACTTTTCTTCCGTCGAGGGCAAATAGTGCAGGGTATACCTTATTGTCTTCTCTTTAAATTGCTTGTATTCGTTGTCCTCTTTCGTTTCGTTGCAGATGACAATGACTTTGATCCTCTCTCTTTCGACAAACTGGTTGACAACACCCAAGACTTCTTTGGCGGACATTTTCGAGCGCTCCAAGTCGTCAAAAATCAGCACAATGTTTTTGGGCGTTTCCCTTTTATCTAGCAGTTGCAATATCCGTTTGTTGTCAACAGTGTAACGATCTGAAGCCCAACCCAAAAAGGCGGAAAGTACGGATTCGGCTTTCGAGTGATGAAATTTGGAAAATAATCTTTTCTTTACGCTGTTTGATTCTGGGACTGCCATTATTATTTCCCATCGAATGTCCAACTGGACCTTCTCGGCAGATTCCGCACCGTATAAGCTGTAGACAATTGGTTTGTATTTCTGGGATGGATTAGTATTTGGACAATTATGGTTTCGTATAAAGCAGGTCAAATCATTTTCAACAAAAAAAGATTTCCCGCAACCCCATACGCCGTTAATCATTATGGCATAATCAGTATGTTCTCTTTTCAAATAGTCTTTGACAACTTCTTGTATTGCATTTCCGTTCATATAAATGATTTTTTACAGTGGGTATCGTCCGCTGTCAAGGTATGAATTATGGATTCTTTATTATACGTGGGTGCTCCTAGACGGGCAATAAAAAATGGATGGTGTCGGAGGTGCGGGAGCGGGTGGAGCGGAGGAAGGCGTAGAGGTGAAGTGGGAATGCGTTAGTGTGGGATTGCGTTAATGTGTTAGTATTTACCTGTGTGGGGTCGGTGGGTTGGAGCCATTCGGTAGGGAGGACGGCGGTGACGAGGCCGGCGGAGCGAGGGACGGGGTCGACGAGTCGGCCGGTGCATAGGGCGGGACAATAGACAAAGAGGAAAAACTCGTCGGTGGCGTTGCCGCCATAAATATGGCTGTCGAAAATGACGGTGAGGACATTCTTGTCGATGGTGGCCGAGGTGATGGCCACGCTCTCCACCGATCCGCGACTGACGATGATGCGAGAAAGGTCGATCTCGCCGTCGGGGGTGAAGCAGTCTTTGTTGAGGTGCTTGAAGATGGCGTAGGTGCTGTTGTGCTCCTTGAGGGCGTGCCAATGAAGTCCGACAAGGTGGGCCGCCTTCATATATGACGAGAGCTTGGAAACTATCGCGAAGTTGCTGCGGTGGGCCTGCTGCGCCTCGGTTTGCGGATTGGCCACGGAGGTGGGCATAGAGCGCTCGCATTGCCGCCCGTGCCAGGTGTAGTATATCTTGTTGCCGAGTTTACCGCTCTCGGAGGAGCCTTTTTTAGTTGCCATAGTTGCTGTGTTTTAGTGCTATAACGACGGGAGGACGGTTTTATTGTGCCGCTGCCTTACTGCAGGCAAGCATTAGCCAAGGTGCAGACATACCCTTGGCATACCCAATGGGTATCATAGTGCCTGTCATCCCGGAGGGAAGGGTGGGGCAAGGGTATATGAAGGACTATGGTGCATCGATGGTACATTATAGGTACCTCTAAGGTACATACTTGCTACCATAGACTTGGTATAGAGATGGTATAGGCTTGGTATAGGGATGGTACGGACTTGCCGCTGATTGCAACTTGTTGATTTATATATTCTTCTTAAGAAGAATATATATTATAGGGGAGCAAGGGAGGAGATGCTGGTGCATCGCCACCAGGGAAATCTATGTGAGGGCGGAACTGATGCCGTGGGTTGGCGTCAACGGATATGATATGACCCCTTGCGGGGCTTGTGGTAAACGGATGAGAGGTATCTGGCGGCGATTACTGCTGGTTGTCGTCGATGTTGACTGCTTCGGCGCTTTCCTTGAGGTCGCGGATGCGGTTCTGGATGCGTTTGAGCGCTGTGATGGCGACGATGCGCTCGATGCCGTTGGCGAAGATGCCGACACCGAGGAGTACACCGAAGATGGTGCCTACGCCGGCAGGGTTGCGCAGGGCGAAGAAACCAAGGATAAGACTGCACAAGCCAAGCAATGCCATAAGCCACCAGCGGTCATAGCCGGCACGCTTGTAGTCGAAAGACAGCACCGCCAGGGAGATGCCTTCGAACATAACCCAAATGGCGAAGACGACGACAAGGCTCTCTGCAGCTATGAGGCCGTTGCACACGAAAAGGACTCCGACGACAATCTGGAACATTGCCAGGAGCGTGGTGGAACCTGCATTGGGCAAATATTTTTGAGCTTTCAACCCGAACAGAAGGCCGAACACGCCTGTGAGCAGTATGAGAAGGCCTATGATGGAGGCCATAGCGACGAAGCTTTCGCCGGGATTGAGGATGCATATCACGCCCAACACTATGAGCAGCAGGGCGGTAACGATAAGGTAGAGGTTGACTTTTTTCATATAGTTTAATATGTTTTCAGTTATTAACGAAAGTGTCAAGATAATATTGCATTGGACGAGTGTTTTATAACCAACTCCTGAACGGCTGTTGATTACAGATATTCCATATAATTGTCAGGAGTTATCACGACAGTTTCCTTGACGTTGTATGCATCGGTGAAACTTTTTGAGAACAACACCTTCTTTGTCGGATTCCACTTCATCTCAAAGGCGGTCATAGCTCCGTCGCTCTCTTCTATTAGGTCGATTTCCTGCTGCAACGTGGTGCGCCAGAAATAGCGGTTGCAATAGTATCCGCTATAGTGGTTGCGTTTCATTCGTTCAGCGATAAAGAAATTTTCCCACAATGCACCGATGTCGTCACGCAGATTAACCGGTGCAAATTGCTGTATGATTGCGTTGCGGACTCCATTATCGTAGAAATAAATCTTCTTAGCGCGCTTCAACTCTGTGCGGAGATTGCGGCTCAATCCGCCGAGACGAAAGACAACATAGCATTTCTCAAGCAAGTCTATGTATTTGTCAATGGTTTTGCCGTCGGTCTGCAAAGTACGTGCCAATTCATTCGTAGACACTTCGCTTCCTATCTGGAACGCAAGTGCTTGCAGGAGTTTGTCAAGTAGCTGTGGTTTTCGGAGACTATCGAGCGACAGGATGTCCTTGTAAAGGTAGCTCTGCGCAAGGTCTGTGAGATATTGCCGGGCCTCCTCCGGGTGCATAACAATGTCCGGATAGCTGCCATAGACAAGCCTGTTCTCCAGTGTGCGCCTCTCTTCCATAAGGCCAAAGGTGTCAATGATTTCGCTGCTGCTTATGGGAAACATCTGATACTCGAATTTACGTCCCGTAAGCGGTTCGTTGAGGCGGTTGCGCAATTCAAATGCCGACGATCCGGACGCAACTACTTGAACGCTTTTTATATTATCTACAATCAGTTTCAGTGTCAAGCCAATATTGTCCACCTTCTGAGCCTCGTCAATAACCAGCAGTTCATTGTTGCCGATAATGGCACGGAGTTTGGCTACATTGGTGTTTGTAAGCATCGTCTGAACCTCGGGCTCGTCACAGTTCAACGCAAGCACTCGTTTGTCACTCTTGCGCACCAATTCGCCGAGCAATGTCGTTTTGCCGACTTGACGCGGACCGACAATAACGATTACTTTTCCTTTAAATAGCTGTTTCTTAATTATTTTATCCAGTTTTCGCTCTATCATATCATCTTGTTTGACGATGCAAAGATATGTATTTTCTGGAATATAATCCAAAAATTATATATATTTTTTGGATTACGTTCCTGAAAATTGATTTTTTTGCTCTCTTGTCAGTTGACGGAATATACAAAAAAGAGTGCCTGCATTGCGGGCACTCTTTGCATAGTTTAATCAGCAAATTCCTTGGGATTGCCTTGCCAAGCTATTAGCCTTCGATTTCCTTGCGGACTTTCTTGAAGGCCTCGATGCACTTGTCGAGGTGCTCGTGCTCGTGGGCAGCGCTGATCTGGACGCGGATACGGGCCTGGCCTTTCGGAACGACAGGATAGTAGAAGCCGGTGACGAAGATGCCTTCTTCCTGCATCTTGGCGGCATACTGCTGGCTCTTGGCGGCGTCGTAGATCATCACGGCGCAGATGGCGCTCTCCGACGGCTTGCAGTCGAAGCCCTCTTCCTTCATACGGCGCAGGAAGTAGTCGGTGTTCTCGTGCAGCTTGTCCTGCAGGGTGTTGGTCTCGCTCATCATCTCGAACATACGGATGCCGGCAGCAACGAGGCCGGGAGCCATCGAGTTGCTGAACAGGTAGGGACGGCTGCGCTGACGCAGCATATCGATGATTTCCTTCTTGCCGGTGGTGAAACCGCCCATAGCGCCGCCAAAGGCCTTGCCGAGGGTGCCGGTGAGGATTTCAATCTTGCCGCGCAGGTTGTAGCGCTCGGTCACGCCGCGGCCAGTCTTGCCGACCACGCCGGCGCTGTGGCTCTCGTCGACCATAACCATTGCGTCGTATTTGTTGGCGAGCTCATAGATCTTGTCGAGCGGGCATACGTTGCCGTCCATCGAGAAGACACCGTCGGTGACGATGATGCGGAAGCGGTTCTTCTGGGCAGCCTTGAGCTGCTCCTCGAGGTCGGCCATATCGGCGTTGGCATAGCGATAGCGCTGAGCCTTGCAGAGGCGGACACCGTCGATGATGGAGGCGTGGTTGAGGGCGTCGCTGATGATGGCGTCCTCTTCGGTCAGCAGGGGCTCGAAGACACCGCCGTTGGCGTCGAAGCAGGCGGCGTAGAGGATGGTGTCCTCGGTGCCGAAGAACTCGGCGATCTTCTTCTCAAGCTGCTTGTGGAGGTCCTGGCAGCCGCAGATGAAGCGGACGGAAGCCATGCCGAAGCCGCGGGCGTCCATGCCCTTCTTGGCGGCGGCGATGAGCTCGGGGTTGTCGGCGAGACCAAGGTAGTTGTTGGCGCAGAAGTTGAGACACTTCTTGCCCTTCACCATGATTTCGGCGCCCTGGGGGCTCTCAATGATACGTTCGTTCTTGTAAAGGCCAGCGGCTTCGATGTCGGCCAGCTCTTTCTGCAGATGCTGTTGAAATTTAGTGTACATAATTATTGTGTTTTATGTTATTGATTGTTTAACTTTCAATAAGAAGGGTTATTCCCGACATTCTGTGTACAAGAAGAACCGTTTGCTGTTACAGTACCACTGGCACTGGTACCAGCACCAATCGTCAACGACCCACCTGAACCTTTTGCATAATAACCTATCATTTTACCAACATTAGTAGTGGGACCTTCATTGGAAAAACTCATTGAACCAGACCATTGACAATTATTTAATGTGAGTGCATAACTAACCAAATAACCCACCATGCCACCAGCCCATAAATTACCAGTGGTTGAAAGGGCAAAAGAACTATTGGCAACTGTGCAGCCTGTCATGGTCATCGAATTACTTGTGACCTTCTCGCAGTTTCCTACCAAACCACCATAATATGTATTGCTGGAACTGATACTGACCACTCCTGTATAATCAACATCACAATTCGTCAATGTATTGCTATTGCTTGCTGTTCCAACTAATCCGCCATAATAAACCTGTGTATGGAGATTTGTTATCAAATAGGTTATTCCTTCAACATCACAATTCGTCAATGTAGCCCCAGCTATTTTACCTGCAATTGCTCCTATTCTTAATGGTTTGGTGACTTTACTGCTTTGGAGAGTCACATTTGCCACTTTGAGGTTTTGTACAGTGGATGTTTGTACAGAAGCAAATAAGCCACATAGCACATCTGAACCGATAACAGTATCTGTAATCGTCAAGTTACTTATTGTTTTGTTGTTGCCATCAAAAGTGTTACCAGTATAACTGGCGATAGGACTGACGCTGATACCAGCCATATTAATATCATTTGTTATCTTATAACAGCTACTTGAGAAAGTAATGCTGGTAGGATAATACGGGCGGGTCGTACCATCACACAGTTCGGTCAGTGCAATCAAGTCAACGGTATTCTTTATCAAGAAAGGATACCCTAACGAACCCTCTCCTTCAAAAACTGCCCTTGTATTAACAGGAGTATTATTGAGGGTCATGGAGGCGTAGGCGAGCATATTGCGGGGCAGGGCGCCGCCAGTGGTTTGGGTGCGGGAGTAGTTGTAGCGGGTACCTTGGCAGCGGGTGGCGACGCTGATGGTGAATTTGTTGCCGTCGCCCACAGGGGCTACGGGCACCATCACCTTGCGGCTGTCGCCCGGAGCAAGCTCCAAGCGCTCGCGGTCGAAGAAAAGGGTCACCGTGCTGGTCCCTTCGCCAAGAGCTTGTGCTCCCAGCGGCTCGGCACCGGTCATGTCGGCACTACAGGGACCACAGAGCAGATAATTGTTACTGCTGACGGTAAGGCTGTCGATGACCAATGTCTTGCTGTCGGTGCGGTCGTTGGAGAGGGTGATGCAGAGTGCCGCCGTGAGGTGGCAGAACTGCAAGGGGTCGCCGTCCGCAGCACGAGCCACCATGGGGAGCTCGACAAGCTGACGTCCGCTACCGTCGCGGCGGTAGTGGTAGGCCGAGGGCAGGAGAACACCGACGGTGTTGCCGCCCAAGTCGGTGGTCGCCAGGGTGGCCGGGAAACAGGCGCTGTTGACCGACTGCGAATAGACGTTGCTGATGTAGGCGTGGGTCTCGTCCTCACGTGTGATGGCGACAACCGAGCCATTGAAGTTAATCTTGTCGCCGTTGCACCATACCGCATCGACATCGTTGACCACTGCCAGTTTGACATTAGCGTTGTTTAGGGGCTCGAGCACAAGCTCTACGCGGCCACTCCCCTCTTTGTGGCAGGCCACCAGGAGAAGCAGCAGAGCAGCAATGGTGAATCGAAGGGCGGAGTGTTTCATCATGAGTCGGAGTTACTTAATATAGGCAGCCATCTGTTGCTGCAGTTTCTGTGCTTCGCGGGCGGCGGCTTCGGCGAAGTCGGTACCGGAGGAGGCGTAGATGATGCCGCGCGACGAGTTGACAAGGAGGCCGCAATCGCTATTCAGGCCATACTTGCACACCTCGTCGAGGCTTCCGCCCTGGGCACCCACGCCGGGCACCAGCAAGAAGCTGTTGGGGACGATGCGACGCACGTCGGAGAGCATATCAGCCTTGGTGGCGCCCACCACATACATCATGTTCTCCTCGTTACCCCACTGCTTCGAGGTCTCGAGCACACGCTGGTAGAGCGGGGTGCCTGCAGCATCGGTGGTGAGCTGGAAGTCGAAGGCCCCCTTGTTCGAGGTCAGCGCCAGCAGGATGACCCACTTGTCGTCATAGCCGAGGAAGGGTGTCACCGAGTCTTCACCCATGTAGGGAGCCACGGTGAGCGCATCCACGTCGTACTGCTCGAAAAAGGTCTGGGCGTACATCTTGGATGTATTGCCAATGTCCCCACGCTTGGCGTCAGCGATGATGAAGTGGTTGGGGTACTCCTCCTTCAGGTAGTCGATGGTGGCTTCGAAAGCGAGGATGCCGTCTACTCCGTAGGCCTCGTAGAAAGCCAGATTGGGCTTGTAGGCTACGCAGTAGGGGGCTGTGGCGTCGATGATGAGGGCATTGAACTCGCAGAGAGCGCGGAAGACATAGTCATCGCCGTCCTTCTCCTTGGCCTCGTCGATGATGCACTGGGGTATCTTGTTGATGTCGGTATCGAGACCGACACAGAGAAACGACTGCTTCTCCTTGATTTGTTGTATTAGTTCTTTTCTTGTCATGAAATGCTTTTCTTTATTAATAATAGGATAAATCT
>JAEEGF012391242.1_pt1 | contig 27714 bp, 27 predicted proteins | sample 9134171 | NCBI WGS metagenome assembly JAEEGF01 (sample SAMN16246542, study PRJNA631951) | gut metagenome | biome: gut microbiome; feature: rumen; material: AP-attached | host: Bos | place: Iran: Karaj | collected 2018-10 | reverse complement strand
ATATCAAGTATCTGCCGTCTGGTGTTTCCGTCTGTGACCTCTGCCAACATGGAAAATGCGATATACATATTGACAGGAGAACATACGGCACTGTCATTGCCATTTCCGAGCAGTTCCTGCATGATATTCATGCAATAAGGGTAAAGTCCGCGCTCTGTCCCTTCTGAAAGACGCATCTTTTCCAGTCTGTCTTTTTGCCATTTGTTGAACTCACTGCTTTCATAATAGTCCCAGCTGCTTGAATCCGCGACAAGAGGCGTCGGATATGCAGCGAGCACTTTTTTCACGCCCGAAGGATAACCATCGCCATCCCTGTTAAGATTCCCGTTTATCAAAGGGATAACTATCAGTGCAGTCAGAAACACTGCGGCAAACGCTCCTATGTAAAGCCATGTTTTACGTTTCGGCGCTCTCTTCTCCCCGTATTCACTTGCATTTTTCACAAGATCATCGTCTATATCCGTAAGCATCTTAAACAGATCTTCTTTTTTCACAGGTTCCATCCCCTTTCCGTAAGGTGTGTTCTAAGTCCTGCTCTAAGGCGGCTTAAGATCACAGACACATTTGTCGTTGTCATGCCGAAGCGCTTTGCGATCCCGGAAACACTTTCCGCATACCAGTAACGGAGTACAAAAATGCTGCGTTTTTCATCCGGCAAGGCCCTTAAGTATCCGTTGATCTGGTCGCGAAGGTCTTGTTCCATGACCTTGTCCACAGGATCGTCTTTTCCCGAAACACACTCCGAAAGCTCATCCAAAACAAGTGCCGTTTCTCCGGCGCCTCTCTTTTCCCTGTGTTTCTTCCTGTACAGATCGATCGCAAGATTCCTTGTTATCTTTCCGAGAAACACAGAAAACATACGTGGGCGTTCCGGCGGTATCGCATTCCAGGCGCGCAACCATGTATCGTTCACACATTCCTCTTCGTCTTCCGCATCGGACAATATATTATGCGCGACGGACCGGCAGTACGCGCCGTATTTCTTTTCCGATTCGGCGATGGCCTGTTCGTCTCTTTTCCAGTACAACTCTATTATCTTTGCATCTTCCATATGGACCGGCGACCCCCTTCACCTGTAAAGACGATGTTTACAAAGATATCTTACACAAAAAAACAGTGATCCGCAATGGACCACCGTTTGATATGCTTTGTCTTTGTCATCCCAGTGCAACGTCCAGCGCCATCATGAGGCTGAATCCTACCGCAAACGAAACAACACCGATATTGCTGTGTTCCCCCGCGGACATTTCGGGGATCAGTTCCTCCACCACCACATAAAGCATGGCACCTGCCGCAAAAGAGAGAAGATACGGCATGGCAGGCACTACAAGAGCCGCAAGGAGAACGGTAAGTCCTCCGAAAACGGGCTCCACAGCACCTGACAAAACACCGAGCCAGAAAGACTTGGGTTTGCTCTTCCCCTCGGCAAAGAGCGGCATTGAGATTATGGCGCCCTCCGGGAAATTCTGTATCGCGATACCCAAGGCCAGCGCAAGAGCGGCGCCCGCGGTAATGCTTCCCGAACCGTTGAAAAATCCCGCATAAACGACACCGACAGCCATTCCTTCGGGGATATTGTGAAGTGTGACCGCAAGTACGAGCATTGCTGTCCTGGTAAGATTGCTCTTCGGGCCTTCTGCCTGGTCTATGCTCCTGTGCAGATGCGGTATCACATGATCGAGCAAAAGCAGAAAAAGAATCCCGGCCCAGAAGCCTATGAACGCAGGAAGAAAAGCAAATCTTTCCTTGTCGGCCGACTGCTCTATCGCAGGCACTATAAGGCTCCATATGGATGCGGCGACCATAACGCCTGCCGCAAATCCTGTCAGCGCTCTCTGTATCCCGGTCTTCAGCTCATTTTTAAGAAAAAAGACACATGCGGCGCCCGCCGCCGTCCCGACAAAGGGTATCAGCAAACCTGTGATGACTGTTTTCATAGCTGTCCCACCTTTCTTTCAGAAAATGTTTTGCTACAAAACAGTTTTACCCCATATCAGAACTATTTGCAAGTGTCATGACTTTTTATGCGAGAGAAGCTCCGAGATCTTTACATGCGGAAATCTCCGCGTCCCCGGGTTCATTGTTTGCCATCACGCTCTCGCACGATAATACAGCGCCCGCTGCTTTGCATCTGTCTTCCCAGTCTCTCATCCACTGTCCGTCTCCCCATCCGTACGAGCCGAAAAGCGCAATCTTTTTACCGGAAAGGGAACCTTCCACGCTTGTGAACATGGGGTCGAAGGATGTCTCCTCGAGCACTTCCGCTCCCATGGCGGGACAGCCGAATGCTATGGCATCAAACTCTCCCACGTTTGAAGCCGAAAAATCATCAGAAGTAAAGACAGAAACCTCCGCTCCTGCATCCTTTGCGCCCGCTTCAACCGCTTTTGCCATTGCTTCCGTATTTCCGGTACCGCTCCAATAAACCACTGCTATCTTACTCATTTTTATACCTCCGTTTTATGCCCGGCCACGTTTTTGTCGGTTACCACCGCAAGCTGTGCCAGGGTTTTTCCTTTTTTGTGCATTGCAAGATACATTTCTTTGCATCTTTCATAATCTCTGAATGTCCTTTGTGCCGATTCAGGCTCTGAATAGGCTTTCCAGCATCCACAGCATTTAACCCCTGCTCGGGACCCCTTCATAAAGCACTCAACATCAGAAGGCGGATACCCCAAAAACAGCCCAACTTCATGCGGAAAGGAGCTCAAGTCCTTCATCCGCTTTACCAGCTCGGCAAGACACCACGCTCCCTCAGAGTTTGTATAGCCGAGGTCACTGAGTATCTTTTGGGCTTTGGGATCGTTCAGGTCTTTTTTCAGGCGTCCCGGCCGATATACATATACAAGCGTGTATTCATCCGTCTTTCTTAACGGTATCACAGCGAGTCCTTTATCTTCCAGTATCCTGTTAAGTCTGCGTATCTCCTTGTCTATATCCGGCTCATCGTCAGTCCTTACTGAAAACATGTTTCCCGTCTTGATACCTGCGAGAGTCGGCGAACAATGCTCTATGACTACACTTTCCGGCACGTTCTTCTCCTTTGGTCTTTTGTTATTTAGTTAGCATATGCTAACCGTGATTATATCACAAGTCGTATTTTTGTCAATCTTATTTTTTGTTCAAAAGGTATTGACATTTTTGTTCAGTTAGCGTATGCTAACCACGTAGAATAAACCATTTTCGATTCCTCCCACCAAAAGACCTTATGGTCACAGTGGGAGGAATCAGCCTGTTTATCGAAAGGAGAATTGTTATGACTGATATGACTGTCACAAAAGTCGTAGGAAGAGAGATCCTCGATTCCAGAGGAAATCCGACCGTGGAAGCGGAGGTGACACTTGCCGACGGCACAGTAGGAAGAGGGACCGCGCCTTCAGGTGCTTCCACAGGAGAGTTTGAAGCTCTTGAACTGAGAGACGGGGATAAGAACAGATACCTCGGAAAGGGTGTTACCAAGGCTGTAAACAACATAAACACCGTTTTATCAAAAGCAGTGACCGGCTTGTCGGCATCTGATATCTATGCTGTTGACGCGGCTATGATCAAAGCGGACGGAACTCCTGACAAGTCAAACCTCGGCGCAAACGCGATCCTTGCAGTTTCCATTGCAACGGCAAGAGCGGCAAGCATTTCTTTGGGAATCCCGCTTTACAGATTCCTCGGCGGTGCTCAGGCTACCGACCTTCCCGTTCCCATGATGAACATACTTAACGGCGGCGCACATGCGGACAGCGCGGTCGATACACAGGAATTTATGATCATGCCCGTCGGCGCTCCTTCATTCAGGGAAGCTCTGAGGTGGTGCGCGGAAGTATTCCACAACCTTAAAGCTCTTATCAAAAAGATGAACGATGTAACCGCTGTGGGGGATGAGGGAGGATTTGCTCCAAACAGCCTGAAGAGTGACGAAGAAGCCATAGAAAAGATCCTTGAAGCCATCAGAGCCGCCGGATTTGAGCCCGGCAAGGACTTCATGATCGCAATGGATGCCGCTGCCTCTGAGTGGAAAAGTGAAAAAGGCAAGGGCTTTTATCATCAGCCCAAGTCAGGACGCGATTTCACCACTGACGAGCTGATAGCTCACTGGGAATCCCTCGTTGAAAAATATCCCATCATTTCCATTGAAGACGGCCTGGATGAAGAAGACTGGGACGGCTGGAAAAAGATGACCGAGAGGATCGGAAACAAAGTTCAACTGGTCGGAGACGATCTTTTTGTTACCAATACCAAACGTCTTTCAAAGGGCATTGAATGCGGCGCCGCAAATTCAATACTCATAAAGCTCAATCAGATCGGTTCGGTATCGGAGACACTTGATGCCATCAAGCTTGCAAACAAAAACGGCTATACCGCCATCTCGTCACATCGTTCGGGCGAGACCGCGGATACGACCATAGCAGATCTTGCGGTGGCTCTGAACACCCGTCAGATCAAGACAGGCGCTCCTTCCAGATCCGAGAGAGTAGCAAAGTACAACCAGCTTCTCAGGATCGAGGAAGAACTCGGTGATGCCGCTGTTTATCCCGGTATGAAGGCTTTTAACGTTAAAAAATAATGCATTGCTTTTATTGAACGTGCGCCCTAAGGCGCACGTTCAATCCGGCAAGAGCCCCGTCATGCTCTTCAGCCCGAGCGCTATGGTCGAGCCGTTGTGAAGCATTGCGGACGAAGCCGGGGAAATGATACCAAAAGCCCCGAGCGCTATAAGCGCTGTGTTAAAGCCCACTATGGTCCTGTAATTGAACCTGATCCTCCGCATAAGAAGAGTGCTGATCTCCCGAAGCGTAACAAGGCTTTCAAGGTTTGAGGAACTGATCGTGATATCGGCTATCTGCCTCGCGATCTCCGCTCCCTCACTGATCGCAATGCCTGCGTCAGAAGCGGAAAGAGCCGGCGAATCGTTGATACCGTCACCGACCATTATGACCTTCCTGCCTTCATTTTTTGCCTTTTCAATATACTTTGCCTTATCTTCGGGCAGTACTTCAGCGTAATATTCAGTGATGCCGGCTTCACCGGCTATTTTTTTTGCTGTTCTTTCGCTGTCACCTGTCATCATGACTATGTGTGAAAAGCCCTGCCCGCGGAGTTTTCCTACGACATCGTTCACTTCTTCACGCATGGGATCCTCTATCAGGATGCAGGCCGCAAGTCTTCCGTTCTTTGCAAAATAAAGATGGGAATATTCATCGGGAAGCGAATCAAAAAGTGCTTTTTTGTCTTCCGGTATCTGCACACCTTCATCTTCAAAGACAAAATGGAAGCTTCCGATGACGGCCTTTTCGCCCGCGATCTCTGAGGCGATGCCGTGCGCGACTATATACTCCACCTTTGTGTGCAGTTCCTCATGCAGCAATCCTTTGCGTTCCGCCGCATCGACGACAGCCCTGGCCACCGAATGAGGGAAATGCTCCTCAAGGCAGGCCGCCTGGCGAAGCAGTTCATCTTCAGGTTCTCCGTTGAATGAAGCAACCCGTTCCACTGTAGGCTGTGCCTTTGTAAGCGTCCCGGTCTTGTCAAGCACTATGGTGTCCGCTTCCGCAACTGCCTCAAGGAATCTTCCGCCCTTTACGGTGATGTCATATCCTGAAGCCTCTTTTATGGCCGACAGCACGGAAATAGGCATTGCCATCTTGAGCGCGCACGAATAGTCCACCATGAGCACAGATACGGCCTTGGCGATATTACGTGTAAAAGCCCAGGTGAGCCCCGATGCCAGGAGCGTATAGGGCACCAGCCTGTCAGCCAGCCTTTCCGCTTTGCTTTCCAAAGACGATTTCAGTTTTTCGGACTCCTCGATCATCTTTACGATCTTGTCAAATCTGCCGCATCCCTCGACCTGAGTGACCTTTATCACGATCTCTCCGTCTTCTGCCACAGTGCCGGCAAAAACACTCATTCCGGCGCATTTCCGGACCGCCGCGGATTCTCCGGTCATCGATGCCTGATTTACCATGGCCTCGCCGGAAACCACCTCCGCGTCAAACGGGATCATATTTCCCATTCTGACAACGACTTTGTCACCACAGGAAATGTCCGATGAATCCGTAAGTATCTCGCCTTCATCCGTGACCTTCCACACTTTGTCAACGTTCAGCGACATCCTTCTCGCAAGGTCGTCCACGGATCGCTTATGTGTCCACTCTTCCAGAGTATCCCCTATGTTCAGGAGAAACATCACGGACGAAGCCGTATTGTGATCTCCGGTCAGGATCGCCGCGGTTATCGCCACAGCGTCAAGAAGCTCTACCTGCAGATGTCTGTTTTTGATCGTTTTCAGGCCTCTCCACACATACTTTATGCTTTTCAGCATAGCAAGTACCCTGCGTATGTCGCAGGGTAAAACAAGCTTTTTCACGTAATGGAGAAATACTGTTGTAACCAGACGTTCGTAATATTTTGCGGAGATCTCCCTTCCCGAAGACTCAAATACTTTTTCGGGGACATGTACGTTTTCAAAGGAAAAGCCTTTTAATATGCTGATGATCCTTGACCTGTCACGATCAAAAAATATCACGGCGTCGGCAGTTCTTTCATATACCTTGACTTCTCTTATCTCCTCAAAGTTCCTCAGGTAATATTCAAGTGTGTCCGCCTCACGAAAACTCATCTTCTTCATCGGAAGATGTATCCTCATGCGTCCTTTGATCTCATGTCTTATTGTGAATCTCATACCTCTTCGTCCCCGGCTTCCGTCTGCTCCTCTTCGTCGGAAACCTCTGCTTCTTCAGCCTTTCTGGCTCTTTCCTCGTTGATGGACTTTGCCTCCTCATAGATGTCTGAGCAGTTTTCCTGTAACGAAGTCACCTGATCGATAACGGCATCCTTGATGCGCAGCACTCCTGCAGTGCAGTGTGCGTACACCTTCTTTGCGTCCTTCGACGACAGGAGCTTGATACCTTCAAGTCCAAACAGTGTTCCGAGTGCAAATAATCCGATCTTTTTCATGTTCATTTTGTTGACCTCCTATATTTACCGTGATCCTTGCACGGCATTTTTCATTTTACGACTTCCCACATTGTGCCCATGTTCTGAAAACCGTCCTTGGGCATGCACCCGGCACAGGTCTTTTTGCCTGTGCCGCATGCAGTACAACCGTGCAGGAGTGCCCGGCGTTTTGCGCGCCGGAAAAGACTATCCTTTTTATCACACCGGCATGCTCAAGAAAATCTATATCACGCTTTACCTTTTCCACCGACGTGTTCAGTTCTTCGGCGAGCATTTCAGGTGTCCTGGACTTTCCGTCCTTTAACAGTTCTATAAGTTCATCCATATTTTTTACCAGATCAGTAATCCAACGTAATAAGCGATACCTGCGAGAAGAAGCGCAACTCCGGTGTAATAGAGCGCAATGCGTACGGTCCACTTGACCGAATGTGTTTCCTGATATGTTGCCGCAAGCGCAACGATGCAGGGCATATTGAATGTCATTGCAAAGATGAGCGCAAGCGCTTCGGGCTTCGGAATGTTTGTCACGAGTATCTCGTTGATGTTTGCCGCAGTGGCACCACCGACAACAGAGCCTACCGAGATCGTGCCCGATCCTGTAAAGATAGTGCTGAGTACTCCGAGAGCGCCCTCTTTTCCGAGGCTTGACGCGATAAATGCCATGAAGGTCTGCCACTTCATTCCGAATATCTTTGTCACAGGTTCGATGAAATGTCCGATCTTGTACAGGATACTTCCAGTGATATCACCAGAGGACGTATAAGAAAGCAGCCAGAAGGCAAAGGCCACGATAAGTACGACCTTAAGCGCTCTGAGGAATGTCTCCTTTGTACGTCCGAAAACATATCTAAAAAGTGCGCCCCACTTCGGTTTGTGATAAGGGGGAAGCTCCATGATCATGCCGCAGCGGTCCTCGGTCTTTACCAGTGAACGTCCGAAAACCTTTGCGGTGAGCCACATATGAAGTACCATGACCAGGAGGATCACCAGTATGATCACAGGCATCCATGCGCCAAAGAATACGGTGGAAAGCATCGGAATGACCGCCCAGGCCGCGCCGCAGGGTACAGCCCATGCGAGCGCAATGGTGAGCACCTTCTGCCCCCAGTTGTCGATGACTCTGGTGCCGGCAGCTCCACCCATCGTACAGCCGAAACTGATAAGGAACGGCATCACTGACTTTCCCTGAAGCCCAAATCTGGCCATCGTATTGTCAAATACATAAGAAATACGCGCCATTACTCCAATCTCTTCAAGGAGTCCGAAAACAAGCGTGACTCCGAACACAAAGCCGAGCATCTGAACGATAAAGCTTACAGATCTCAGGATAACATCACAAAGGATCGCCGCAAGAAACGCAGGGCATCCGATCCCAAGAAGCGCTTCGTTCAAAGGATCCGGGATCTTTGCGATAAGCTGTCCCACCCCCATGAGCGGGAGTGCGGGTATGAACGAAGCTACAAGGCCGAGGACGACGGTAAGGATCACCACAGGTTTTCCCCAAATGTGATGTGTTATCAGTCTGTCAAACTTTCCGAGAGTCACCTTAGAGTTCTTTGACTTTACGGAGCCTGCAAGAAGTTCGTCTATCCATGCGAATTTCCGTTCTCCGGTCTTTACGACTCCCTTGTCGACTTTTGACAGTGCCGCATCGAAGTTCTTTTTATCCGCATCGGAAAGTGATGCCCTGATCTTTGCGATCACGGGAGCGTCTCCTTCCACGGCCTTTGCTGCAAGCCACACCTTTGAATAGCCCGGGATCACATTGTCGGATATCATATCCCTTATCTTCACATACTCTTCCAGCTCACCAAAACGCTTTTCAAGAGCGTCGGCTTTTAAGACTGATTTTGTTGACACCGCGCGCTCAAGCGCCACATAAAAATTGCCGTAAGCCTTGGTGTCGGGCGCAGAGAACGATACCACGGGTATGCCGAGTTTTTTCTCCATCTCTTTGGTATTGACGGTCTTTCCCTGCTCGGCGGCAACGTCGCTCATGTTGAGCACCAGGAAGCAGGGAACGGTTATCCCCGCGTAATCGGCAAGCATATACAGACTTCTCTCGAGCTGTGAGCTGTCTGCAAGTATGCACACCACATCTGCTTTTCCGGATGCGATGTAATCACGGGTGATCATCTCCTCATCCGAGTTTGCCGAAAGGCTGTATGTGCCGGGAAGATCGGCCACAAGGTACTCTTTCCCGTTACGGCTGAAATGGCCTTCCTTTTTTTCGACTGTCTTGCCGGGCCAGTTGCCGACGTGCTGTCTCATGCCCGTAAGCGCGTTAAAAAGCGTTGATTTGCCGGAATTCGGCTGTCCGAGCAGTGCTATAACTGTTTCATTTTTATCCGTCATGCCTTTTTACCCCCTTCGACCTCGATAAGCCCGCATTCGTCTCTGTTCAGCGCGATCATGGTGTCGCGCGAATAGACCAGAAGAGGCCTGTTCTTTTCATTTTTGATGACTGTCACGGTGCATCCGGGGGTAAGCCCAATGGACGTGATCCTGCTTATAAAGCGGGGATCGCCGTTCACTGCGGAGATCACACCTACCGCATCTTTTTCGAGTTCTGACAATTTCTTCATCTCATCCTCCGATATTTTTTTATCTTTTCCCGCATATACGGGGCAAAGCCTTTTTAGGACCTTTTGCAGGAAAGCATGGTATATCCTGCGGCGGCGGTGATCCTCCCCAGTTCATCCGCCGACTCCTCATATTTTGACAGAAGGGTCACCTCATGTTTTCCGACATCTGCGGTTGCCCACCGCGCGCCTTGAGTATTGAAGGCATTTTCTATCCGGCGCGCGCAGTTTGAGCAGTGCATCCCGTCCACATCCAGTACATAGACGTACGGATAATGAGCTTTGTTTTTATCCTTCACTTTGACCTTTTTCGGCGCGGCATCATGTTCGCCGCAGCATGACGACCCGTAACGGATCCTTCTTACCGTACTGTATACCGCAAGTGCCACAATGGCGACAAGCACCACAACCACGATCACATTTCCCATAAATCTCACCTCACTATGATAAACGCTGTCCTATCACTCAACATCCTTAAGTGCAACATCGAGCGGTATGTGTCTGATCCTGATAAGATCAAGGACTGACACGAACGCATAGCCGATCAGCAGATATACGACCGACAGCACCATGGACGATGGCTTCATAAAGAATGCGAAATACCCGTCCATCTGCATCATAAATGCCTTAAACACCCAGAGCATCAGAAAATACCCTGCCACAAAGCCCGCTATGGAGAAAAGCACCACCACGACCGCTGTGGGTATGATATAGAGCGAACCTATCTCCTTGTTCATAAAGCCGAGTATCTTTACCATGGAGATCGACTTCTCGTTCTTTTCGATTATGATCTTTGCAAGGAGATAGATGAGTGCAGCAGCCAATACGATAAGAACGTACTTGAATACGTTGATTATGCCTCCCATCGAGTGATTGAGCTGTGTCGTGACTTTTGTGATATCTTCAGCCGTTATCACGGTGGCTATGTATTGTTCATCTATGTCGCCGATCTCGTTACGTGAAAAGAATCCCGAAAACTCATCACTTTCTTTCTCAAAGGTCCTGTTGAAGCTGTCGCTGTCCATAAATGCGGCTATACCGCCGTCGTAATCGACCGTGCCCGCCACGGTAAACGTATACGACTTGTTTTCATACTCGGCTTTAAGCCTTACCGTATCTCCTTCAGCCAGCCCGAATTTCTTTTTGAAAGCGCTTGATATGAGTATCTGCCCATCCCTTGTCTCTTTTTCCATCTTCACATAGGAACTGTCTTTTGAGATGCCGTACACGGTCACGCTCTCGTCCCCGCCGCTCCCCATTCCTGTCCTGAAGGAGCTCTCTTTCTTGGGATACAAAAGGGTTGCGGCGCTGAAACGTTCCGCAGTTTTTTCTGATGTTTCCAGCAGATTACCGTCATCATCCCTGCAGTCCATCAGCATATACTGCCGGTCCGCAAACATCATTGAGGGTGCTTTTTCGGCGTAATGATCGAGGGAGTCGGGCAGGCCGAACGCAAAGCACATCATGAGCATGATAAAGATCACGCCAAACACGAGCACCACATAGTTAGGCATATTCTGGAAAAATATCCTGAGCCTGAAGCGTCTCATGAATGCCCACGAAGGAAGCCTGCGGGCTTTGGTCCTCTTGCTCTTTGAAAGATCGTGCCTCAGGAATTTAAGAGGACTGGCCTGGAGTTTCTTTACGATAACAAAGAGATTTATGAAAAACATGAGCACGAGCGGTATTATCGTAGTCTTTACAAGAGCCGTGCTGCTCCATACGGGATGGAATTTCGGAAGACTGTAGCTTTCGTAATACAGATTTACCGCGACGTTCCTGAAAGCTGTATATCCAAGTATGTTTCCAATAACGGCGCCTATGATCGTTACTATCAGAGGCATGGACATATAGTGGACTATAAGCTCGCCCTTGCTGTATCCGGAAGCGCGGAGTGTGCCTATCACGGAAGCCTCTTTATCAATGGTATTGCTGATGGTAATGGCAAAAATGAAGGCTATTACGCCTATAAGGATATAGCACAGTATAGCCGTTCCGACAGAATCGCCCTCAATATCAGTCACCGCGAAATTGCTCGCCTGTCTCAGATATTCCGGGAGGTAGTCGTCTATAGCGTTGTCATTGACAAGAGCCTGTGTGATGAGCGTTTTTAGGAAAGCCGCGGAATAGTCGGCTTTTTTCACCCTGTCAGAAGGCGCATCGAGGTATCTGAATGCATAGCTGTAATGCAGTCTCGATGTAAGTTCTTCAAATGCTTCGGGTGTCATCATCGCCACATCGAAGCCGAACGCGTCAAACATGAGATCTGTATTGTGTTCATGAAGTGTCAGATAGTTGACATAAGAAAGAAGGCCGACAATCTCATACTCCCTGCCGCCGACTGTTATTGTGTCTCCGATCTTTAAGCCCACGTTGCTGGCGTGCATCCTGTCTATGGCGATCTCATGTGTTGTTTCCGGTGCACGTCCTTCGTTAAAACAAGCCATGTCTATCATGGAGTCGCTTCGGAATATCCTGACGTTTCCTTCATGATCTCCGGCTTTTTCGGGCTCCTCACGATAAAAATGCTCGTAGATCAGGGTTTTTACGGGAGTGTACTCATCATCCAGATCATACCTGTCGACGATCTTGTCCCACTCTTTATCCACTTCTTCCGTAACCTTGTCGTGGACTTCTTTATAGACTTCCGCTTCGGCTTTCCTGAATTCCTCCGAATTTTTTGCTTCTTTCAACGCGGTTTCAAAGGAATCCGCCATGGCGGCCTCTGTCTGTTCCCTGATCGTCTCTTCGTCGGTTATGCCATAACCCGCGCACATGGCGCGTACATTTTCTTTTATGGCATTTGTAACTTCTTCGACGAGTTTTTCTTCTATGGCTTCGGCTGCTTTTTCATCCGCCTCGGTTATGCCTTTGTCAATAAAGTATTGCCGAACATCGGCTTTTTCTCCCGCAGCGAGGCCTTCCAGAAGCTCCGGCGAAGCCTTTTTCTGCAGTTCAAAGCACCCGTCCTCGAGGTTGAGCTCTTTGCGGTTGGAATACACAGATTCGAGCATTCCGTCATGGCCCACATACATTCCCGAGATCACGCCTATCATCAGCACCATAAAGACGATTATGACGAGGTACTTGTGCCAGTCTGACTTAAGTTCTCTCGGGACTCTTTTGATAAGAGGATTTTTCATGATACCGCCCCCTTACCACTCGAGCTCGGAAGCAGGTATTTTTTTGTCGTTCACATTATTGTGGCGCACAACGCCGTCCCTGAGCTTTATCACGTGATCTGCCATGTATTTTATGGCTTCGTTGTGTGTCACCATGATGACGGTGCTGCCGTATTTTCTGTTGCAGTCCTCGATGAGCGAAAGTATCTCTTTTGAAGTCTTGTAATCAAGTGCTCCCGTGGGCTCGTCGCACATTAAAATATCGGGGTTCTTTACAACAGCTCTTCCTATGGAGACTCTCTGCTGCTGTCCGCCCGACAACTGATTTGGATATTTATATTTATGATCCTGCAGGCCGAGCGTTGTGATCACCTCTTCGACATCCAGGGGGTTGTCCGAAAGGTATGCGCCGACCTCGATATTTTCTTTTACATTCAGATTCGGGATAAGATTGTACATCTGGAAAACATAGCCCAGGTGCTTTCTGCGATAGAGCGTCAGCTGCTTTTCGTTCATCTCTTCCAGTTTATCGCCCTTTATGCTCACATATCCCGAGTCGGGGGTGTCGATCCCTCCGATTATGTTGAGAAGCGTGGATTTGCCCGATCCCGAAGGTCCGAGAAGCACACAGAACTCGCCCTTACGGACGGTAAAATCCATGCCTCGCAGTACCTCCTGTCTTGCTTCTCCGCTTCCAAAGCTTTTCTTTAAATCCTTTATCTCAAGAAAACCGCTTTCCATACAATTCCTCCAAACGTTCATAAGTTTCTTCTCCGATGGCATGCTCTATCTGGCACGCTTCCTCGGATGCAGTCTTTTCGTTAACCCCTATTCCCGTAAGCAGTCTTGTGATGAGCAGATGCTTTTCGTTTACCTTCTCGGCTATGTTTTGCCCTGACTTTGTAAGACAGATATAGCCGTTATCGTCCAGATATATCATGTCCATTCCGCGAAGCTTTTTCATCGCAGCGCTGACACTCGGCTTTGTTACGCCCAGTTCACCGGCGACATCTATGGCTCTTACGTTTCCGTTTCGTGTGCGGAGCAGAAGTATGGTCTTGAGATAATCCTCTGTTGATCTGCTGTTTTTCATAGTTCCTCTGATTTAGTTAGCAAGGACTAACCCAACATTAAAAAATAATGATCTCTCATTATTTTTTGTGGCAGGCACAGCCCATAGAGCAGCTTCCGCAATTTCCACCGCAGGAACACTGCCCCTTCTTTTTGCTCCTGATCATGCTCCTGACTGCGAAGAACACGACCGCGATCAGGATAAGTGATACTATTATTGTTCCGATATTTTCAGTAATGAATCCGATCATGTCACAAATCCTTTCAGTTTTCCCCTTTCAGGGAGGGCGGCCGTTTTACCGGCCGCCGACAGCGCAGGCCGCAAAGCCTGCTGCGCTAATGTATATCAGACTTTAACTTCCTTTGTGAACTTGGTAGCTTCAGTATACTTCTTAAAGAACAGCATGTAAACCATTCCCGCAAGGAAAAGTACAGAAACGATCAAACCTATAACATTGAGATTTCCTGTGAACAGTCCGCCGAACTGGTTTATCATGAGTGCTATGACATATGCAAAGCCGCACTGATAAGCGATTGCAAACCATGTCCACTTTGCGTTGTTCATCTCACGCTTGATGGCGCCGATGGCTGCAAAGCAAGGAGCGCAGAGAAGGTTGAATACCAGGAAGGACATGCCTGTGACTCCGGTAAATACCTCAGCAAGCGTTGCATATAAGGTCTGGTCGCCGCCGCCGTAAAGCACGCCCATGGTGCCTACGATGTTCTCTTTTGCCACAAGACCGGTAAACGAAGCGACCGCTGCCTGCCAGTTGCCCCATCCGAGAGGTGTGAACAGCCATGCGATGGCATTTCCCACTTTTGCAAGGATAGAAAGGGATATCTCGTCCTCCTCAAGCATCCTGAATCCGTCCTCCGCAAAGCCGAAGCCTGAAAGGAACCAGACAACGATCTGGGAGATAAGGATGATGCTGCCTGCCTTCTTGATAAAGGACCAGCCGCGCTCCCACATGGATCTGAGTACATTTCCGATGGTGGGAAGGTGATATGCGGGAAGCTCCATTACAAAGGGAGCGGGATCGCCTGCGAAAAGCTTTGTCTTTTTGAGCATAACACCGGAAATGATGATGGCCGCCATTCCGATGAAATAAGCGCCGGTAGAGATAAGTGCGCTTCCGTGGAAGATCGCGCCTGCTATCATCGCAATGAAAGGCACCTTTGCGCCACAGGGGATAAATGTGGTGGTGATGATCGTCATACGACGGTCACGCTCATTTTCGATCGTACGTGATGCCATGATGCCGGGAATTCCGCAGCCTGTGCCTACGAGCATAGGAATGAAGGACTTGCCGGAAAGTCCGAAACGTCTGAAGATACGGTCAAGCACGAATGCTATACGGGCCATGTAACCGCATGCCTCAAGGAAAGCAAGGAGCAGGAACAGTACGAGCATCTGGGGAACAAAGCCGAGCACAGCGCCCACGCCGGCAATGATACCGTCGATGATAAGGCTCTTGAGCCAGTCGGCGGTGTTCAGTGCGTCAAGAAGGTTTTCTGCGAGCACCGGTATGCCGGGTACCCATACGCCGTAATCTGCGGGATCGGGCTCATCAAAGCCGTTTTCCTTTACATATGCGAGCGCGTCTTTAAATGACATTCCGATGACATCTTCACCCGCATTATCGGGAACCGAGTCAAAGTAGACGGTGGCATCACTGATTGCCAGTGTTTCCTCGTCCTCCACCTGGATAACGGTCGAAGCGGGGCCTGTCACTTTTTCTAGCTCTGAGATCGCTTCGTCCGCATCAAACGCCTCATCTTCGGGATCGATCTCAAGATATCCTCCGATGGCGCTCATAGCGTTGCCATAGTCCTCCGCTGCCGCATCGGCATCCTTGGATCCGATGCCCAAAAGATGGAAGCCGTCACCGAAAAGATTTTCGTTTGTCCAGTCGGTTGCTGCCGCGCCGGGTCCTACCATTGCGATCCAGTAAACAACAAACATTATGAGCGCAAATATGGGAAGGCCGAGCCAGCGGTTTGTGACGATCTTGTCGATCTTGTCGGAAGTGGTCAGCTTTCCTGCGTTCTTTTTCTTATAGCAAGCCTTTATGACTTCGGCGATATAAACATATCTTTCGTTTGTGATGATGCTCTCTGCGTCATCGTCAAGTTCTTTCTCCGCTGCCGCGATATCTCCCTCAACATGAGCGAGCTTGTCGGAAGGGATGTTCAATGCAGCGAGCACCTTGTCATCGCGCTCGAACACCTTGATCGCGTACCATCTCTGCTGTGACTCGGGTCTGTCGTGAACGATCGCTTCCTCGATGTGCGCTATTGCATGTTCCACAGGACCTGAGAATGTGTGGAGGGGCACCGTGGTGGTGTTCTTTGCGGCTTTTATGGCCTCTTCCGCAGCTTCCATTACACCGTCGCCTTTGAGCGCCGAAATGGAAACGACCTTGCAGCCGAGCTGGCGGCCGAGTTCCTCCATGTTTATCTTGTCACCGTTCTTTTTTATCACATCCATCATGTTGATGGCTACAACAACAGGGATCCCAAGCTCGGTGAGCTGGGTGGTGAGATAAAGGTTTCTCTCAAGGTTCGTTCCGTCGATGATGTTGAGGATGGCATCGGGACGCTCGCCTATCAGATAATTTCTGGCAACGACTTCTTCAAGTGTATAGGGTGAAAGTGAATATATACCGGGAAGGTCTGTGATGATCACATCATCATGTTTCTTCAGCTTTCCTTCCTTTTTCTCGACTGTAACTCCGGGCCAGTTTCCGACAAACTGATTTGAGCCCGTGAGAGCGTTGAACAATGTGGTCTTACCACTGTTAGGGTTTCCTGCAAGTGCGATACGCAAGCTCATTTTCTCATACCTCCTCTACTTCGATCATCTCAGCATCCGCTTTTCGAAGCGACAACTCGTAATTTCTGACAGTCACTTCAATGGGATCTCCGAGAGGAGCGACCTTGCGCACAAAAACAGTCGTGTTTTTGGTTATGCCCATGTCCATGATCCTGCGCTTTATAGCGCCCTCGCCGTGAAGTTTTAAGACCTTCACGGTCTTTCCGACCTTAACTTCTTTTAGTGTCATTTGTCTCATTCCTCCGTGTCTAAACAAATATCTTTTTTGCCAGCTCATCACTGACAGCCACCCGGCTCTCCTTGACCTTTACGATCAGGTTCTCTCCGAGTGAATTGATAACGCTCACTTCAGTGCCCACATTGAAGCCCATGTCTTCCAAGTGCTTCTTTACTTCAGGGTTTCCGCCGATCTTTTTTATGATCTGCGTCTCGCCCACTCCCGCAAAAATAAGAGGCATCATGCTCTTCCTCCTGTATTCTTTTGTGATTAGTCTGCGCTAACCGTATTTCAAAAAATATAGGTTAGTCCCATCTAACCGCCGTTCATTATAGTTAGATTAGGCTAACCTGTCAAGCATTTTTTTAAATTTTTATATTCTTTTCTTGTATGCCGCCCTTACATGTGGTAACCTTAAACCTGTAAGTTTTAAGGTTTTAACGGAGGGTTTACTTATGGCATTACAGGAATCGGGCGAAATGTACCTCGAAGCCATCTACGTGCTTTCGCAAAGCTCAAATACAGTACGCGCAATAGATGTCGGTGATTATCTGGGTTATTCAAAGCCGTCGGTCAGCAGAGCCGTCGGTGTGCTTACAGACGGAGGCTTTATCACAAGAGATACGGACGGCTGCATAAAGCTCACGGATTCAGGGCTTAAGCGCGCAAAGAGCATCTATGAGCGTCACACGGTGCTGACCCGTGTTTTGTTGAATCTTGGGGTTGATGAAGAGACCGCGTCCGAAGACGCCTGCCGTATCGAGCATTACATCAGCGACAAGACCTTCAATGCAATAAAGAAACACATGAAAGAGCACGGAACCTTATAAAGGATGGGTCGGGCTTATCTTGTCTTTGCGCCCATCGCTTTAAGCTCACTCTTTCTTGCATACATCATCTGATCTGCTCTAGCAAAGACTTCCTGCAGGCTGTGATCGTCTTTTTCCAGTACGGAGTAACCGATGGAAACGACGACAGAGCCTGTTTTTATATTTTCTTCGACCGTTCTGTTGAATTCGTTCATAACATCGTGCATCGTTTCGTAGCCTTTTCCCTGAAGGATAACGGCAAACTCGTCTCCGCCGATCCTGAACACCGCGCCCTGCTTGAAATGCTCGCATATCAACGTGCAGGCATCCTTTATCAGCTGATCGCCTGCCGCGTGCCCGTAGGTGTCGTTTACGTGCTTCAGACCGTTGATATCGCCAAGTACGACCGCAACGTTTTTAAGTTCTCCCGATTCTATCTTACTGTCTATCAAAGCCTCATTGTCAAGGTATGCATGCTTGTTCCTGACTCCGGTCATTGAGTCGGTGTTTGCCATATTCTGAAAAGCTCTGCTGGCTTCTTTTTCTTCTTCGAGTTTTTCTTTTGAGAGCTTCTTGAGCTGCAAAATAAGGACTACCGCAAGCGCTGCAACGGACACAAGTGTAAAACCGATTTGTCGCCTGTTTGTCCTGAAGTTCCTTTCACTTACGTCCCTTATCTGATCCTGAATGATGCTGTCACGGATGAGCACGGCCATTTCCCAGCCTGTACCCTGAATGGGAACATAGCACAAAGTCTCTTCCTGGTCACCCATTGAAAATCTTATGTTTCCTTCTTTCTCATTTTCAAAATTACTGTAGTTTTCGTTCCAGACTTCTTCTGAAACAAGGCCTTTCAAAGCCTCGAAAATGTTTTGTTCTCCGATCTCCGGGCCAAGTTCCGTTCCCGAGAGATTTCCGCCGTTTTTCACATAGAGTGCAAAATGGGTCTGTCCCTGATCGTCGAAAGCAAGAAGTTCCACGATCTCCTTTATGTCGAGCTGCACAAAACAAGCCTTAAAGGGCTTCCCCATAAACGAAATCCCCGAGATCGGGATGGCAAGACAAAGCTGCTTGGAGGAACCATAAATGGAAACAGTGGTGATGATCCTGTCATGCGTGCTCACATCTGAAAGAAAGGTGTGCCTGCTTCCTCCGGTATAGGTCGTGTACTGTGTGTAAACGATATCGTCTTCGTCGACAAGAGCAAAACGGTTCAGACCGAGCAAAGACTTGACCCTTCCTATGCCATCGCGGAATTCTTCCAGTGATCCGCAGTTGCTGTCCGCTATAAAATCCACAGCTTTTTTCATCTGGTCAAAATTGTTGTTTATCAGGTTTGTTATGATCCTTGCGCGGCGTTCCGCCATTGCCTCAAGGTAAAACGAACTGACGGTTGAGACCGCTTCATTCGTCGCATCGCTGTTCTGTCTCACAGACCAGAAGGTGTTCGCGGTCATGAAAGCGATGACAATTATGCCTCCGATGATGGCGGTACGTGCCAGCGGTCTGTTTTTTATCATTTTTAACAATCTCATAAGATATCCCCATACAGCAGCTCAAGCATCAGAGCCGCATCCTCCTGATAGATCACTGTGGTTATCTCGTCGGTAAGTTCCGGGAACAGATCTCCCGGAGCGTTTCCGTCTGCGATCTTTACCGCGATCATAATGGTGTCAAAGCCTATCGAATAGCAATCCTGCACTCCGAGGCAATAGATCACGCCTTCATTCAGGTATCGTAACGCCTCCTCGTCGTGGTCCATGCCGACTACGACTGCATTGCTCTTCTTTTCTTTGATCGCTCTTGCCGCCCCGACGGGATTGCTCATATTGCAGCATATGATGCCGTCAAGGTCGGGATGATCTTTGAGGATATTTAATGTGAGTTCGTATGCAAGATCTACGGAGTCCATATCATATTCCGTAGCAACGATCTCCATCCCGTTGTACTTTGAGATTGTATCCGCCGCGCCTCTCGCACGGTCTTCATGGCACGGTGCGCCTACGCTTCCGACCAGGATCGCGACCTTTCCCTTGTAGTCCAGCTTTTTGCAAAGCGCCTCCGTCAGATCAACGCCGTCCTGATAGTTATGCGTGTTTCCGACATAAGCGATCCTTTTGCAGCCTTCTTTTGCGTCAGAACTTGAAAAAGTCATGACCTTTTTTCCGTCTTCGATAAGTGTGTCAAGTATCGGAGAAATAACGGCTTCGTCGGCAACATCCACGCCAATGACATCGTACCCCTTTTCCGCCGCTTCCAAAAGCCTTTTCGTCTGATCGACTGCGGATGCTCCGTTCGGTGCCATATATTCATATGTTATGACTATCCCTTTGTCCAGGAACTGCCTCTGTGCCTCTTCCATGCCCAGTGCAACCGCATCCCACCAGGGATGTACTGTCTTGTAGGTGAAATAGAGATCGTAATGGTCCTTCTTTGGCTCATATCGATCCAGTTCGTGGTCAAAGTCCACAGCACTCCGCACATTATCTGTCTTGCCCTGTGGATATTCATTTTTCAGGATCTGTTCCGATGAGTCAGGGCTTCCCGTAAGCCCCGCATTCCCTTGATTCTGAGACGACGCACAGGCGGCAAGAAAAACCATTGCCGCCGCAGTGATCATCGCCCCGCCTGTTTTAACGATTCTTTTATGCAACATATCTGTCAGGTCCTTTGCCTTGTGTTTTTTGATCATTATTGGTCATTATATCACTTTTCATGCGGCTTGAACGTTTATAATCATTAAACTCACATAAACAAACGACTAAAAAAAAATGTGCAAAACACCGTAAAACAGTATTTTATTTTCAGGATATCTTCCAGGATACGGCTTCCTTTCTTTCGTTTACAAAATTTCTGTATATTCCTTCCTGTGCCACCAGTTCCTCGTGAGTGCCTTTCTGCCGTATCTTTCCGTCTGCCACCACAAGTATCTGATCCGCATGTCTCACGGTCTTGAGCCTGTGCGCGATCATGATGATGGTCTTGTTTCTCGTAAGCTCCTCAACAGCCTTTGTAAGCTCCGCTTCATTCTCGGGATCGACGTTTGCCGTTGCTTCGTCAAGAATGATGATCGGCGCGTCCTTCATAATGGCTCTCGCAATGGATATCCTCTGTTTTTCACCACCTGAAAGAGACGCTCCTCCTTCCCCGATGATGGTGTCGTACCCCTTTGGAAGGCTCATGATAAAATCGTGGCAGCGCGCTTTTTTTGCGGCCTCCATGACCTTTTCCATCGATGCCCCGGGCTCTCCGAAGCGGATATTGTTCGCGATCGTATCTTCAAAAAGGTACACTCTCTGAAATACAAAACTGAAGTTTTTCATAAGAGAATCAAAGCTGTAATCCTTTACATTCCTGCCTCCGAGAAGCACCTCTCCGGATCCCACATCCCAAAATCTTGCCATCAGATTTGTGAGCGTCGTCTTTCCGCCGCCGGAAGGCCCAACGATCGCTGTGGTCGTGTTTTCCGGTATCTTTACGGAAACATCGTCGATTATGGTCTTGTCCTCATATGCAAAGGACACGTTCTTTAGCTCTATTCCCATGTTTTCCGGCTTTATGTCTTCGCCGTCGATATCCATCGGAGGAATGGCAAGCACTTCATTTGCCTTGTCCACGATGATGTTCACGTTTCTCATGAGAGCCGAGAAACCGCCCATCATATCGAGGCTCTCATAGATCATGAACGAAGAGATGGTCATGATTATCGCGTACAGAAGCGACATGGAGCCGTTTAAGTAAAACACCACCGACATGATGCACATGAGCACTCCCGTAAGTTTTGTGGCAAGTCCCTGAAGGAACATGTACGGGATAACAGTGAATTCCATCTTTGTATCCGCCGTCTGCTTTTCCTTGATCGCATTTTCAAGCTTTTTTGCGGTCTTTGCCGTCAGATTGTAGTTCTTTACTTCCGCAATTCCCTGTATATACTCGATAACGGCGCCGACAAGCGTTTCACCGGCCTTTGACACTCTCGGAGCCGCAGGTATCGTGGCGCGCTGCATCATAGTGTTGAAAAACGAGAAAACAAGTATCCCGGCCAGCAATATGAGTGCTATCCTTATGTCAAAAAATGCCAGAAATACAAAGATCACCGCAGTGGTTATGATGCCCTGTGTGGTTATCATGACGACCAGCGTAGCCACATCGGCAAGCTGTTCCATGGTGTTTGTGGTGATATTTGTGATCCTTCCGAGGCTGTTCGCGTTGAAAAAGCCCATAGGAAGATATCTAAGATGTTCCGCGATCTCGATCCGCTTTCCGGAGCAGGTATTGTATCCCGCTTCCGTCTGGAGCATTGTCGTCTTAAGCCCCACTATCACCTGTCCTGCGATGGATAAGCACATTATTCCGAAAGACGTCCATATTGTCGCATAGGACATATTTTTGTCCAGTATTCCCTGAATGATCGCAGCTATAGCCGGGATCTTTATCATGGCAAACATCGCCTTCAGCACTCCCAGGAGCATCGCTGAAATAAGCTTTTTTCTGTTCACCTCATTTGCAAATTCAAAATACTTTTTTAATGTACGAAACATCACGCCACCTCCGAATCTTTGGAAGAAATATGAGCTTCCCACATTTCCCTGTACAAAGGCGAACTTTTCAGCAGTTCCCTCTGAGTCCCCTCTGCTGCGACATTTCCGTCATCGATCACGAAAATGTGGTCTGCGCTTGCAATGGTGGAAAGTCTGTGTGCGATCACTATGAGCGTCTTCCCCGCGATGAGTTTTGCGACGCTTCTCTGAACAAGCGCCTCATTTTCAGGGTCAGTGTAGGCTGTGGCCTCGTCAAGTATCACGATGGGGGCGTTTTTCAGCATGGCTCTCGCAATGCTGATCCTCTGTCTTTCACCACCGGAAAGGTGTCCTCCGGCGCCTCCTGTCCTTGTCTCATACCCTTTTTCAAGACCCATGATGAAATCATGACAACCACACGCTTTTGCGGCCTTTATCACATCCTCGTCAGTAGCATCGGGATTTCCCATCCTGATGTTTTCCATTACCGTTTCGTCAAACAGATAGTTGTCCTGAGAAACATAGGCAATATTTTTGTTATAATCGGCAAGCGGTATATCCCTTATGTCCACACCGCCGTAGGTGATACTTCCTCCGTTCGGATCCCAGAAAGAGGCTATCAGTTTTGCTATGGTCGATTTGCCGGATCCCGAAGGTCCAACGAGCGCGTTCACAGTGCCCTCCTTGATCGAAAGGTTTATGCCGTGGAGCACTTCTTTCTCTTTGTATCCGAAATGAACATCCTTAAACTCTATGGTGTTCCCCTGCGGCTTGTTTTTAAGCGTTTCGGGGCGGGTCAGTTCTCTGTTTCCGAGTATCGATGTGGCTTCGGCGATGATCGCGCCTGTCTTTTTCAAGTTGTCCATATGTCCCGCGACCACCATGAAAGGAGAAACCAGGCCGAGAGTAAGAACGATAAGGAGCATTGCGTCGGTCCCGTCGACCTTCCCCTGCATATAGAACAGTCCGGCAAAAGGAAGAAGAGTCAGGAGCTGTGCAGGTAACAAAGTGAGCGCAAGATTCTGCCAAAGATCACACCGTCTCATCCACTCTATGAAACAGTCGGCTCCTTCTTTGGCGGCAACAATGAACTTCTCGTATGATGTCCTTGTCTTTCCGAACGCTTTTATAACCTCTATGCCGTTTATATACTCCACGGCCGTGTCGTTCAGCGCCTTAGTCTTTACTATCGTATTTTTGAAACTCTCCCCGGATCCCACCATCATCAGTCCGTAAAAAACGATACCGAGCGGAACGCTTATAAGAGAAAGCAGTGTGAGTTTCCAGTTGATGACGAACATGATCACAAGTATCCCGATGGGAACGACCGCATTTGATATCAATTCCGGAATGATGTGCGCAAGGGTCGTCTCAATGGAGTCCACGCGTTCTACGATTATGTTTTTGTACGATCCCGACGAATCATCAAGTACGTCTCCGAGCGGCATGAGGCTGAGCTTCTTTGTCAGTCTTCTTCTTATCTCCGCAAGCACTCCAAATGTCGCCCTGTGCGACAATGTGGTTGAAATGCTGTGAAACGCCTTGTTCACGAGCCAGCAGCAGGAGATTATGCCGCATTGAACAAGATAGAAGCTTATATCCTTCTCCCCCTCGATGAGCGCCCTTACGATCTTAGCCACAAAAAAGTACGGCACAAAGCCTGCGAGAACGCTTATCGTGGCAAATATCACGCTGAGGATGTATGAGCTTTTGTTCATTCCCGCAAATTCCAGTACCCAGCTGAGCGTGGATCTCTTTTTCTTACTGTCCATATTCCTTTCTTTTCCTCCGTTTTGTTCGGTAAGTGTGTCAGATTTATGTTAGCATACGCTAACCACCGTCCGTTTTTAAACCCCGCACTGAGCGGGGTTCATATGCCTACAGTCCGAAAAAATCCTTCCATGCCGGAGCATAGAACTTTTCGACGGTCCCTGCAAAATGGACCGCTTCCTTTCTGGAAAAACCATGAGTCACTGTCTGAAAAAGAGCTTCGATGCTTGCGGTCACCAGAAGATGAAATTCTCTCCTGTTGATCTTTTTGACCTTGATCCCTTTCTTTTTGATCTCCTCCATGTACCGAAGTGTCACTTTTTCCTCAAGATGGGCTATATCATGCTTGAAATTCTCATATACGGAGCCCTTTGATCTACAGATGATCAGTTCAAATTCGTCAAAATGATCGTAGATGAACTCCATCGCTCTCACAAGTTCTCCTTTTGAATTGCTCACATCTGCCTTTCCTTTTTGTGAAAGATCGCTGAAATACTCTTCTTCGATCTCCCTGTAAAGGTCCATGAGTCCGTCTACCGCAGGCTTTACCAGAGATGAAAACATCTCCTCCTTTGCCGGAAAATGCTTGTAAAGCCCCGAAGCGCTCATGCCGCATGCTGCAGCAATACGCCGCATGGATGCGTCTTCAAAGCCGTACTGCTTAAATTCAGCAAAGGCTGCCTCTACGATCTTCTCATGATTCTCACTCTTATCTCTTGGCATGTTTTCTCCTGTCTTGATCCAAAAGCGAACAGTGTACGCTAACACGTGCATTAGCGTACACCGTTCGCTTATATTTGTCAAGCACTATTTTTTATATGTCTGCAGGCTTCCCGTCGGAGTTTCAGTATTTCCACTGAAATCTGTCAAGGTCCACCTTTCCGCCGGATACTTCGATCCCTTCCGCTTCCAAAAGTTTTGCCTGAGCTCCGGGACCCCCGAAAGCAAATTCTCCGGCAAGCTCACCTTTTGCATTTACGACACGAAAACAGGGGATATTTTCCGGATCGGGGTTCTTGTGAAGCGCATTTCCTACCGTCCTTGCCATCTTTCTGTCACCTGCGATCTCGGCAACCTGGGCATAAGTCGCCACATGGCCGTAGGGTATCTTTTTTACGGCTTCATAGATCCTTTTTGAGGGGCAGTCGCTTATCAGATCATAGCTTTCGGCGATCATGAGTTTAACATCTTTATCCGGAATGCTCCCGTCAAGAATGATCGTATTCCAGTGGTCCTTGTTCTGATGGTATCCCGGTATCACCGAGCTGTAGACCGACCGCCAAAAGAAGGCCTTCTCAGGATCCACCTTCACGTTCAGATTGATATATCCGTCTTTTTCATATGTCCAGAGAAATGCTTTATTGTTCCCTTTATATCTTACCAGCTGCCAGTTTTGATCGTGAAAAGGGGCATCCGTAAATGTATCAGGGAAGGAAAGCCCGTATTTTAAAGCTTCCGATCGTGTTTTCATATGATCTCCCAAATAAATATTTCTTATTCAAAACTCGTTTCCACTGTTTTGCAATCATTGAATCTTGCGAAACCGCTCAGCGCTTTCTCCAATGCGGAGTTCAGTGCTTTTGTCTTCCTGATCCCGGGCTCCCACCATAAGCCTTTTACCTGAAGGGCGCCTTTGTCACGGTCCTGAACTGCCTCAATACGGCCTGCGAACCGGTCCCCATATACGATCGGTAATGTATAATAACCGTATTTTCTCTTGTCCGCAGGTGTATAGATCTCCCAGGAATACTTAAAATCCCATAATGCTAAGATCAACGCCTTATCCCATAAAAGGGGATCGAGCGGCGCCATAAATGACATCCTCGGCTTCAGATCCGCATTTCCGGTAATGATATCCTGCATGAGCGGTCCATCTTCGGTGCGATAATAAAACGGTGTCTTTATCCCCTCTACCGTAACGGATTTGATCTTATTGCCGGCTGCCAGTTCAGCGAGTACTTTTTTCCTCAGATCAGTTTTCAGATCGATCCCCAGAAAAGCCGTGCTGCTCTTGTCCCACAGAAGCCCTACCGCTCCTATCCTTCGCAAAACACGCCATGTGACCAGCTCAAATTCATCACTGCACGGATCGTCCGCTTTCAATATTGCGGCAGGAATGTGTCTCTCCGCAAGATCATAATACTTACGGCTGCCGTTTTTATGATGTATGACCAGCTCGCCCTCGGTATATAACTGTTCCAGAACGGATCTTGCTGCCGGAGACTTTTTATGCCAGTTACCGCTCCAATGCATTGAAGAATGCCAAAAGATCTCACCTTCGATCGGTAATGTATCACTGCAGACCGGGCCATTCTCCCTGATATATGCCAGGGCCTCTTCCTTCAATTCCCGCAGTCCTTCAAAAGTATCTCCCATTTTCCTGCCGCGTTCCCTGAAAGGAGCGAAATACGGCCAGTCCTCTACGGGCCATATGGATAATTCCTTATCCACATAATCCACAAGTTTTCGGTCCTCATACAGGAGTTCCCGCAGCATTGACTTCTTAAAGCCTTTGACTCTGGACTGCAGTGTCAGTTCTGCATTTTTGCCGCAAACATCAACCGGATCGAACTGAATGCATCCGGCCTGACGCACATAGTCGTACGCTCCTGTTTTCCCGATAAAACGGTATGAGCCGATCAGGCCCTGCTTTGCCAGAATAAATTGCGTGGCTTGTTGTTTTGTAAGTTCTGTCTGTTTATGTTCCATTTTGTCCGGCATGTTCCTTGCATCAATCCTTCAAACATTTTTGCATTATGATGGCATCGCTGTAGGCATTATTTGCAAGCCAATAATCCTTGTATATTCCGATATCGGAAAAACCCATTTTATGGTAAAGAGCTATAGCTGCCGTATTTCCGGCTACAACTTCCAACTCTATATTGTGCAGGTTCATTTCCTTTGCGCGCTCAATAATCTTAGTCATCAGCGCTGTGCCTATTTTCTTATTCCAATAGTCTTTTCTGACTGAAATTGAGAACCTCGCATTATGATGTAATTTTGCACCCGGATAGCCATCCAGCTCTGCCCGGGCTATGATCTTTTCCCCCGCCAGGGCAATCAGAATTATACTGTTATCTGCATCATGAGAAGACTGGATACGCCGTTTTACCGCTTCGACCGGCACTTTAAATCCGTCAGGTCCATGCATAAGATTATCTGATTCGCCCCCAACGATGTTCAAATATGAGATCATTTCCTCTGCGTCATCAATTTCTGCTTCTCTGATAACTATATTTTCCATATTCTAAATACCCTTTCTGAAGCATGGGAAGCACTCTTGTATTTAATGTTGTCTGTAGTATCGATCCCATAAATTACTTATCCATCCCTATCCATTGTATGAAAGCCGTTTTGTCACTGCTGTTATACCCTGCATGCTCATAAAAATGAAGCGTCTCCGGTTTCTTTGATCCTGTAAGAAGCATCATTTTATAGCAATTCTCCTGTTCCGCAATCTTCTTTGCGTAAGTCAGGCACTCTCCTGCATAACCTTTTCTTCTGTGTTCGGCATGCGTTACTACATTTTCAACAAAAGCATATGGCCTTACACTCCTTGTAAGATTCGGTATGATCACGCATACACAGGAGGATACGATCTGACCATCAATTTCATTTACGATCAGATGATGATTGGGATCTTCAAGAATCTGTTCCCATGTTTCAGCTAAGTGCTTATCATGCTCCGGAATACTGTCTTCATGTAAAAACAGATACAGTTCAAGCAATGAATCCAAATCCTCTTTACGACTTCTCGTACCATACAAAAACCTCACATTATCACCTCTGAAACTGTTTCCCAAAGTTGTTTACATAGAATTCATACTCTTCATTATCAG
>JAEEGF010824439.1_pt1 | contig 27716 bp, 25 predicted proteins | sample 9134171 | NCBI WGS metagenome assembly JAEEGF01 (sample SAMN16246542, study PRJNA631951) | gut metagenome | biome: gut microbiome; feature: rumen; material: AP-attached | host: Bos | place: Iran: Karaj | collected 2018-10 | reverse complement strand
AGGTGGTTTCGCCGATGATCAGCTGGTGTACGTTCATGTTGCCCACCGTCTGGAAGGTGCTGCGGACCTGTGCAATGTCGCCCAGGGGTTTGTTGGAGTCCCATTCGTAGATGGCCAGGCGCGAACCCGGCTTCCAGTTTCCGGCCTTGCGGAAATACAGCTCGCCGAAGAGCCAGTGGGAATCGGCGGCGTACGACACCATGGAGGAGCCGTCGACGCTGGCGCCGGGGCTGACAATAATGTTGGAACAGGCATCGGCCCTGAAAGAGAGCGCCAGCGCGGCTGTCGCGAGCGCAATAACAAGTTGATAAGCTTTCATAAGTACAAACTTACGGCTTTTTTGCTAACTTTGCAATTCATATGAGAAAGTATATCGTTATCATCGCGCTGTTCCTCATGCCCGTGCTGTGCGCGGCGCAGGAGAACAAGACGCCCGAACAAAAGGAAAAGGAGTTCTACGAGGCCATCCAGTCGCAGATCGACCGCATGACCGAGCAGCTGAAGCTGGAAGACTGGCAGATCTTCTATGTAGACAGCATCTACACCCATGACTACAAGGCGATGCAGGACGAATTCGCCTCCATGTCCGCGGCCAAGATGTCCAACCCCGACCTGTTCTACGACGTGCAGGACAAGTGGATGGAGCAGATGTACAACGCCCTGCACAAGGTGTTCACCGAGGAGCAGTGGAACAAATACCTCAAGTCCGGCGCCGCCCGCGACAAGAAGATGCGCGAGAAGCGCGCAGCCAAGAAGAACAAATAGCGTATGAAAAGAGAAGACATAGACAGGATACTGGGCGAGCTTGAAGCGCTCAAGTGCAAAACGCAGAAGGAAGTCGAAGAGGCCCGCGTGCGCTTCCTCGGCAAAAAGGGTGAACTCACCGCGCTGTTCGACGAGTTCCGCACCATCGACAAGGCCCAGAAGGCCGAATTCGGCAAGGCCCTCAACGAGCTGAAGCAGAAGGCTCAGGCCCGCATCGAGGAGCTCAAGGCAACCCTCACCGACACCGGCGCATCAGACGGCCCCAAGGCCGACCTGAGCATGCCCGGCGACCCCTTCGAGCTGGGCAGCCGCCACCCTGTCAGCATCGTGCGCCAGGAGATCGTCGACATCTTCCGCAAATTCGGATACGATGTCGCCGAAGGCCCCGAAATCGAAGACGACTATCACGTGTTCGAGGCCCTCAACTTCCCTGCGAACCACCCCGCCCGCGACATGCAGGACACCTTCTTCGTGTCCGCCGGACACCTCAACCCGCTTCTCCTCCGCACCCACACCTCCAGCGTGCAGGTGCGCACCATGGAGAAGATGGACGTGCCCATCCGCGTGATCTGCCCGGGACGCGTGTTCCGAAATGAGGCGATCAGCGCCCGCGCGCACTGCATCTTCCATCAGGTTGAGGGCCTCTACATCGACGAGGGCGTGACCTTCGCCGACCTCAAGCAGGCCATCCTCCTCTTCGCCCGCGAAATGTTCGGACCCGACACCCAGATCCGCATGCGCCCCAGCTATTTCCCGTTCACGGAGCCGTCCGCAGAGGTGGACGTGAGCTGCAACATCTGCCACGGCAAGGGCTGCAACATCTGCAAGGGCACCGGCTGGCTGGAGATTCTCGGCTGCGGCATGGTTGATCCCAACGTGCTGGAAGCCAGCGGTATAGACTCGAAGCGCTACAGCGGCTTCGCCTTCGGAATGGGACTTGAGCGCATCGCAATGCTCAAGTGGAGGGTCAACGACCTCCGCCACTATTTCGAGAACGACATGCGTTTCCTGCACGAATTCGCCACCGCTCCCGAAGTCTGATGCGCACCACCGAGCAGGACTCCCACTACGCCCACCTCGACCGCATGTCCACCGGCGAACTGCTGAAGGGCATCAATTCCGAGGACCGGATGGTCACGGATGCGGTGGAGCGCGCCATCCCCTCGATCGAACGACTGGTCGACGGCATCGTGGCGCGAATGAAGGGCGGCGGAAGGGTGTTCTACACCGGAGCCGGCACCAGCGGCCGCCTCGGCGTGGTCGATGCCTCCGAAATACCCCCGACCTATGGCGTGCGCGACAAGTTCATCGGCCTTATCGCCGGCGGCGACGGAGCCATACGCTCGGCCGTCGAAGGTGCGGAAGACGACGCCCTGCAGGGCTGGAAAGACATTGAAACCTTTGCCCCTACAAGCCTCGACACCGTGGTCGGCATAGCTGCGTCAGGCACAACGCCCTACGTGCTGGGCGCCGTCGGAGCCGCACGCGAAAGGGGCCTGCTGACCGGCTGCATCACCTGCAACGAAGACTCTCCGCTCGCCCGGGCCGCCGAACTGCCCGTGGTCGCCGTGGTGGGGCCGGAATTCGTGACCGGCAGCACCCGAATGAAGGCCGGCACGGCTACTAAACTGATACTCAATATGATATCCACCGCCACCATGATACGGCTCGGCCACGTCAAAGGCAGCAAGATGGTGGATATGGAACTGACCAACAGCAAGCTGGTGGACCGCGGCGCGAGGATGATAATGGAAGCCACCGGCATCACCGATTACGAAGAAGCCCGCGCGCTTCTCCTCCGCCACGGCCACGTCCGCGAGGCGGTGGAAGCCTGGAAACGCAAATGAAGATAATCGTAGAAAGCGGCGCCACCAAAAGCGACTGGCGCATCACGGGAACGGCCCCTGCACAGGCACGCCTGTTCCCCGGAATGAACGTGTCCACAATGCCCCTGGACCATGTGCTCGGGGTGCTTTCGGACGCGCTCGAGGCCCTTGGCCGCCCGGAGCTCGAAGGCATCTATCTTTATGTGGCAGGCATAGTTACGCCTCCCGTACGCGAAGCCCTGGAGGGGCGCATCCGTGAACTCGTCAAAGTGGGCGAAATCGACATCCAGAACGACCTCGTGGCGGCTGCCCGTGCCGTCTGCGGCCGCTCCGAAGGCATCGTGGCCATACTGGGCACAGGCTCGAACACATGCTTCTACGACGGCGAGACCGTGTCCCAGAAAGTGCGCTCCGGGGGCTACATCATCGGCGACGAGGGCGGCGGCGCGTGCCTTGGCAAGCTTTTCCTTGCCGACTTCATCAAGGGGCTCGTGCCCGAAGGCGTGGCGGCGGATTTCGCATCGAAGTTCGATGCGTCGTATGCCGGAATCGTGGAGAACGTCTACCGCAGTCCGGCACCGGCCGGGTTCCTTGGGAGCCTTGCTCCCTTCATCCTGTCGCACTACTCCGACCCTTATGTCAAGTCGCTGGTGGACGGCAACTTCCAGTCCTTCGTGGACAGGGCGCTGCGGCACTACGACACCCGGCGCTACCCCGTCGGCGTGGTCGGCGGCTTCGGCTTTGCGTGCCGTGAAATCTTCTCCCGCATCTGCACGGAAAACGGCCTGCGCCTCGGCAGCTTCGAGGCGGAGCCCATCAACGGACTATTGAAATATCACAACTGATATGAAACTCAAATACACCCCGCCGGTGCTTGAAACCGCGCCGCTGCTCACAGCCTTCAGCATACTGTCGGCGAGCAACGAAGACTATATTATTGACCCCATTGATGCAGAACTGTCATGAAAACGCGTTTATTCCTGGCAGGCCTGGCCATTGCAGCAATGGCTTCCTGCACGGTCGAAAGCCCTGAAACAGCTCCTCAGCAGCCCGATACTTGCAAAGTCTTCCGCGCAACCATCGGTGAGGATGATACCCGTACGACCCTTGACGTCGGTACCTCTTCCGCCAGCGTGATCTGGAACGCAGGGGACAAGATAAAGGTTTTCGGAGTGTTGTCTAACGGCGCCAGTTATCAGAGGGAATTCTCAACCTCGACGGGCGGTGCGAAGTATACTGAATTTGCTTGTTATGATTGGCAGCCAAATTCATCCGTGGTGCGATATCTTGCATTTTATCCGTCAGACCAGTTCGAGGCTACGGCGTATTATGAACCGTTGGGAGGTCTCCTAGTCGGCATTACGATACCCCCTCAGCAGCAGGCGGTTAAGGGAGGCGTTGCCCCTGAGCTGCTGTTTTCCGTTGCCGACCAGCACAACGCCATGTCCAGCGAATTAAAATTCAAGAACATAATGTCTCTGGTCCGCTTCCGCCTCACAGGACGCAGCGCATCGAAGGTAAATACCGTAAAGATGACCCTGTCACAAGATATCTGTGGCAGCGGAATCTATGTGGTCGGGGATTCGGAGTCGGATTCGTATTTTACCTTTGTGGGAACCGTGGGTAATGCGCCGTACCCGAATTCACCGACAGTCGAGCTCAAGGGGCCTTTCGAGGCCGGTGAGGACTACTTCATCGCCATTGCGCCCTGCACGACCAGCGGCTTGACGCTAAACTTCATAGACGACGCCGGCAACATCCTGACGCGCTCATCCTCCAAGCAGATAGAATTCAGGCGGTCAGCAATCGCCGACCTTGGCACGATAGTGCTGGATGAAGAGTTCGGGGCCCCCTCCGACAAGGTGGTGAAGTATATGGAAAGTTCGTCCGGCTTCAAACCGGTCGTGCTTGCCGTCCTGGCAGACGGTTTCACCTCCGGACAGCAGCAACTATTCCTCTCGCTCGCCAAGGGTGCCGTAGATAAACTCTTTGACACGGAGCCATATAAGACCTATAAGGACTACTTCACCGTTTATTTGCTTCCTGTGGTTTCGAATGAAGCTGGCGCTTCAATCACCAACGGCAGCGGCACGGTCACGACCAAGGTCGACAATTACTTTGGCTCCGGTTGGGGCGAGAGCAATTATATGGATATGAATGCCGACAAGAGCAAGATCCAGGGTTACCTGCAGGCCAATCTTCCTGAATTGATTCGTGGTACCCATACCCTCGACGAAATCTCCTCAGCGCTGATAATCAACGATGCACGTTATGGCGGAATTTGCCATATGTTTTCTAATGGATTCAGTTATGCCATGGTTCCTTATACCAACGATGGCGGTGAACTTGCCTGGGGGTTCCCCGACACGCGTGCAGCCAGCGAATCCGATGTCAGTGCCGGTACAAGGGCGACCACCAGTGAGGAAAGGGACGCTATCGGCGTCAACCACGGCGACTGGCGCAACACGCTGATCCACGAGTTTGGCGGACACGGAATAGGCCGTCTCGGTGATGAGTATTGGGGCGACACCTACGTGACCAGCACTACGATAGACTCGCACAACTGGCCCGTTCCGTTCAGCCTTAACGTGTCGGCTGTCTACGACGACGTGCCCTGGAAGGCGGCGTTGCTGGATAATTTGAGCATTCTTACTTCCATCGATTCCCGTTATGCCCGTATCGGACGCTATCAGGGTGGCGAAGGTTATATCCTGAACCGCTGGCGCTCGGAGGTGATCAGCTGCATGATCGACAACCGGCAGTACTTCTCCACCTGGCAGCGAATCCTTATCGTGACGCGCATCAAGAGCCTCGCCGGAGACTCCTTCTCGCTGAATGATTTCGTGAACGCGGACGTGACCCGCGACCCGGTGCGCGACGGCTCCTCGGCCCCCAGCGCCGCCCGCCTGAGCACCCACACCGCCCCGCTCCGCCTCTACCCTCCCCTCGCCCCTCCTGTCCTCCACGAGGAATAGGAGATTCTTCGCTGCGCTCAGAATGACAGAGGCGTCAGTTTAGTTCGAAGCTGGCCACGACGTCGCCGAAGCGGCCGGTGACCACGTCCTCTTCTTCGAAGAACCGTGCCGAGAGCTGGCCGCGCCAGACGATGTCGTCTTTCTCGTTGTAGGGGATGTCGATGCTGACTCCGTAGCTCTTGGACTGGATCTTCACGGCCACCTCCGCCTTCCATTGGGTGCGGCTGCCGCCGTCGTCCTCGACCAGCAGGAAGGCAAGCTTGTCCAGCTGGGGCGTGAAGTCCGACACGAGCAGAGCTTCGTAGGGCAGGTCCTTGCCGAGGTCGCGGCGGCGCACCACGATCATGAAATCCGTGACGCTCGGGTAGTAGAGTTTCAGCTCCTCGTCGGTGGTGGCGTTGAAGCCCTCCACCGAGCCCACCCGGACCCAGAATTCACTCGCGCCGCCAAACCACGAATCGTAGTTGCGGAGCATCTTGAAGGATTTCAGCAGCAGCCTTCTCTGCCGTCCGGCCGGGGCTGCGGCAGGGTCGAAAAACGACGTGTCCGGGGCTTTCAGAGGCCTGAAGGCCGCGTCGCTGTTGCTGTTGAACACCCAGACCGGCCGCTTCATGGCGAGGGCCTCGTCCACATAGACCGAGTCCACGATGCGGGCGCCGTCAGGCCCCACGGAAACCTCATAGCCGTAGTTGGTCTCCAGCCCGGAGCCCGGGTCGAACGTGATCACTGGAAAAGTCTCGCCGTCCCAGTCGCTGGAGTATGGCCAGTAGAGCTGGAAATCGGTCTTTGCCAGGGCTGCAAGCAGGTCTTCGACGCCGGCGCGCGTGCGGGCTCTGCCGTTCAGGTGGTCGCGAATCAGGTCGCGCAGGGGCTTCCTGTAGGAGGGTTTTCCGGCCCTTGTGCCGGGCTTTTCGCCGACGCCTCTTCCGGGTTCGTCGATGAGGCATGACATGGTGTACTCTTCGTCGTAGCCGTTGCCGCACGAACTTCCCACGGCGTCGAAGACTTCTTCCAGATGCTCCTTTTCAAGAGGAAGGGCGGAAAAGAGGCGGGCAAGGCCGGCGGGCGAAAAATCCACTTCGGCGGCCGCAGGTTCGGGTTCGGGGATGCCGGGGGCTTCGATTGTGCCCGTGCAGGAAACCAGCAGAAGGGCGGGGATAAATCTGATGTACTTCATAGCCAAAAATGTTTAGGACTACAAAGTGAAGCAGAATTATCCGTTGTTGCAAATTTTGCAACGTTTATTTTTCCACGGCAACGAAACGCTCCCGCGAAAACAGGTCCCTGATCACCCGGACGCGGCCAAGGCCGGCGAACAGCGCTGCGGTCTCTTCGCCCAGTTCCTCGTTGATTTCCACGATGCAGCGACCTCTGGGAGAGAGGAAGCGCCGGGCCCAGAGGGAGATGGCGCGGTAGAACAGCAGCGGGTCGCTGTCAGGCACGAACAGGGCCAGCTCCGGCTCATGCTCCAGGACGTTGCGGTGCATGCGGGCCTTCTCGCTTTCGCGTATATATGGGGGATTGGAAACTATCAGATCGAAGGGCGCGCCCGGGAACGCCTCCGGCACATCCAGCACGTCGGCCTGGATGAACAGCGGCCCGGCGGGTTCGGGGAACTGCCCCCTGGCCACATCCAGCGCCTCTTCCGAGATGTCCACTGCCGTCACGCTGCAGCCCGGCACGTCGAGGGCGAGGGTCCAGGCTATGCAGCCCGAGCCCGTGCAGAGATCCAGCACCCGCATCCCCGGCCGCAGTCCCTGTTCGGCCTCCTGCACCAGCTGCTCCGTCTCCGGCCGGGGAATGAGCACCGAAGGGTTCACCCTGAAGGGCCGTCCGCAGAATTCCTGCACTCCGAGCACATACTGAAGCGGCTCCCCGGCAAGCAGCCGCCCGAAAGCTGCCGAGAGCGCCGGCAGCTTGTCCGCAGGCACTTCCAGCCCGGGCTCGACTATATGGGCATAAGAAGAGACGCCAAGGATATGCTCGTCCAGACGCACCACGAGGCCCTTTGCCTCCTGGGGAGGATAAAGGGCCTCGAGAGCCGCCGTGCTTTCGCGTATGAACTGCGAGAGAAGCACTATGAATTTTCTATGATCTGCGAGAGGAATTCACTCATCGTGATGCCCGCTTCGCGCACCATCTTGGGCACGAGCGACGCGCTGGTCATACCGGGTATCGTGTTGACTTCCAGGAAGCAAAGCCCTTCGGCGCCAAGGATATAATCCATACGCACCACACCCTTGCAGCCAAGGAACGAGTAGAGCCGGCAGGTGGTCTCCTGCAGTTCGGCCGTCACTTCCGCGGACACTGGGGCGGGGCAGATCTCACGGCTGTGGCCGTTGTATTTGGCGTCGTAGTCGAAGTATTCGTTGTCGCTGACGATTTCTATCGGCGGCAGGGCCCGCACCTGCTTGCCGTCGAACCAGGCGGCGCAGGTCAGTTCCCTGCCTTCCACGCCCTGCTCCACGAGCACCATAGGCCCTTCCGTGAAGGCGAACTGTATTGCGGGCAGGAGCTCGGAAGGTTCGGCCACGCGCGTGACCCCGAAGCTGGAGCCTCCCTGCGTGGGCTTCACGAACACGGGGAACTTCAGAGTGGCGGCTGCCTTGGCGCAGAAGGCGTCCAGGTCGTCGCCCTGGCGCACGAACAGGTCCGGAGCGCAACGCACGATGCCGCGCACGTAGGACTTGCAGGCGTATTTGTTGAAGGCGATCATGCTTGAATAAGAACCGCAGGAGCTGAACGGCACCCCGAGCATTTCCAGGTAGCCCTGTATCTGTCCGGTCTCGCCCGGCGCTCCGTGCTGCACGATGAAAGCGAAATCGAACTTTATGCGCTTCCCGAGCACGTTGACCGAGAAGTCGGTTTTGTCCACTTCGGGGCGGGCGCCTTCGGGGAAGGTCACGCGCATCGCGTTCTTGCGGCGGCAGGCGACGAGCTGCCACTCGCCGAAGCGGGCGAAAATCTCGTACACGTCGTACTCCCTGTCGTCGATTGCGGAAGCCACGAATTCGCCGCTCCTGCAGGATACTTCCCACTCCGACGAATCGCTGCCGTAGATGACTGCTATCGTGTTGTATTTAGCCATATCAGTTGAAATAATAGTCGGTTTCCTGGTTGTTGGCCGTCTCGGCGGCTTCATTCACGTCCTCGTCGCCCCCAAGGAAGGTGCCCGATGAGGAGCAGTCCAGATTGAAAGCCGTGCCCGGAGGGGCCTGGAAGGTGTCGCTTTCGCTGAACAGTCCGGCAGCGATGCACTTCTTCATCCATATGCCCCAGATAGGCAGGGCCATACGGGAGCCGTCGAGGGTGTTGAAGTGGATCTGGCGGTCTTCTCCGCCTATCCAGGCGCCGGCCGTGATCCTGGGAGTGTATCCTATGAACCAGCCGTCGGAGCAGTCGTTGGTGGTGCCGGTCTTGCCCGCTATCTCGCCCTTGAGATTGTAGGCATAGCGCAGGCGGCTTCCGGTGCCTCCGTTCACGACGCCCTGCATCAGGTTGGCCATAAGGTAGGCCGAAGAGGCGCTGATGGCCTCGCGCTTGGTGCCGGTGTGCTCGGTGATCACGTTGCCCTGGTTGTCTTCGATGCGGGTCACGTAGAGAGGCGAAGCGTACACGCCCCTGGACGGGAAGGTGTTGTAGGCCGCAACCATCTCATACAGAGCGATGTCGGCGGGGCCCACGCAGAGCGAGTAGACCTCGTCCACGTGGCTGTGGATGCCCATACGGTGCATCATCTGCGCCATCGCCTGGGGGCCGAACTGCTTCATCAGGAAGGCGGATATGTTGTTGGAGCTGTTGGCCAGGCCCCATTTCAGGGTGACGGTCTGGCCGATGATCTCCTTTTTGTCGGTGCTTCGGGGGGTCCATGTGGAGCCGTCGTAGTTGACGAAAGTCTGCGGGGTGCAGACCACTCGGTCGCAGGGGGTCATGCCCTCCTGCATCGCGAGCGTGTAGAGGAATGGCTTGATGGTGGATCCGACCTGGCGCTTGGCCTGGCTCACGTTGTCGTATTTGAAGTAGCGGTAGTTGGGACCGCCCACGAAGGCCTTGACGTTGCCGGTCCCCGCCTCGATGGCCACGAAACCGCAGCGCAGGAAGGACTTGTAGTAGCGGATGGAGTCGTTGGGGGTCATCGTGGTGTCGATGTAACCCTTCTTGTTCCAGGAGAATACGCGCATTTTCTGCGGCACGTCGAACTGTGCCAGGATCTCATCCTCGCTCAGCCCGGCCTTCTTCTGCATGCGCCAGCGGTCGCTCCACTTGCGTGCCTGGGCCATGAGGCGCTTGACGGTGGCCTGGTCTATGTCGTTGGCAAAGGGCTTGTTGCGCTTGCCCTTGAGTTCTTTGTTGAAGGCACTCTGCAGGTAGCCGCCGAGGTGTTCGTCGACAGCTTCTTCGGCGAAGAGCTGCATCTTGTAGTTGATGGTGGTGTAGATGCGGAGGCCGTCCTTGTCGAGGTTGTAGGAGCTGCCGTCGGGTTTCTTGTTCTTCTTCAGCCAGCCGTAGATGGCGTCGGTGGCCCAGCGCAGCGAGTCGGCGGAGTAGTCTTCCTCGAACTGGTAGTCGCCGCGGCGGGGCTTCGATGCGTTCATGTCGCGCCTGAGCATGTCGCGGAAATAGGGGGCGTGGCCGGAATTGTGGTCCATCACGTGGTAGTCCAGCACTATGGGCAGCTCCTGGAGGGAGTCGCGCTGCGCCTTGCCGATGTAGCCGGCCTTGGCCATCTGCCCGATGACGAAGTTGCGGCGCTTCAGGGCGTTGTCGGGGTTGAGGACGGGGTTGTAGCGGGTGGGTTTGTTGACCATACCCACCAGCATGGCGCTCTCTTCGATGTTGAGGTCGGAAGGCTGCTTGGCGAAGAAGGTCTCGGACGCCGATTTCACGCCGAAGGCTCCGCTGCCGAAGAAGATGGAGTTGAGGTACATGGCGATGATCTCGTCCTTGGTGTAGTCCCTCTCCAGGCGCACGGCGGTGATCCATTCCTTGAGCTTGGTGAACACCATCTTGACCTTGCCTGCGTTCTCTTCGCGGGGGTAGAGGGTCTTGGCGAGCTGCTGGGTGATGGTGCTGCCGCCGCCCTGGCTGGAATCGCGCAGGAGGAGGGTTTTCACGGCCACGCGCGCAAGTCCTTTCATGTCCACGCCGGAGTGCCTGTAGAAGCGGACGTCTTCGGTGGCCACGGCTGCGTGGATGAGGTTCTCGGAGAGTTCTTCGTAGGAAGCGTAGGTGCGGTTTTCAATGTGGAAGGTGGTCAGCACTTCGCCGTCTTCGGCAAGCACCTGGGTGGCGAGCTTGTTGTCGGGATGCTCGAGTTCTTCAAAGGATGGAAGCTTGGCAAACAGGCCCACGAGCACCAGCAGCAACAGCACTATGGCGAAGGGTGCGGTGAGCAGGATCCAGAACCACCGGGTTATCGTCTTTTTGGTTTTGTCCGTCATTTTTATGAATTGAAAACACAAAATTACTATTTAATTTGGAAAATCGTAGCCGTTTTGTTTTAACTTTGTAGCCGATATTTTGAAATTATGGAAAAGAATTTAGTGATTGTAGAGTCGCCCGCCAAGGCGAAAACCATTCAGAAGTATCTGGGAGATGGATTTGTGGTCAAGTCCAGCTTCGGCCACATACGTGATTTGCAGGAAAAGAGCCTGAGCATCGACATACCGGGAGGCTTCAAGCCCGAATACGTGGTGCCTTCCGAAAAGAAGCGCGTCGTCAGTGAACTGAAGAAACTTGCAGACGGAGCCTCCGTCATCTGGCTGGCTTCCGATGAGGACCGCGAAGGAGAAGCCATTTCCTGGCACCTCACCGAGACCCTCGGCCTGAATCCCGACAAGACGCGCCGCATCGTGTTCCACGAAATCACCAAAGACGCAATACTTTATGCCGTTGATCACCCCCGTTCGCTGGATATGGACCTGGTCAACGCCCAGCAGGCCCGCCGCGTGCTCGACCGGCTCGTGGGGTTTGAGCTTTCGCCCATACTCTGGCGCAAGATCCAGAGGGGGCTTTCCGCCGGCCGCGTGCAGTCGGTGGTCCTTCGCCTCGTGGTGGACCGCGAGCGTGAGATCAACGCTTTCTCGCCCGTGCCCTACTATAGGGTCGAAGCCCAGTTCGAAGTCTCCGGCATAAAGGTCAAAGGCCTGCTGGACAAGAAGTTCGACACCTACGACGAAGCCCGCCGCTTCCTGGAAGACTGCATCGGAGCCCGCTACACCGTGGGCCTTGTGGAGAGCAAGGAAGGCCTGCGTATGCCGCCGCCCCCCTTCACCACATCCACCCTCCAGCAGGAGGCCGCCCGCAAGCTCCACCTGCCCGTGAGCACCACGATGCGCGTGGCCCAGTCGCTCTATGAGCGCGGTCTCATCACCTACATGCGTACCGACTCCACCAATCTCTCCACCCTTGCCGTCGGCACCGCCAAGGCATTCGTGTGCGACAACTTCGGAGCCGAATATTCCCACCCTCGCCAGTACAAGACGCACTCCAAGGGCGCCCAGGAGGCCCACGAAGCCATACGCCCCACCTTTATTGCAAACACCGAGATCGAGGGCACCCAGCAGGAAAAGAAGCTCTACCAGCTCATCTGGAAGCGCACCGTCGCGTCCCAGATGGCCGAGGCCCGGGTGCTCAACACCACCATCCAGGTGGATATCGACAAACGCCCGGAAAAATATGCGATACAGTCCATCCAGGTGCTCTTCGACGGCTTCCTGAAGCTCTACCGCGAAGGCTCCGACGACGAGGAGGAGAACGAAGGCGACGAGGTTGTGCTACCGCAGGTCGCGGTGGGCGAGGCCCTGAATGCCAGCGCCGTGGATGCCTCCTGCAAGTACACCCAGCCCCCGTTCCGCTACTCTGAGCAGACGCTCATCAAGAAAATGGAGGAGCTCGGCATAGGCCGTCCGTCCACCTACGCCCCCACCATCACCACCCTGACCAAAGCCCGCGGCTACCTGGTCAAGGGCGACAAGGAAGGCAGCAAGGTGCAGGTCCGCAACCTCCTTCTCAAGGGCGGCGCCATCTCCGAGTCTTCGAAGGCCGAGATCGTGGGCGCCGAAAAGGGCAAGCTGCTTCCCACCGACGTGGGCGTGCTCGTGACCGACTACCTGACCGGCAGTTTCTCCGACATCATGGACTACGACTTCACGGCCAACGTGGAGAAGGATTTCGACCAGATCGCCAGCGGCCACAAGCAGTGGAACAAGGTCATCGCCGACTTCTACACCCCGTTCCACCACAAGGTGGACGAGGCCATCAGCAACCGTCAGTACAGCCACATCGAAAGGGAGATCGGCATCGATCCTTCCGACGGTCAGATGATAGTGGCGCGCCTCGGCCAGTTCGGCCCCTACGTCCAGAAGGGCGAGGGCGACAAGCGCCAGTCCGCAAGCCTCAACAAGGGGCAGATCATCGAGAACCTCACGATCGAGGAGGCGGCCCGCCTCTTCAACCTGCCCCGCACGGTCGGCGAGTACGAGGGAGAGCCCGTCATAGCCACCAAGGGGCGTTTCGGCCCCTACATCAAGGCCGGCGACCGCAACGTGTCCCTGCCGCGCGGCAAGGATCCCCTCCACGTCACCATTGAAGAGTGCATCGCCCTGATCGAGGCCGACAAGGTCAAGAAGGAGAGCGTTGCAGTCCCGCTCAAGGAGTGGCCGGAGAGCGACATCAGCATCATCAACGGCCGCTACGGCCCCTACCTCAAGCATGCCGGCAACAACTACCGCATCCCCAGGGACGTGTCCGCCGAGAACCTCACCGAGGAGCAGTGCAAGCAGATTATAGCCGAAGGCAGCCCCACGGCGCATAAGGCCCGCAGATTCAAGAAGAAATAGCTATGGCGAACTATCAGCTGGACGAAACCGACAGGAAGATTCTGTCGTTTCTGGTCAACAATGCGCGCATGCCCTACCAGGAGATCGCCCGCGAGTGCGGCATCTCCGGGGCGGCCGTCCACCAGCGTATCAAGAAGCTGGAAGACAACGAAGTTATTACCGGCTCCCAGATGCTGGTCAAGCCCGGCGCGCTTGGACTTAATGTCTGCGCCTTCATTAGCGTCTCCCTGACGGAAGCGAATAAGTACCAGGAGGTTGTGGATGCCTTGAAGCACATTCCTGAGATTGTTGAATGCCATTTCGTTACCGGCCGTGCAGCTCTTCTTCTCAAACTTTACTGCATCGACAACGACCACTTGATGGAAGCTATCATCAACACCATCCAGCGTATCCCTTACGTCCAGTCCACCGAGACAATGATTTCCCTCGACCAGGCATTTGACCGCCAAGTCTGGGTCAAAGACTTCAAAAACACGACGTTCCGGAACCTTTAATTCCGGAAGGCCGAGTCGGTTGTAGGGGATGAGGCTTCCGGAGCGCAGGTCCCCACTCTCTTTGGCGCAAGTCTGTTTTTTGGCAAGGGACCTGCGCCACTTGGATGCACTGGAAGCCTTTTCGCGGCGCAGGTCCCCACTTCTTTTTCGGACCTGCGCCAGACGACCGGGTGACATGCGCCAGGGACGCCGAGGACCTGCGCCACAAGGCTGCCGTTTCGCCCGTTCCGAGCGTGCGAAGACAACGTCAGCACCCCCACGTCGTCCTCGCGGAGGGTTTTGCGGTCGTTCCGCCCGTTCCGAGCGTGCGAAGACAACGTCAGCACCCCCACGTCGTCCTCGCGGAGGGGTCAAGCCGGAGCAACCACTCCTCCGGCGAGAAATGCAAGCTTTCCTCCGGCTAGATCAGCAGGCGGGCGAGGGCGAGGTCTTCGGGGGTGGTGATTTTCAGGTTGTACTTTTCGCCGGGGAACAGCTCTATCCTGGCGCCGGCCCGTTCGGCGACGGAGGCGTCGTCGGTGAAGGCGGTGTCGTAGGGCTGCCGGTAGGCCTGCTTAAGCACTTTAGACAGAAACATCTGCGGGGTCTGCACCGCCACCAGCCGGCTGCGGTCGGGCGCGGGCAGGGACGGGTCCGTGCTCCGCAGCGTGTCGGTCACGGGCACGGCGGGAATCAGGGCCTGCGGGCCGCCGGGCAGCTGCATCCTGTCCAGCATGGCGCGCACCAGCCCCGGGGTGAACAGCGGCCGCACTCCGTCGTGGATGGACACGATTGCGCCGTCGGGAACCTTGCCGAGTGCATTCTGCACGGAGTGGAAGCGGGTCATGCCGCCGTGGACTATGGTCTGCGGGAAGGAAACGGCATGCTGCAGGCAGAGCTCCTGCCATTGGTCCAGGTGCCTTTCGGGCAGGACAACTATGACGCGGGCATCCGGCGCCGCATCCAGGAAACGCTCCACCGAGCGCTGCAGGATCGGGATTCCGCCGAGGTCGAGGAACTGCTTCGGGACGTCTCCGCCCATCCTTGTGCCGCTGCCTCCGGCAACGAAAACAGCATATACCGCTCTTGACATAAAAACGCAAAATATCTATTGCAAAAGTAGTGGATTTTCTTGGAATAATTCTTAATTTTGTGGGAATATCCGTTTATCCAGAAGATTATGGCATTTTCATTCCTAAACCAAGAATTGGCCATCGACCTCGGTACCGCCAACACCGTCATTTATCAGAACGGTCAGATAGTGCTGGACGAGCCTAGCATCGTGGCTATAGACAATAATACGAGCAAGTGTATCGCCATAGGCCAGAAGGCCAAACTGATGCACGAACGCAATAATCCCGGCATCCGCACCATACGCCCCCTGCGTGACGGTGTGATTGCAGACTTCAATGCCGCGGAAATGATGATCCGCGGATTCATCAAGCAGGTCAACAACAAGCACCGCAGCCTCTTCACCCCCAACCTGAAGGTGGTGGTGGGCATCCCTTCCGGCTCCACTGAAGTGGAGATCAGGGCTGTCCGCGACTCCACCGAGCACGCCGGCGGCCGCGACGTCTATCTTATCTTCGAGCCCATGGCCTCGGCCCTTGGTATCGGACTGGACGTCGAAGCCCCTATCGGCAACATGGTGGTGGACATAGGCGGCGGCACCACCGAGATCGCCGTGATCTCCCTCGGCGGCCTCGTGGTGCAGGAGAGCATACGTACGGCAGGCGACGTGTTCACGTCAGACATCCAGCAGTACCTGCGCCAGCAGCACAACATCAAGGTGGGTGAAATCACCGCCGAGAAGATCAAGATCGCCGTCGGCGCCGTCATCCCCGACCTGGACGAGGAGCCCGAGCCCTTCGTGGTGCGCGGCCCCAATCTCATGACCGCCCATCCCGTGGAGGCCACCATACCCCATCACGAGATTGCGCACTGCCTGGACAAGTCCATCGCCAAGATCGAGACATCCATACTCCACGTCCTCGAGAACACTCCTCCGGAGCTCTACTCCGACATCGTGGAGAACGGAATCTTCCTTTCCGGCGGCGGCGCCCAGCTCAGGGGCCTTGCCAAGCGCCTCACCGACAAGGTGAACATCCAGTTCCACGTGTGCGACGATCCGCTTCACGCAGTGGCCCGCGGCACCTGCGAGGCCCTCAAGAACACCGACCGCTACTCATTCCTCATGCGATAGATGGCGCGGGGCGGGAAGTTCTTTGCTTTTTTCGCGACCGTGGCAGTCTTCATTCTCCTGGAGATTGCCGCGGTGTCGCTTTTGAAGCGCTCTTCCACCCTCCAGGACATCTGGATCAACCGTTTCTCGCATAACGTGATGGCTGCCACCTGGGGCGGACTCACCAGGATAGGCAGCTACTTCTCCCTGCGCGAGCAGAACGACATCCTTGCCGGCCGCAACTATGAGCTTTTCAAGGAGTTGCAGCGCTATAAGGAGATGGAGAAGGCGGTGCAGGCCATGGCGAAGCTGGATTCCATAGATTTCCAGACCCGTTTCAATTACGTGCCCGCGGAAGTGACGGCAATGGGCACCAACTCCCGCCACAACTACATCATCATCGACAAGGGCAGCGAAGACGGGGTGCTCCCCCAGAGCGCCATCATCACGCCCAACGGAGTGGTGGGCATGATATATTCCGTGGACCGCCACTATTCCTATGGCCTGACGCTCCTGAACGAACGTGTGAGCGTCAGCGCCCGCATCGGCAAGGAGGGTATCGTGGCGCCCCTGACCTGGGACGGCACCGGCACCGACCATGCCATACTGAAGGACATTCCCATGCACCTTGAGGTGCCTGTGGGGGACACTGTGCTGACCAGCGGCATCTCGAACGTGTATCCGGCCGACATTCCCATCGGCGTGACACAGGGCTCACGCCTTATCGACGGGGCTGTCAACGTGGTGGACGTGAAGCTGTTCGTGGATTTCAAGGCGCTGCGCTACGTGATCGTGGCCGAGAACCCCGACCGGGAGTTCATAAGGAGGATGGAGGAATGAAAAGCTACCGTTTCATACTGCTCTGCGTGGTGCTGATGGTGGCCCAGGTGTTCCTGGTCAACTATTTTTCGCTGTCGCGATATGTGGTGATTTCGTTGCTGCCGGCCATCATCCTCATGCTGCCGCTGAAGATGGGCACGGTGCCTTCGATGCTGCTGGCGTTCGTCATCGGCTTCGTCGTGGACTTTTTCAGCAACGGCATGCTCGGACTCACTTCTATCGCGCTGGTGCCCGTGGCCCTGACCCGCTTCGGCGTGTACGGAATGGTGTTCGGGGACGAGATGAGTTCGCGCGCCGACGTGGTGTCGATATCGCGCCTCGGCGTGCCGAAGATGGCCCTCGCGTCGCTGCTGATGTGCGGGCTCTATTTCCTGGTGTACGTGTGGGTGGATTCTGCGGGCACAGTGCCCTTCTGGCCCGCGTTCCTGCGTTTCTCGCTGTCGGTGGCGGTCTGCACCCCCGTCTCCGTGCTGGTGTCCAAACTGTTGAGGCCCGAGTAGCCTATGGAAAGCGACAACAGATCCACCAAGCTGCTGATTGGCCTGGCCGTGGTGCTGCTGGTACTCTTCGGCCGGCTCTTCTACGTGCAGATACTCAACCAGAGCTACAAGACCGACGCCGACAACAACTCGATGACGCGCGAGATGATCTACCCGCCCCGCGGAGTCATCTACGACCGCAACGGCAAGCTGCTGGTGGGTAACAAGATATGCTATGATATCCTGGTCACGCCCCGCGAGGTGGCAGAGTTCGACACCCTCTCGCTCGCTTCCGTGCTCGACACCACCGCCGACTTTATCCGGGAGCGCATGGCCTACTACCATAAATACCGCACGAAAATCGGCTGGCGCACCCAGACCTTCCTCAAGATGGTCAGCGCCGACACCTATATGCGTTTCGCCGAGGAGCAGTTCCTCTACCCGGGCTTCAAGGCCCAGGTGCGCAGCCTGCGGGAATATCCCTTCAATGCCGGCGGCAACCTGCTCGGCTACATTTCCGAAGTGAGCCCTGAATTCCTTGAAGACCATCCGGACTACAGGGCGGGCGACTACTACGGCCGCACCGGCCTTGAGGCGGCAAGGGAGACGGACCTGCGGGGCAGCAAGGGCTGGCACATCTACCAGCGCGACTCGCGCGGCCGCCAGAAAGCCCCCTACCATGACGGCGACTTCGACGTGGAGGCCGTGCCCGGCAAGGACATCACCACCACCATCGACGCCTGGCTGCAGCAGTACGGGCAGAGGCTGATGGCAGGCAAGAAGGGGAGCCTCGTGGCCATCGAGCCCTCGACGGGGGAGATACTCACCATGGTGTCCAGCCCCGGCATCGACGTGGACGTGCTTGCCGACTTCGGCCGCCACTACAGCAAGCTGTCGCAGAACAAGCACAAGCCGCTCTACAACAGGGCTGTGTCGGCATCCTATCCGCCAGGCTCCGTGTTCAAGCTGGTCAACGGGCTCGTGGGGCTCGAAGACGGCGTGCTGAAGCCCTGGATGCAGTACCCGTGCTACAACGGCTACGTCTACACGTCCAGCGGCCGCAAGCTGGGCTGCCACACCCACCGTTCCCCGCTGAACCTGGAGGACGCGGTGATGATGTCCTGCAACGGCTATTTCTGCTACGTGTTCAAGAACATACTCGAGAACCCTGAATACGAGTCCACGGAAGAGGCGTTCACGCATTGGCGGGAGATGGTGATGAGCTTCGGCTTCGGCCGCAAGCTGGGCAGCGATTTCCCCTCGGAACTGAGCGGAAACGTGCCTTCAGCTGCGTTCTACAACCGTTATTACCGGAAGGGCCACTGGCGCTTCCAGACTGTGGTGTCGCTTTCCATCGGCCAGGGCGAGATACTGACCACCCCGCTGCAGATTGCCAATCTTGCCGCTATCATGGCCAACCGTGGCTACTACTACATTCCCCACGTGGTCAAGTCTTCCGGCGATGTGGAAATCGACCCGAAGTACTCCGAGAAGCAGTACACTTTGGTAGATACTACCTATTTCCCCGTGGTCGTGAAAGGCATGTGGAAGGCAGTCAACGCCCTGGGCGAGGGAGGCACGGCCAACGTAGCCTATGTGCCCGGGCTCAATATCTGCGGCAAGACGGGCACTGCCCAGAACCCGCACGGAAAAGACAATTCCGTGTTCATCTGCTTCGCGCCAATGGACAATCCCAAGATTGCAGTGGCGGCATATATAGAGAACGCCGGATTCGGCGCCAGCTGGGCGTGCCCTATCGCATCGCTGCTCGTGGAGAAGTACCTTCGCGGAGAGATATCCGAAGGGCGCAAGGACCTGGAACGGAGGGTGATAAGCACTAAGTTGATACGCTGATGAAAGAGGGTGCACTGGACAGGGGTCTGAAGAAAACCGTGGACTGGAAACTGATAGTCCTCTACCTGATGATAATGCTCTTCGGGTGGATAAACATCTATGCCGCAGTGCGTTCCGGGGAGCCGTCCTCCATTTTCGACCTCAGCTGCAACAGCGGAAAGCAGGCTCTGTGGATGGCGGGTGCCGTGGTCATTGCGGCCTTGCTGCTTTTCGTGCTGAATCCGTATTTCTGGGAGAGCATCAGCAGGCCTGCCTACGGGGTGGTGCTGATGCTGCTTGTGCTGGTCATATTCATGAGCAACAACGTGAAAGGCTCGCATTCCTGGTTCGAGCTCGGTCCGGTGAAATTCCAGCCGGCGGAGATGTCGAAGATAACGACCTCGCTGCTGCTGGCCTCGGTGATGAGCCGGCCGTATTTCAAACTGAGCAACTGGAAGCATATGCTGGTGGCGGCCTTGATCGTGCTGATGCCCATGCTGGTGATCATTGCGGAGAGCGAGACCGGTTCGGCCCTGGTTTATGTGGGCTTTATCTTCGTGCTCTACCGGGAGGGACTTTCCGGCTGGTGGCTGGCGCTTCTTGGACTGGCTGTCCTGCTCTTTGTGCTGACCGTGCGTACACAGTGGTGGATTTCGCTCATCGTGGTGGTGGTGTGTGTGGCTGCCTATCTGGTGTATTACCTGCGGCGCACCCCGACGCTGCGCTACCGCAGGCGCGTGGTGCGCAACGCCGTGCTGGGCTTTGTGGCCGGTCTGGCGCTGATCCTGGCGTCCGACGTGTTCTTCAACAACGTGCTGAAGGATTACCAGCGGGAGCGCGTGGAACTGCTGCTGGGGATGCGTGAGGACCCGAAGGGGGTTGGATACAACGTGCGCCAGTCGCTTATCGCCATCGGCTCGGGTGGGCTGTTCGGCAAGGGCTATCTTCAGGGCACGCAGACCACTTTCGGATTCGTGCCCGAGCAGAGCACGGACTTCATTTTCTGCACCGTGGGCGAGGAGTGGGGCTTCGTGGGCTCAGTGTTCCTGATTGCTTTGTACGGCCTGCTGATTTTCTGGATAATCAGGGATGCGGAGAAGGCCCGGAGCGGCTTCACGCGTATCTATGGCTTCTGCGTGGCGGCGTGTTTCTTCATGCATCTGGTGATCAACGTGGGTATGACCCTGGGTTTGATGCCGGTGATCGGGATTCCCTTGCCACTGTTCAGCTACGGAGGTTCGTCGCTGTGGGCGTTTACTGTGCTGCTGTTTATCTTTATCGCCCTCGATCGGCAGGAGAAGAAGTATTTCTAACGTTTATTGCGCTGTCTGTGACCGTTCTGTGCATTATCCTCGCTTCGTGGCTTGGCTCGGCTGTCCCTGCGGCGGCTGCGCCTCCCCAACGGTCCGTCCCCGAAGCGTGGAAGGAGATATGGCGCATTTTCGATGTGGATCCTGCCCTGGCGGAGTCTGTGGTGTGGCCGGAAATGCAGCAGTACAGTTATATGCGAGATTTGCTGGAGACCGGCGCCGACAGCATCACATCCGGGGCCAGAAGCGGCCGTATGGATTTTTCGATAGGAGTTTTCCAGATGAAGCCGTCGTTCGTGGAGAAGCTCGAGACGGCCTGGCGCCTCAGCGGCCTGGCAGATTACTACAATCTTTCTTTCGATGCCGGAGATGACGCCTCGGTGCGCCAGTCCCGGATTGAAAGGATGTCTGTGGCGGAGTGGCAGGTCATATATCTGGGCATGTTCCTGCGTCTCCTGAATTTCTCGTACCGGCTGGATTCCTTGCCGCCAGAAGAGCAGGTGCGCCTTGCGGCCAACGCCTATAACCGTGGCTGCGACTGGCCCGGGGAGGGATGCGGCAGCCTGGACAGCCTCAGGGTGAATATTGACGCAAGGCTCTTTCCGCGCGTCATCATCCCCTCGTCCGGCAGGCGCCGCTATAGCTACCCGGCCCTTTGCCTTGAGCATTATAAAACCATCGTCGAATAGTGTTACGGGGGCGTCTGTTTGTGGTTTTGCTGGTCTGTCTTTCGCTGGTCTCTTGCCGGCGGGACAGGATTGACGTGGTGCCGGGGCCGATCGGACGCGTGACGCTTGCGGCATCGGCGGTGGACCTTACGGCGGGAGGCAGCGCCGTGATCGAGTTCCAATTGGCTGGTGCGGAGCCGGGGGAAGTGTCGCTGCGGCTGCGGGACGGAGGAGAGCCGCAGGAGTTCCGCCTGACTGGGGTCAGCGAGGGGGTTTCTCCGGGGGTATTTTTTGCAAACATTTCTGATTCAGGAGTTTCCGGGGCTTATTCCCGGGAGGTCTGCCTTGTTGCAGGCGGGGTGGCTTCCGATTATATCTGTGTGAATTGCGGGCAGCCAGGCTTCCCCCGGGCGGTCGATACGGGCCTGCCTGTCGTGTTTGTGACGACGGACGGAGGGCGGACGCCGGAGTCGAAGGGTATGGCTGTGGATGCTGTCTTTAGCGTGCGGGGGGGCGGAGGATACGGAGACATGAGTCCGCACAGCTGCAGTTTGCGGGGGCGCGGCAACACCAGCTGGCGGTGGGAGAAAAAGCCCTACCGGGTGGAGTTTCGGGACCGTGTGCCGGTGCTGGGTATGCCCTCGCATGGGCACTGGGTGCTCCTGGCTGGTTTTCAGGACCGTACGATGATGCGTAACCTCGTGGCTATGAGGGTGTCGTCGCTGACTTCGCTGCGGTGGACGCCGCGCTGCGTGCCTGTGGAGCTGGTGCTGAACGGCAGGCACGTGGGGAATTATCTGCTGACGGAGCAGGTGGAGGTGGATCCTTGCCGGGTGGACGTCTCTTCGGAGGGATTCCTGCTGGAGCTGGATTTCCATTTCGACAATGAGCGGCAGTGGATGGACCCGCACGGGCTCAGCCGCTACTCTGTGGGAATCCCTTTTGCGGTGCGGTATCCGGCTCCGGATGAGCTTTCTGCTGAGGCTTTTGAATCTGTGAAACAGTATGTTGCAGCCGCCGCGGACGCGCTTTATTCGGAGGGCTTCGCGAATCCGGATTCGGGTTACGCCAGGTGGTTGGATGTGGATTCGTTCGTGGATTACTGGCTGGTGTTCGAGATTCTGGGGAATCCGGAACTGAGCAATCCGGGGAGCGTGTTTATGCATAAGGATGCCGGCGGGAAGCTGGTGGCGGGGCCCTGCTGGGACTTTGACTGCTGTCTCAGGAAGCTGGGCACGGACGTGCAGGACCTTGCGGGGATACTGAACCGGTATGGCATCTGGTACATGCGCCTTTTCAGGGATCCTGCCTTCGGGCAGAGGGTACGGGAGCGTTTCTTCGAGCTTCTGCCGGCGCTTGAGAGTGTGCCGGATTATATCGAGCAGTGCCGGCAGCTGCTGGCCGCTTCGGCGGAGCTGAATTTTGCCATGTGGAATCCTGCCGAGGACCGCTGGCAGAACAAGGGCCTGCTGATCAACGGCGACGAGCTGCTGGGCTTCGGAGATGCCGTGGCGCAGCTTCGTGAAGTGTATCTTCAGCGACTCGAATTGCTGAAAAAAAATATTTAATTGCATTTTCACCAGAATGACCTTATCTTTGTACCCCCAACCCATCGCCTTGGTGGTGAAATGGTAGACACGAGGGACTTAAATTTTTTTGAGTGCACGCTTTGAAAGGAGCGATGTAGAATGTCGTAAATTCAAGGAATCCTTAACGGGTAATGCCGATGGTAATCTTGAGCCAAGCCTCCGGAGGGAGGAAGGTGCAGAGACTAGACACGACACACCTAAAGAGATAATCTCCATGGTGAAGGAATAGTCCGGACCACAAACAAAGCGCAGAGATGCGCCCCGGTGGCGAAAGCCATAGTGGCAAGAAAATCCCTTGGCCCGAAACGGCCGTGCGGGTTCGATTCCCGCCCGGGGCACTGATTAGAAATCCAACCTATTGATATTCAGTGGGTTGGATTTTTGCGTATAGGATTCTTGTCCCACAAATGTCCCAATAATTTTGAAAACGGATGAGTTGGGACGAAAATGATTGAACGAAAAACGGCGCCTCAAAATCACTTCGAGACGCCGCGGTTCAATAAATAAGAGTGGCCGAAGCCAGTCTTGAGTACAAAGATAGGCATTTTTGACGAGTTTCTTGAACTGCATAATAAAAGAATCCCGACTGGTTCTCCAGTCGGGATTCTTACGAGTGGCAGACGAGACTTCCTTACTCGGAGGTCAGCTTGGCCTGGGCAAGTACGTCTCCGGACTTCTCGCCGGTGGCGGTGTTCACGTAGAAGTACTTGAAGAAGACCTTCGGGCTGCCGGCGGAAGGAGTGCCGCACTTGGCGTCATACTTCGCCTTGATGTCGACGGCCGTGGCCACCGGGGTGGAAGGATCGTCGAAGGCCGCAGCCTTGCTGTAGGCACGGGTGATACCGTTGCCCTGAGGGTCGGATGCCTGGATGACGAGCTTCAGGTTGGTCACATCGGCGGGGATGCTGTCCAGGGTGAAGGTCATCGCGGAAGGGGTGAGGACGATAGTCGCCCCGGCGGGTGCCTCGACACCGGCGAGGGTAGGCACGGCGGTCATGATCTGGCCACCGCAGTACACGACCCAGTAGTTGAGCCTCATGAAGAGGTTCGCACCGGAGATCTTGGACTTGGTGCCGAGAACGGACTTGCCCTGAGCGGTGTTGGCCGCTGCATTCCAGGCGAGGATCTGCTCGTTGGTGAGACCCTGCCAGGCCTGAGAGAGCTGCTTGAAGACAGCTTTTACGGAAGACTGGAACGCGGTCCTGGTGGAGCCGCCGTATCCACGGTTGCGGATGTACTTACGACCGCGCGTCTTGGCAGCGGTGACACCCTTTGCGGAGCCCGACATTTCGTCGAAGGCGATTGAAGGATTGTACTTCATGGCGCAAATAGATTAAAAGTGAAACAAATGGTTTATTCTGATGTATTGTCATTGTTGTCTCTGACGAGGAAGGCATACACGAAAGGATCGTGAGCGGTGTCGAAGAATCCCATCACGCGACGCTGGCTTGTAAGAACCTTGTTCTCGATGTGGGCTTCCGCCATACCGTCGCAGTTGGGGTGCATCTGGTTGCCGCCTCCGCAGATTGGAACGTCAGCCGTGATGTCTGCAGGCAGCTGCTCCATCGTCACCTCCCATAGCGCTTCCCTGTAAGCGTAAGTAACGCCGGAGAACATCAGGTGGATGAACACCCAGTGCTCAAACTCCACCATAAAGGTCTCGTAGCCGAAGCGGAGGTAGTTGCCTTCCGTGGTCATCGTAAGGCGCTGCATCGTGCTCTTGATGGTGTCGCTGCCCTGATTCAGCTGCGGGTAGAGCGTGACGATGTAGATGATGAGCGGGCCGTTCTGGTCGAACCAGGGCTGCTTCTCGATGACGATGGTGTTCTTGTCCTTGATCCAGGACTTGAGCACCGTACCGCCATCATACACGGAATCTCCCCAGGAGTAGTGGTAATCCTCGACAAAGCGGATGAATACCCCGCCAACAGCGCTGCGGTCGATGGTCAGATCCGGAACGTAGATTTCCAGCTGGTCGCAGGCCTGGTAGTCGGCGTTGGTGGGGTCGAAGGTGAACTTGGAATTCAGGACCACGTAGTTCTCTGCCTGGTAATCCTTGAAGGTTATCTGGCCGGCACCGAAGTTATTTCCAATACTGTTGAACATAGTCGTTGCGATAGGGGATTAGTAGATGATGCCGGAGCCGAAGCATTCCGTAGGTTTCACGTAGTAGCCGCCTCGATGGGCGAAAGTCATCTCTGCTTTGCCGCCGTAGTTGCGGATATAGACCAGATAGGACTGCGGGATAATCTTGCCGTCAGCGCCGTTTCCGCGGCCCAGGCAGATGCCGGTACCGATGACGTCTGCAGGAAGCGGACGGTCCAGATAAACCTCGGAAGAAGCGACGTTGCTATGGCCCAGGCACATTGCGTTGAACTCTGCCACGGGAACGCCGGTGGAGAAGTCCACATCCAGCGAGGAGACGTGGCTTTCCTCGTTCGGGTCAAGGTCATCCATCGTAGCGCGGACACGCTGCCCGGACGGGCTTTCTCCGGTCACTATGGCCACGTCCTGGAGTACCTGGCCGGCGAAACCGGTAGCCGTGTCCATCCAGTAGGATTCAACGAAGACCTTCTGGCCGGGAACGGGCTCCACGCCAATGGTCTTGAAGTACAGCTTGGTCACGTCCGCCTGGCCCCAGTCATCCTCCATACCCGGGGAGACGATGACCGTCTTGCTCCAGCCGTTGGAGATGCCGACACTCTGGGTGCCGGACATCTTCACGACCAGCTTGTAAGGGGAGGGAGCGTGCTTGATGCCGTTGATGGCGATGAACTCGGGAGTAACGACCGCCTCGTCGTAAACTACAATCGGGATAGTTCCATGGTAAGAGGGGGCATCCCTGAGGATGGGCTCTCCTGCCATGACACGATTGGAGTTGAGACGGACAAAGGCGTTGTGGCCGGTCATCTCGGCGGCGGAGCCGATGGAAGACGCAGCCTTCATATGAGATGCCAAGACCTCCCAGGCTTGCATTTGGGAATCAGAGAGCTGCTTATACTCCCGGGAGATCTTGGACAACTGATTTCTTGTGGTAGCCTGGGCCGGCGTGACGACCTTGCTCTGGAAGGCCCGGACTGAGAGAATATTGCGCCCGTTGACGTTCCTCGCGGTGACATCCTTCGCGGTGCCGGAGAAGTCGTTAAACGCTATGGAAGGCTTTGCTATCATAATCTTCTTATGGGTAGCAGCCTCTGATTCCGACACAAATATACAAAAAGTTTTCTAATTATTCAAATACAAATAATTAGATACGATTGTATAAAGTATTACTTTAGGTAAAATTACAGCTCCATCAGGAAGGATTTCTTCCGGAAAATGTTGCGGTAGCCGGTCTCGGCATCAATCAGAAAGTAGCGCATATGCACCTGGTACGTCCGGAGGTCGAGGTCCCAGATGTTCTTGTACCCAGGCACCCTGACTTCGACGATGCAGTCACGACCGGTGCAGTTCTCCTCGGCTACGAAGGAGCGGAGATACCCGGGTCTCCGTCCAGATCCGGGCGTCGTGAGCTGGATGCGGACCGCGACACGGTACCGGCTTGGGACGGCATTTCGTTCGAGCTGCGTTCGCAGTTTGATGCTGAGATCCTCTCCGTCGATCACACTGGCCGAGGAATAGTCAACCGTAAAGACCGGGAGTTCCTCGAAGGCCCTGGGAGAAGGCACGTGTTCGTGCCCCAGCTGTGCGAAGCCGTGGTAGGCCGACACGAAGAGATTGTGGCCGGTGATGTGGTGGTCCTTCCGGAAAGGAGGACGATGGCTGTAGACCGTCAGCGAGAGCATGTTCCACTGCTCCTGGACAAGAGGGGAGAGCGACCTCCACGCCTGCAGCGCACGAAGATGCACGGACTGCGCTTCCAGCTGGCCCAGGGTGCCCGGAAACTCCGGATGCGCCCGCTTCTTCCAGTAGCAGACGCCGTTCCTGTGGTAGAACGTGACATCACCCACTGAGGACCAGCAGTCGGAGAAACGGATATTGGGGTTATACCTGGGCATATGATGCAGTATATGGATGGGGCAGGGGCCGCGCCTTGAACTCTTGAACAAAGAGGTAGCTCAGAGGGACTACACAACTACGCCTGACGGAAGTCGAACCAACCTGCTGCGAAGTCCTCGATGCGGTCGATGTCCGGCTCCATCTTGCCGGCCTCGTCCTTGCGGATGAACTCGCTCACCTGCTTGCTCTCGCCGGGATACTCCTTGCCTTTCTCGCCGAGGACCACGGTGTCGGATTCAGCCTCCACCCAAAGCTTTGGTTCGTCTTCCCAATAGTTGATTTCATCAATGTACTCCCACACTTTGTCGATGATGTGGTCCACCAGGATTCTCCAGTTATGCAGTTGTGTTCTCATATCAATATGTCTTTAATTCAGTATACAAGATACGAAAAAATCACGACATTAACAAATTTATATTCAATGGATTAGGTATATTTTCACCACCCCTGACGCCATCCGGATCAGGAGCACCCGCAGCGGCGGAAGCCGCTGCTTCCCTTGTGTATATTTATATCCTTTTTGCGGTCCTCCGGGCGGGGCAGGACGGTCGATTACACACCGTGGCCGGGGCGTGAGATGCCTGGTTGGCCTTGGTTGCTGGGAGTCTCTAAGACGGGGCGGTCGGGCGGGTGCCGGCGGTCGGTCGTATGCTGCCCTTGATGCGGTGAGCCCGGCTTAGAGTCTCCCAGTGACCAAGGGCGCGGAACGAAGTGGAGCGTGGCCGGGGAGGCGGTCTGGCAGCGTGGGGGCGGCGGGCTCTGGAGCGCCGCGGAAGGGAGACCTCAGGCTCCCTGGAGCAGCGGAAGAGACCGACGATGTGGGAGGGCAGACGGCCTCCCCGGCCTGGGACGGAACGGCCCACTTGCCCGAACAGAGGAATAACGTTCGCGGCAGCGGATGCTGCCTTGCACAGACTCTCCGGCGCTGGGTGTGGC
>JAEEGF012072717.1_pt1 | contig 27725 bp, 28 predicted proteins | sample 9134171 | NCBI WGS metagenome assembly JAEEGF01 (sample SAMN16246542, study PRJNA631951) | gut metagenome | biome: gut microbiome; feature: rumen; material: AP-attached | host: Bos | place: Iran: Karaj | collected 2018-10 | reverse complement strand
TTTCATCATGTTTTCCTCCGGAAATCTGCAACTTCCGCTGCCGGCATTGAAAGAATACCGGTAAGGGATCAGGATGCATAGATTTTTCCAACCAGATCTGTGAGCACCTGCACCGGCAGAAGGCGGGTGAGAAAAACAAAGAGTTTATACTTCCAGCCCAGTGTACACAGTACCGGCACTTTTTCCTGCATGGCCTTTCGGGCCACGAAGACTCCGGCGGTTTCTGCCGGGATGCCTGTCAGCTCGTCATGCTCCATCACCGCCACGCTGCGGGAAATCCTCCCGTTATACAGCTCATCGCCGGCCGGGTTTTTCCTTCTCGCAGCAGTAAAGCCTGTGGCTATATCTCCCGGCATGATGCAGCAGATCTCAATACCGTAGGGCTTTACCTCACTTTGCAGTGCCAGACTGTAAGTCCTAACAGCCGCTTTTGAGGCTGAGTAATATGCCTGAAAGGGTATGGCAATCGGCGCAGCAACCGAACTCATATTGATGATGCGGCCATAACCCTGCCTGTGCATTATGGGCAGAACTGCACGGTTCATGCGGACCATACCGAAAAAATTCACATCGAACTGCCGCTGTGCCTCTTCAGTATCGGTATACTCAACAGCCCCAGAAATCCCGAAACCGGCGTTGTTGATTACTACATCAATACAGCCTTCACGCGCTATTACGCTCTCAACGGCTGCTTTGACCTGCTGCCCGTCTGTTACATCCGCTCGGATGTGAACCGCTGCCTCTGTGCCTGTTTCTCCGCGGCTGAGTTCATAGACACGGCAGCCATGCTGCGTCAGATGTTTTGCTGTATGCAGGCCGATCCCGCTGCTGCCGCCTGTTATCACGACAACTTTATTCATGAAGGGGCACCTCCGGTCCTGATGGTTATAAACAGTACATACAAATCATGCCGTTTCCTGTGACGAAAAATACTGAATTGATTATACTATACGCTACAGAAGCAGGCAACAAAAAACCTATTTACCTGAAAGAAAAGAGGCTTTTCTGGTAGTAGAAGTTACATTTGAATCAACGGATTTACAATTCGCTTGAATTGACCGGATCTGACACTCTCCCATGAGATATCATATTGTCTATTGTGAGTGATTACAAGAATAGTTAGTGATTGACAAATTGATGCTAATACACTAATCTAAAGTTGTACTTTAGATTTGCCGGAGGAGTATGCGCTTATATATTCGATTATTAGGCATATTGAGCCTGTTGTAGAGAAACGAGCAAAAAATAGTAAGTTGGAGTTGATGGTGAGATCGACCTGATTATTCAGGAAAATGGAATCCTGTATCCTATTGAAATCAAGATGTCCACCATGCCCAAGGCTAGTATGGCATCAGAGTTTGACGTATTAGATGGCATACCTGACAAAAAGAGAGGCATGGGTGCCATCATATGTCTCCTGGATCGGAAGCTGTATCTCCGTGAAAACCTCATTGCGTTGCCTTTGGAATATCTGTAAAACGCTGCGCACCGGTACGACATAGAGATTACCGAGATGTTATAACGCAGAATAGAACAAGCGCCTGTGATGGAGTCTTGTATGGCTCTCCGCAGGCGCTATTCTGATGAAACGATAATCGTATCAAGATTAGCGTACACTTATGGTGCACAGAGCGGGATTCGGACCCGCTCACCTTTAAAGGGCACCAGTGCTTGAGACTGACTTGACTACCATTTCATGATCTGTGCATATTATGATCCCTGCGGGATTTGAACCCGGCATTGCCGCCTTGAAAGGGCGGTGACCTGACCAATTAGTCGAAGGGACCGTGTCAGCTCCGCTGCCGGAGCTGATTTTATCTATTCATTTATGTTATGCGGAAATCCGGATCTGCCCGCTGCTCCGGAGGACAAGAATCTTGTCGACCGTCACACCGAATACGGCTGCGAGAACCACAAGGTTGTCAACGGTGGGCAAAGCAGTACCACGCTGCCACTTGTAGATGGCCTGCGGGGTGCTGAATCCGAAAATATCCTGAATGTCCTTCACTGTTAAACCAGCATTCCTGCGTAAACAGGTGATGTTGATTCCGGTTGCGGACATATCAATTACAGGGATCTGATTCATTTTTTCACTCCTCTTTATCATGCCGGACCGGAACAACCTGCCCAGCTGTAGATCATCATTGAACATGAAAAAGCCGCCTGCCTCATACAAGGCAAGCGGCGTAAATCAATCGGATTCTCCCGGAGGGGCTAACCAATCCGTCTGCGATTCTTCTCTGCCTTATATGAGCGCGCACAAAGACCGCCCAGGTTTTCAAAGCTGGACAGAACTTCTGGAATCTCTTTATATGACAAAGTGAACCTAACGGACATCGTTTTTCCTTTCCGGGCATTGCCCTGTTTTTTCTGCCGCTACTATAACACAGGAGCGGCAGTTTGTAAAGAAACCTGTGGTATAAAAATTCTGCCTGTTTCTCTTGCAGGTTGGCCGATAATCGGGTATCATACTGATGTAAAAAAGATTTGGAAAGGCGGAATTCAACATGATCCAGACAGGGATTCGTCTGCATGACGTTAACAGCCAGGCACCGGCAGAACATCAGACGCTGGAAGCACGTGCAGCAAAAGCCAGGGAAGAGGGCTTTTGCTGTGTACACCTGGCTTTATCCAAGTGCATCGGAGGAGTCAGCTTCGACAGTGCTGCACTGAATGAGGGGCTGGCGGCCTATGTGCGGCGGATTTTCCGGGAACAGGAACTGGATGTAGCCGTGCTGGGCTGCTATCTGAATCTTGCGCACCCCGACAAGGAAAAGGTCCGGGAGTTTCAGAGCCGTTATTACGGACATCTGCGTGTAGCAGCCCTGGCAGGAATCGGTATGGTGGGAACCGAAACAGGAGCACCGAACGCTGCCTATCAGCTGGATGCCAATACGCATACAGATGAAGCGCTGCATACTTTTATGACCAATCTGGAACCAGTGGTGGAACAGGCGGAGCGATGGGGTGTTGCACTTGCTATTGAGCCTGTCTGGAATCATATTGTTTTCAACGCCGACCGGGCACTGGAAGTTATACGCAGTATCGGCAGTCCAAATTTGCGTATTATCTTCGACCCGGTCAACCTGCTGTCAACTGAGAATATAGGACAACGCGAAAAAGTACTTGGGGAGGCTATGGACAAACTCTGCGAACACATTGCCATGGTACACCTCAAGGATTATGTGCGGGAAGAGGAGCGCCTGAAGAGCGTTGCAGCAGGGAACGGAGAGATGAATTATACCGAGATTCTCCGATTTCTCAAAGCCCGCAAGCCCTATATTCAAGCTACCCTGGAAAATACATGCAACGATAATGCAGTTGCCTCCAGGAGACTTATCGAAGAACTCTATACCTGTGTATGAGGATTAATCCAGGCAACACGACCGGGCTGCAGCGGCGATTCATAAAAGCGCGCAGTTTTATCCCGACCGGAATTCTGCCAGGGATCGAAGCCAACAACGGCGATATGGGCCTCATAACTGCATTCCAGAAAAGAAGCCAGGCCGTAATCCCGCCACGGACGGGCCAGATATACACTGCCGGCTGAGACACCCGGTTCACAGGTAAAACGGCAGCGGCGGAAGATAAATCCCTCTGTTTCATCCAGAGCATGGGCAGGAGCTGCCGCGTAGCCGACACCTCTTTTTTCAACAAGAGAACGGATTTCACAATCTTCAAACAGAGCTCTGCCACAGCCAAAAATAAAATCGACCGTACCTTCAATGCGGCAGTTTAGAAAGTGCTGGGAACAGGATTTGTCTTGCCGCAGTTCATCCGGAAGAAAGCCTTGATAACGCTCAATCAGATCTGCCGGCAGCGGGCCGAGAAAGAGTGTGTCCTGAGTGGAGGACAAGATGCAGTTTTCCATCAGGAAACGGTCTCCATAAACAGTAAGGGCAACTTCCTGCCCTTTTTCTTCCGGGAAAAGGGAATCATTGATGACAGAAAGATTCTGCATGGTGACTCCATCAGCTACTATTGCCATTGTCCATGTGCGGAATGTGTTGTATTCACGACCTTGCCCGTCTTTTTTCTGCGCATAGTCATCATAGACAATCCGGCTCTGCTCTGCGCCGGCGCCGATCAGCGTCAAACCCGGCGTGCGAATGATCAACTTCTGACGCCAGGTCCCTGCGGGCAGAAGAACAGTACTTCCGGGATCCGCCTGATCCATCAGCTCCTGCAGATTTTGCCCGGGTTTTGCCTCAATAATTTGTGACATATTACAAAGAATCTCCTTTTTAACATGGCTTTCTTTTCCTGTATTTTAGCATATTATATGCCCTGAAAAAAGTCCTGTGCGGAAAAAGACTGATTTGTGCATAAAAACAACCGTTTTTGACATGTACAGAAAGAGCAGGAATAATTAGAATAGAAAATAACAACGCAGATGTTTTTTCCTGTCTGCACTCAAAACAGTGACCTGACCAAAACGGATATTCCCGCGCGGAAGGAGCCTTATGAAGCATCACCTGACTTTTAAACAGTATCGCAATATGGATCTGTTTTTCTTCGCGGTGATGCTCTGTTTTTCTGAGGCCCTGATTGTCAATGCTGCTCTGCGCTGGTTTCCGGATCAGCTGTACAGTGTTTCAGTCACCGCTGCGGTAACGGCCATTGTTTTTATCCGCTGGGGGCCATGGGCTGCCATTCATGCAGTGACTGGAGCTCTGGTCTACTGTACGGCATGCGGCGGCAACGGAAAGCAGTATCTGATCTATACGTTTGGAAATCTTCTTTCCCTGCTTATTCTGCCGCTGATCCGGCTCCTGGGAAAGGAGCGCATACGCAAGGAACCACTGATGACTTTGGTTTATGCGCTTTGTACTCTGCTGCTGATGCAGCTTGGCCGCGCTATCACAGCTCTGTTCCTGGGCAGTGAAGCAAAGACTTGTCTGAGCTTTTTTACAACGGATGCTCTTTCAGGGCTTTTCACTATGGTAATCGTCTGGATTGCTGCCAGACTGGATGGGATCCTGGAGGATCAAAAAACATATCTTCTCCGCGTTAACAGTGAAGGGGAAGAGAAAAAGGGAGGATTTTGATGAAAGCAAAAGCGGCGGACTTCCTTATATTTGATGAAGCCACGCAGACCTACCGGGAAAATCCCGAACAGGCTGTGCGAGACGACGTGGAGAAGCACTACTGGCTACATGTAGGCCGCACCATTGTCAAGGACTGGCGGCTGTATCTGATGCTGATCCCCATGCTGCTGGTGTTCCTTTTCTGGCGTTACTTCCCCATGTATGAGCTGCTCGGCAGCTTTAAAGTTGCGGATAACGTACTGCCTGTCTCAAAGCAGTTGTTTGCCGGCTTCTCCAACTTTAAACTTCTGCTGGTAGGTAAAGACACCCTGTCCACTGAATTCTGGCGGGCTCTGCGCAATACCTTTGTACTGAGTTTCTACGGGCTGTGCTTCGGCTTTCCCATGCCGATTATCCTGGCTCTGTTTTTCAATGAGATCAAGTCCAACATTGCCCGCAGCATCTACCAGGTTCTCACTTATCTGCCGAAGTTCATGTCTACGGTTGTTATGACATCTCTGGTTATGATGCTGGTCAAGCAAGGTGCACAGACTTCCAATATGGGTGTTGTATCCCAGCTGCTGGCAAACCTTGGGCTGGTTTCCAGGAATGTGGCGAATGCCGGCCTGCTGAATAATCCCGGCTTTTTCCGCGCAGTATATATTATCAGTGGCATCTGGGAAAGTGCCGGATATGACAGCATCGTATTCTTTGCCGCCATCATTGCCATCTCACCCACAAGCTATGAGGCTGCGCAGATCGACGGCGCCAGCAAAATGGCACAGATGCGTTATGTGGTTTTGCCCAGCATCCTTTCCACTATTGTCATCATGCTGATTACGCGTATCGGTTCTCTGCTGAATATCGGTTATGAAAAGGTATTGCTGCTTTATAATGCCAACACCTTTGTCACTGCCGACGTGGTGTCCACATTTGCCAACCGCTACGGCCTCGAAGGTGCTGCCAAAGGAATTGCTTCCGCTGCAGAGATGATGAATAACGTAATCGGTATGCTGCTGGTAATCGGTGCCAATACCATTGCACGCAAGGCATCTGATACTTCGCTGTACTAAGAAAGGAGCCTGCCATGAAGAGAAAACTTGAGGTCTCCGAACTGATTTTTAAAATCATCAGCTACACGCTGCTCACTATCTTTGCGCTGGCTTGCCTCTATCCGTTCGTCTATGCTGTCTCTGCTTCCATCAGCGGCGCCCATGCGGTGGACTATAATGAGATTGTGCTTTTCCCCAAGGATGTGCAGTTTGATGCTTTCAAGATGATGTTCAGCAACAACATGTTCTGGAACGCTTACTCCAACACCTTATTCCTGACGCTGTACGGCACGATATGGGCTCTGGGCTATTCCATTTTGGGTGCCTATGCATTGTCCAAGAAGCGCCTTTTGTTCCGTAAGTTCTTCAACTTCTTCCTGGTCTTCACGATGTGGTTCTCTGCCGGTATTGTTCCCCAGTATCTGAACTACCTGGATACCAAGACGATCTTCAACTCAGTCGGCATTATGGACGATAAGTGGCTGGTGGTCATCGCCATGGGTATGGCTGCTATGAATATCATCCTCCTGCGCAATGCTTTTGAAGGGGTTCCGTCTGAAATCGAGGAAGCCGCCATTGTTGACGGTGCTACAGAATTCCAGGTGCTGAGCACGGTGTATATTCCTATGAGCAAATCTACCATCGCGACAGTTGCTCTGTTCTTCGCCATCTCGCGCTGGAACGGCTATTTCTGGGCACGGCAGATGATCTCCAACAGTTTTGAAAAGCCACTGCAGGTTTTCATCCGAGAACTGCTGGAGCAGTACCGGGATCCGGAATTCATCGCCGGCTGGAACGCTGTATACGCTTCCGACTCCGTTATCTATGCACTGATCGTCTGCTCCATTGTGCCTATCCTGATCATCTATCCCTTTATCCAGAAGTATTTTGCCAAGGGTACCAATGTGGGTGGTGTAAAGGAATAATTATCCCGGTTGCTGCGGATTGCGATCCGATCAACAATATATTAGCGAAAAATATTTTTAGGAGGAAATCATGAAAAGAAGCAACAAGATTCTTGCAAGCGTGCTGGTCCTCGCTATGGTTTTGTCCCTGTGCATGGGCCTCGGCTCCGCATCTGCCGATTTCGGCAGCCTTAGTTATGCCGAGGGCACAGTCCTGCGCATGGCTACCGGCTATAACAGCGCAAAGACCGGTTTGTTCTTTGACGCTGAGACTGCCGGCGCAGGCATTACCCTGGCTGACGGCAACAGCTACAACTCCGGCGACCTGAAACCCACCTGGGTTCAGGTACAGAATGTCCTGGGTGTCGTATTTGAAGACAAGTATCAGGGCAACGCTGCGGCCAAGGAATTTGACTACTGGAAAGAGCAGCTGAAAGAAGTCGATATGCTCAGCGGAACAGCTGCGAAGCTCTCCGAGTACGGTGAAAACGGCGCTATCGTGAACATCGCTGAGTATCTGGATCAGATGCCCAACTTCAGCGCCTATCTGGATGCCAATCCTATTGTACGTCTTTCCATCACGGGAAATGTGGATACCGGTGCTATCTACTTCAGCCCCTACTTTGACGGCGTAAACGACATCGAGCGTATGCCCCTGATGCGTGTTGACTGGGTTCAGAAGCTGCTGGACGGTGAAGGCGAATTCTCCGCTGACGCCTGCAAGGAACTCGCAGCCGCCGTTTACGAACCCTATATGCCGACTGAAGGCAAGATCGATGTGGATGTTGTTACACTTGACGGCACGGGCGTTGAGACGATTACCAAAGACTATGATGCAGCCGGAAACATTGTAGCTGCAATGAATGCTGCCGGTACTCTTGACGGTGTGGCAGCAGTCAATATGCTCCGCGCTTACATCGATACCGCCTATAACGGATACTACGGCACAGAGCGTTCCAACCTGTTTGTCGGGCAGAACGCTGCATGGGATGCTGATGAGCTGGTTGCTCTGCTCCGCTGCGTAGTCTCCAACCCCCAGACCCTCAACGGCACCGATACTGTTCAGGGCCTCTTCACCCGTGAGGACAACAACAATCAGCGCCGCGTGGATATGTTCCGCTTCGCCGGCACCCTGTTCGGCATCCGCGGACTGGAATCCCGCCAGGACTTCCTGTACATCGGCACTGACGGCTATCTGCACGATGCCCGCCAGGAGGTTGAAACCTATGAAGCTCTTGCCCGTATGAACGACCTCGTTGCTGAGGGACTGATCTCCGCAGCATTCGCCAACAAGGAAGAAGAGAGCACCAAGACCTATCTGGAGAACGATCTGGGCTTCATGCACTATGACTACAACCAGACCCAGACTCTGTACAATGAGACCGTTCTGGATAAAGAAGCCGGAGAAAAGTATATGGCAGTTATGGTTCCTGTAGCCCGCTGGTTTGATGGAACTGATGAAAACGGCGTATACATGCGCTTTACCGAATCCTGGCGCAGTGTCAAGACAGACGGCTGGGGCATCTCCGCTCCGGGCGTTGAAGGCAACCCCGACAAACTCAATGCCGCTCTGGCTCTGATTGATTTTGCATACAGCCCCGAGGGAATGATCCTTATGTCCTATGGTCCGGACGCTTTCATCAAGACTGATGATGCCGGCAACTATGTTACCTTTGTGTTTAACGGCAACGATATGCCTGAGATCGCCGATGCTACCCGTACTGAACTGTGGGAGAAAGCAAACGGCAACTACACCAACTACGCCCGCTTCTTCCTGGGCTCCACCCTGAGCTTTGCCAAGAGCCAGGCCTTTGAGTATCAGTGCACCTGTGATGCAGGCCGTGAAGGTGCCGGTCACATTTCTGCAGCAATCGGACTGGGAACCATCAAACACCCCGAACTTGCGGTTACCGAGAATCCCTGGTACACGTCCGTGCCTACTGTACTGCCTACAACCAAGGCTGACAATGACCAGCTCAATGCCTACACCGATCTGACTACCCGCTTCAGCGCCGCAAAGGGCGATGATCAGGTTAACGTTCTGGTGGATGTGATCGCTTCCGGTTTCACCTTTGAAGGCTTCTCCTCTCCTGAAGAAGCGGCAGAGACCGTTGCCAGTTCCTGGAACGGCACCGCTTATCTGGATATCAAGGATATGGCCTGGGGCGACATTGTCGACTACTACAGCACTCTTGGCTGATTATTGAGAAAGCGCAAAAAAACCATATTAACAGCAACACCGGAAGGCGGGATAACCCCGCCTTGCCGGTGGTACGAAGTTGATCAGCACTTCTGTCTCCAAACAGTTTTCGGCTCTTTGGAGACAGGAGCAACCTGAGAATCAACAGGGAGGTCATTATGTATAAAAAACAAATGAGATTCCAGAAGGTTGCCTGCCTGCTGGTGCTTGCAGCATGTGTAGTCGTTTTCCTCTATTCTCTGGGGATTATGACGGATCTGTATGATGCGCTGTACACCACAATCGGCGCGCCTGACAAGCCGGATAACACCCGCCGGAACCCTGTAGCCGGTGCATTCATTTACTATGATATGCAAGGCTTCAACAAAAACTTTCTGCATCTTGGCATTGTCATGATTCTGGTGAGCCTCCTGCTGTATCTCACCAATACCCATGTGCGCCGTAAATATTATGCAGGCAACGTTTTTGCCATTCTGGCAAATCTGGCTGCAGGATTAGGTGTGGCCTTCTGGGCGCATGTACAGATTGCAGCGTTTAAGGCGCAGTTCCTCCAGATTGATTTCGAGGCGCTGAAAGCCTTTTCCGAAAAGCGAAACACGCTTTATACCGAGTCAACCTTCTGGTTCGACATTCATTACTATATTTTTGCTTTTGTAATCCTGGCAAATCTTTTGCTGGTCGTAAATATGATCTGGAAATTCCGTTTGATGAAGGAAGAAAAACAGTTGATTGAAGCCGGAAAGGAGGCAACAGCATGAACGAAGACCGTGCCATCCGCCTAGACCGCATGCGCTTTATCAAGAACACATTATCGTCCTCCCTTGCCCTGCTTGCTATCCTCTTTAACGTTTTCTACTTTATCAATATCTATAAATCCGATATCCACACCAATGTAGGAAACTTTTACTATCAGATCCGAATTGGTGCATCAATCATTTATAATCTGATCTTTATGCTCGCAGCTTTTCTTTCTTCAGAAGGCATCAAGAATTACAAAATTCAGTACGCCTATATTCTGGCTGCCCTTGGCATCGGACAGATTGCCCGCATATTCATCCTGCCTGCGAAAGCTGCTGCGACAGAAGTGACTGTCGGTGGCGTGACAGGCCATGTAATGGAAGCGGCGCAGCACACCCGCGTTGTGATTTATCTGCTGATTTCTGCTGCCTGCTGCCTTGCGGCTGCAGCTGTGGGCTATAAACGCAGCCGGGAACTCGCAGCACATCTGGCCTCCCTCAAACAGGGAAAAGAAGAATAAGGAGGGGACGAGATGGCGACACTCAGCTTACAGCACGTGGATAAGATCTACGATAACAATGTTCAGGCCGTTTATGACTTTAACCTGGATGTAAAAGACGGAGAATTCATTGTTCTTGTAGGTCCCTCGGGATGTGGAAAATCCACAACACTGCGTATGATTGCAGGATTGGAAGATATCTCCAACGGACACCTGCTCCTGGATGGAAAAGATATCACGCAAACGCCTGCCAAAGACCGCGACATGGCAATGGTTTTTCAGAGCTATGCCCTGTACGGTCATATGACAATCTATGAAAATATGGCTTTCTCCCTGACACTGCGCAAGGAGAATCCGAACGTAATCCACAAAAAGGTTCTTGCCGCGGCGGAGATTCTGGGGCTGACAGAGCAGCTCAATAAAAAGCCTTCGCAGCTGTCCGGCGGACAGCGTCAGCGTGTGGCTATGGGACGTTCGATCGTTCGTAATCCAAAGCTGTTCCTTTTTGATGAGCCGCTCAGCAACCTGGATGCCAAGCTCCGCGGTGCCACACGACGGGAAATACTGCTGCTGCATAAACGGCTTGGGGCAACCATGCTTTACGTTACCCACGATCAGACGGAAGCTCTGACACTGGCTGACAGAATAGTGTGTATGTCTATGGGACACGTTCAGCAGATCGGTACGCCGCTGGAACTCTATGATTCTCCGGCCAATGTATTCGTTGCAAGTTTTATCGGGCTGCCGCCTATGAATTTCTTCAACGTCCGTGTACAGGAAGGAATGCTGGTCGGCGATCAGTTCCGCACGAAGCTGGATGCATCCGAAGCAGCACTGCTCAAAGCCTACGAGGGCAAAGAAATCACACTTGGTATTCGCCCGGAGAACATTGTGGAAGGCGGCGATGTGAACATGACCGTCTTTTCCAACGAAAATCTGGGAATGAATACACTCGTCCACGGTCATCTGGGACAGTCCAACAACCCGAGTGACAAGATTTCTGCGAAATTGCGCGGATGGTGCAGTTATCGACCGGGCGACACAGTGAGCATTTCTTTCACCCGCAAGCATTTCTTTGACAAAGAGACAACCAATGCCATCCGGGGGGAGGGGAACACATGAGCAATCAGAATGATAATCAGACCAGGCATATGCCGGAGTTTTTCCGTAAAATTATTGTTGCGCTCAAGCGCCGCCCGCAGATCATTCCTCTTCTGGTCCTGGTGGCTGCCTTCCTTCTCTATTCTCTGAATCTGACACATGTTTCTCATACCACGAGCAGAATTCAGGGTCCGGGCATGGGACTTTACGGTTTTATTACCATGCTGCTTTCTATTTTGTCCTTTGTATGCTTTCTGAATGCCTTTCCGCATCGCAAGAAGGTCAACATCCCTATGCTGGTGCTGATGTTCATCATGTTTGCGATTATCATCTTTGCTGATGTACAGTACCGCGGGCTGATTCACACCGCACTGACCCGCGCTGAGAACCCCATCGCGGAAGAAATCTATATCACCAAAGCGTTTACCATGTTATACAGACATATCATACTGTTGCTGGTATCCAGCGCTCTGATTGCGCTGCTGCCGGTCTACAGCAAGTGGCTGAGGAAAATCAACACTTCTGTCGGTGTAGAAGACAACGGCAGGCTGGATGAAATTGACATCTCCGGCGAGGACTGAGATATCTCACAACAGATTTATGAATAAGGATTGGGAGGCTCCGCACAGGCCTCCCAATCTTCCCAATTTTCCTGTGCGCGGCAGGAGCTGATATGGCAAAGCGAAATCAAACAACAGGACGCGATGAGGGCCGTTCTGCTCAGGAATACTATAAGCTCCATAGTAAAGCAGTTAATGATCTGGTAACGGCTGATGAAACCAATTCCCCGGAGGTGTCGGAAGAAGAGCTGCGGAAATATCGTTCCCGAACGAGGCTGCAGCTTGGCGACACGGTTAAAGCACTGCTTCTCAAGTTCTGGTTTAACGGTTCAGTATGCTTCTTCTTTTTCTGGGGACTAGGCGCTTATCTGGCAGATTTTCTGGATCAGTTTGTAGTTCTGGGGATAGCTATGGGCGGAGTTACCGATCTTCTGGTTAACAGTATCTTTCGCTACTATGAGAAGACTCCAGGCGGAAACGACCGTTGGATGATGTTCCCCAAGCGTTCCGTTGCCGCTTTCTTTTTCAACATCCTCTATGCCTTTCTTGTCCTGTTCCTGGTATATACCATCTACAATGTGATAAACCAGCTGCTGGTATCTTTCACCGGAGCCACTGACTCTGTGCCTCTTGGCGTGGAACCAGTTCTCTTTGGTCTGTTTTATCTGGGCGTTGACCTGCTGCTTCTGGCTATGAAGCGGCTGCTTTTCCGTATCATTGACGATGCCAAAAAGAAATAAAGGAAAGAACTATGCTTCGATTGCTTTATGCCGGCTCCAGTTCCGTCTGCCTGGAACTGATCAATGACCGGCCGTACTATGCTCCGGCTGACTATCGCTTTTTCCTGAACGGGAAAGAAGCGGGCAGGGGCAATACCAATGTGTTCTCACTCTTTAACCTGAAGCCGGAGACAGAATATGAGCTGACGCTGACTTTTGAAGGAGAGACTTCTCCGGCTGAAACCATGCATTTTACGACTGCGGCTGAAACCTGTGCACTGGATGTGCATGGATTCGGTGCTTCAGGCGACGGACTAACTGATGACACTGCGGCAATTCAGGCTGCCATCCATTTTATGCCTGAGGGGGGACGGCTGATTTTTCCAGCCGGCCGCTATCTGACGGCACCGCTTGCTCTTAAAAGCCATATTACCCTGGAATTTCAGGAAGATGCTGTCCTGTTGGGACATACCGACCGGACACGTTATCCTGTCATCCCCGGTAAAATTCAAAGCATGTCTGACGGCAAAAATATCTACTTCGGCGGCTTTGAGGGCGAGGCTGTACCGATGTATCAGGCACTGATTACTGCCGGATATGCGGAAGACATTGCTATCATAGGTACCGGAACAGTTGACGGAAATGCCCAAAACGGTGGATGGTGGAAGAATTTCCGGGAAGATCCGATTGCCAGACCCCGACTGTTCTTTTTCAACCGATGCCGGAATGTGACGATGCACGGTTTACATGCCTGTAATTCTGCTTCCTGGCAGCTGCACCCTTATTATTCAGAGAATGTTTCTTTTTATGATTTATCTGTCAGTGCGCCGAAAGACAGCCCCAATACGGACGCCCTCGATCCGGAATCCTGCGACTGTGTTAACATTGTCGGATGCCGTTTCAGCGTAGGGGATGACTGCATTGCTATCAAATCAGGCAGGATCGAGCTGGGCAGAACACTCCGGCAGCCGGCAAGCCGCCATACCATCCGCAATTGCCTTATGGAATTTGGTCATGGAGCTGTTACATTGGGAAGCGAGATCGGTGCAGGCGTGCGTGACCTCAGCGTAAGCCAGTGCTGCTTCCGGGGAACGGACCGGGGCCTGCGCATCAAGACCCGCAGAGGACGCGGAAAAGACTGCATTATCGATGGCGTGATCTTTGACAATATCGTGATGGACAGGGTACTCACACCGGTTGTCATCAACATGTGGTACAATTGCTGTGATCCTGACCGCTTCAGTGAATATGTCTGGTCAAGGCAGGCACTGCCTGTGGATGACCGGACACCCCATCTGGGATCCTTTACTTTCCGCAATCTCCGGTGCAGCGGTGCTCAGGTAGCCGCCTGTTATATTGACGGGCTGCCGGAGAGCCCTCTCGACAGTGTGTGTCTGGAAAATATCCGTATTGATTTTGCCGAGGATGCCAGACCTGGCATCCCTGCTATGGAAAACCATGCAAAGGAGCGCTGCCGGCTTGGCCTTTACCTGGACAATGTTCGGCATATTTCTGTTTCCGACGTTTCACTCCGCGGCGTTGCAGGAGAAAAACTGATAGCCGATCACTATGAAACCCTGACTGCAGAGAACCTATGCGACGGGGAAATCTATGATCAGATCGACGCCTATGTACTTCGTCTGCTCCGGGAATCCGGACCGGAGCGTACTGCCTGGAATATCGAAAAACTACGTCAGGGCAAACCAACTGACTGGAACTATATTGATGGCTGCATGATGACTGCGCTGGAGGCTCTGGGTGAAATTACAGGAGAGCGCTGTTATACGGAGTTTGTAGATTCCTTTATCGATGCCTTTATAGAGGAAAACGGCGGTATCCGGCACTACGACATGAACAAGTATAACCTGGATGACATCAACGAAGGAAGAGCCCTCTTTCCTCTCTACTTCCGGACAGGCAAGGATAAGTTCCGCAAGGCGGCGGAACTGCTGCATCATCAGCTGGAAAATCAACCCCGGACTTCTGAAGGTAATTTCTGGCATAAAGCGATTTATCCCAATCAGGTCTGGCTGGACGGCATTTACATGGCCCAACCATTCCGTGCATTATATGAAAAATACTTTGGCTGCGGTGACTACAGTGATATCGTGAAGCAGATCACGAATGTGCGCAGGCACATGTACAGTGAGGAGAAAGGCCTTTACTATCACGGTTATGATGCCAGCCACTCTATCTTCTGGGCAGATCCGGTGACCGGCTGTTCCGGAAACTTCTGGCTACGCTCTATCGGCTGGTTTTCTGTAGCACTGGCCGATCTGCTGGAGATCCTGCCTGAAGGCGAACAGAGGAATATTCTCCTCAGCATCTTTACCGAGCTTATGGAAAATCTTCTCCGATATGCTGATCCTTCTACAGGATTATACTGGCAGGTTCCCGATGCACCTAAACGCGAGGGAAATTACCTGGAAACCAGCGGAAGCTGTATGCTGGCCTATGCTATGCTGAAAGGCGCCCGCCTGGGTGTTCTGGAGAAAAAATATACCGTTCAAGGTCAGAAAACCTTCAACGGTATTGTAAACCGCTATCTGTCTTTCACAGACGGACGGTTGAATTTGGGTGGAATTTGTCTTGTGGCAGGCCTCGGCCCGGAGAATAACCGCCGCAGAGACGGCAGTTATGAATACTATATTTCCGAACCCGTAGTGGAAAATGACGCTAAGGGACTTGCTCCTTTCCTCCTGTGTTATACAGAGGTCAAGCGTCTTCAGGGCTGACGCTCAGTCATCGTCCCGGGGCAGAAGGATTTTGACCCGGTCGGCATCCTGTTCGGGCATCACCTCATCCGCTTCCTGAATCTCCATGTAAAAACTGGGAGCAACACCGTATTTTTTCTTGAACATACGGGAGAAATACAAAGGTTCGCGAAACCCGCAAAGCCGGGATACTTCAGCTATGTTGCTTGTATGACTGACACGCAGCTGCTCCTCGGCGGTCTGCAGGCGCTTGTCCATCAGATATTTGTGAGGTGTCACACCAAGCTCTTTTTTGAACAGTTTACGCAGATAGTCATAACTGAAGGGCAGGGAACGCAGAAAACTGTCCAGCTCATAATTGCAGTCAGGATAGTTCTGAATGATGCTGCTTTCGATTTCCTCCACCACCCGGCTGTGTACAGGCAGATCCTGATAAGAGGTCAGATAGCAGATAATCAGATCCCCGTAGATATTCAGAAGCGCAGACCGTTGCCCTGCGCCACCGTAAAAGTGGAAAAAGGCAGCGGAAAAAGCATTGAGGATGAAATAATTGCTGTCATCTGCCACGGCAAGCGGTAATTTACCGGTAAGTGCGCAGTCATCTATGTTCAAATGGATGTTTGTGAAGCCGTGTTCACTGCGATTCTCATGAGACAGGTAGGGAGGAATTGCCACTACCACTCCCTGACTGTAAGAGAGAGCGGTTCCGTTGTCAAAAATCAGTTCACCCTCTCCGCTGGTGCAATAGATCAGTTCCCAACTGGTATGGGCATGGCGGGAAACAATCCGTGTGAGGGAGTGCTTGCCGGCATAGATGATATCATTCATGAAGCATCAGCCTTTCGTCCTCTTTCTTTACTCTTTATTCTAACAAAAGATGTCCGTTTTGTCCATATTCAATTCCGAATTGGACATATGTGAGGAGAGGTAATGATGAAAACAATCAAACTCGCATATATCGGCGGCGGTTCCAAAGCCTGGGCACGCGTTTTTATGAATGACCTTGCGCTGACTGAAGAGTTCTGCGGGGAAATTGCCCTGTATGACATTGATTTGCCTGCTGCGGAACGGAACCGGCAAATCGGTGAACGCATCAATGCCCATCCGGATACGGTGTCACACTGGAATTATGTGGTTTATGACCGGCTGGAAGATGCCCTGCGCGGGGCAGACTTTGTGGCCTGCTCTATTCTGCCGGGCACTTTCGATGCTATGCAGTCTGACGTTCATGCACCGGAGAAATACGGAATCTGGCAGTCCGTCGGCGATACAGTGGGGCCTGGAGGTGTGCTCCGGGCTATGCGTACCGTTCCGCTATATGAAGAGTTTGCACGTACGATCCGGAACTGCTGCCCGAAGGCATGGGTCATCAACCTGACAAACCCTATGACCATCTGCTGCAAGACGCTGTTCGACGTCTTTCCGGAGATCCGGGCTTTCGGCTGCTGCCATGAGGTTTTCAACGCAGAAGAATTCCTCTGCTGTGTGCTGAAGGAAGAGCTGGGAATTCCAAGACCGGACCGCCATGAACTGGTAGTGGATGCCTCAGGAATTAATCACTTTACCTGGATTACAGAAGCCCGCTGGCAGGGACAGGATGTTCTGACGCTTCTGCCTGGGTTTATGGAAAAATACTATGAGAAAGGCTACTGTGAAAAACCAGGGGCTGAACCGGAGGACTTTTGCAGTGATCCTTTCCGGTATGGCAACCGGGTAAAGATGGACCTTTTTCGCCGCTACGGAATCCTGGCTGCAGCAGGTGACAGACATCTGGTAGAATTCCTCAACAAGAGCTGGTATCTGGACAGCCCGGCTGATGCGGAGCAGTGGCTTTATCATCTGACTACTGTGGATTACCGCAAGGAAGACCAGCAGAAAAAGATTGCGGAATCTATTGCCGTTGCCACAGGTGTAAAACCTGTGACTGTACAGCGCAGCCCGGAGGAGCTTATAGAACTGATGAAGGCTATCCTGGGTTTCGGACCGGTGATTTCCAATGCAAACACACTGAACCGAGGACAGATGCCTCAGCTGCCTTTGGGCAGTGTAGTGGAAGTAAACCACGTTTTCGACAATGACTGTGTCCGGCCTGTTCTCTGCAATGCGCTACCGGGACCGGTAAGTGAGCTGGTGCTACAGAATGCAATGAATATTGAGAATCTGTATGCCGGTATCCGGGACAGAGATCTGAATGTTATCTTTTCCTCTTTTATGGCTCAGCCGCTATGTTCTCAACTGAACAGAAGCAGAGGAGAGGAATTATTCCACGAAATGATTATGAATACCGCAGAATACCTTGAACCCTGGTTCGATCTGGGTACACTGAAATAAAGAAAGGGAAAAAACAGGGGGACAAAACTATTATGGCCTATATCACGCTCAAAGACATCAACAAAATCTACCCCAATGGCTTCCATGCAGTTCACGATTTCAATCTGGAGATTGAGAAGGGCGAATTCATTGTTTTTGTTGGCCCTTCGGGATGCGGAAAATCCACGACGCTGCGTATGATTGCGGGGCTGGAAGACATCAGCAAGGGTGACTTCCTTATCGATGGCGTCCGTGCCAATGAAAAGGGACCGCGGGAAAGGCAGGTCGCCATGGTTTTTCAGAGTTATGCTCTTTACCCGCAGATGACTGTATTTGACAATCTCGCCTATGGCCTGACACTGCAGGGAGTGGATGAGGATGTAATCGAAGAAAAGGTCCTGCGTACTGCAAAAGTGCTGGGCCTGACAGACTACCTGGATCGACTGCCACGTGCCTTATCCGGTGGCCAGCGCCAGCGTGTGGCCGTAGGGCGCGCTATCATCCGCAAAGTCGGCATATTCCTGATGGATGAGCCGCTGTCAAACCTGGATGCCAAACAGCGCGTGACCATGCGCTCTGAAATCACCCAGATCCACCGCGAAACCGGTGCAACGACTATCTATGTAACCCATGATCAGACAGAAGCCATGACAATGGCAGACAGGATCGTGGTCATGAAGGATGGGTATGTCCAGCAGGTCGGCACACCGAAAGAACTGTATTTTGATCCTGTCAATGTTTTTGTTGCCGGCTTTATCGGTGAACCGCCCATGAACTTCGTGCGGGGAAAAGTTACCGGCGGGAAAATGAATATCGGGAATGTGGAGATCGACCTGGCGCAGAAACTGGGCGGACACATCTCCGAATATGAAGGGAAAGAACTTGTTTTCGGCTTCCGCCCGGAGGCAATCCGCCTGGGTGAGGAGCAGGATGCCTATGTGCTGCCTGCAAACGTTGAACTTACAGAAATGCTGGGCGACAACACCAATGTATATATTACGATGCAGGACGTGCATGCGATACTGAAAGTCGACCCGCATGACACGCCTGAGACAGACAGTGAAATTACGTTTTCGATCCCCTATGAGAGCGTATACCTTTTTGACGGAAAGACCGAAAACAGAATATAATTTATAACCAGGAGGAAAACATGGATATTCGTTATGCAGCAAATCCCAGAGACGTCAAACGCTATACCACAGAAGAACTCAGAAATGAATTTCTGATCGAGAATCTTTATCGCCCGGACGAGGTGACAGCGGTTTACAGCCATGTCGACCGTATGGTGACCCTTGGCTGCATGCCCGTCAAGGAAACTGTTTCCATTGATAAGGGGATCGATATCTGGGCTAATTTCGGCACACAGTATTTCCTGGAACGCAGGGAAATCGGTATCTTCAATATCGGCGGTGCCGGAAAAATCACAGTAGACGGAACAGTCTATGAGCTCGGCTATAAGGACTGCCTTTACATTACCATGGGAGCGAAGGAAGTGTTGTTTTCCAGCGATGAATGCGAAAAGCCGGCCAAGTTCTACATGGTTTCCGCACCTGCCCACCGCAGTTACGAGACGCGCCTGCTGAAACTGGCTGATGCCAACAAACGCCCCTGCGGCGAAGCAGAAACCTCCAACAAACGTGTGATCAACCAGTTTATTCATCCGGCAGTTCTCAAGACCTGCCAGCTCTCCATGGGCATGACAGTTCTTGAACCGGGCAGCGTCTGGAACACCATGCCCGCGCATACACATGAAAGGCGCATGGAAGTCTATATGTATTTTGAAGTTCCGGAAGATCAGGTGGTCTTCCATATGATGGGACAGGGGCAGGAGACCCGCCATATCGTGATGACGAATGAACAGGCAGTGATTTCTCCTTCCTGGTCAATCCATGCAGGGGCAGGAACATCCAATTACACCTTCATCTGGGCAATGGGCGGTGAAAACCAGGAATTTGATGACATGGACACCATCCCTACAAACAAACTGAAATAATACGGGAGGAAATACGCAGTATGGATATGATGAGCAAGTTTTCTCTGGAGGGCAAAGTTGCCCTTATTACCGGAGCTGCATACGGAATCGGATTTGCCATTGCAGAGGCTTATGCTGCAGCCGGTGCCAAGATCTGCTTCAACTGCCGCGGTGAGCACCACATGGAACAGGCACTGAAAGCCTATGCCGAAAAAGGCATCGAAGCTCACGGGTATTACTGTGACGTAACCAACGAAGACGAAGTCAAGGAAATGGTTGCCAAAATCGAGGAAGAAGTCGGCGTGATCGATATACTGGTCAACAACGCCGGTATCATCAAGCGCATCCCCATGATCGAGATGAGTGCAGAGGACTTCCGCCAGGTCATTGATATAGACCTGAATGCACCGTTTATTGTCTCCAAAGCCGTCATCCCCGGGATGATCAAAAAGGGCCATGGCAAGATTATCAACATCTGCTCTATGATGAGCGAACTGGGGCGTGAAACCGTTTCTGCCTATGCAGCTGCCAAGGGCGGACTGAAAATGCTGACCCGCAATATCTGCTCGGAATACGGTGAGTACAATATCCAGTGCAACGGCATAGGACCCGGCTATATTGCCACGCCGCAGACTGCTCCGCTTCGCGAGCGGCAGCCGGACGGCAGCCGGCACCCCTTTGATCAGTTTATCGTTGCCAAGACCCCTGCTGCGCGCTGGGGAAACCCGGAAGATCTGATGGGGCCGGCAGTTTTCCTTGCATCCGATGCCTCTGACTTTGTCAACGGCCATATCCTGTACGTCGATGGCGGTATCCTCGCTTATATCGGCAAACAGCCGTAAACTATAAAGGAGATCAACATGAAAGAAATAACTGCTGTGATATCCGAAACCGGCGTTGTACCGGTGATCAAGCTCAACCATCCTGAGCGGGATGCTGCCGCTCTTGGAAAAGCCCTGTGTGCCGGCGGAGTTCCGGTGGCGGAAATCACCTTCCGGGCAGCAGGCGCGGACAAGGCGATCAGACTGATGAAGGAAGCCTGCCCGGAAATGATAGTCGGCGCGGGGACGGTTACCAACACTGCACAGATCGACGCTGTGATTGAAGCTGGCGGCGATTTTATCGTGACCCCGGGATTTGACCCGGAGCTGGTTGCCTATGCGCAGGAAAAGAACATCCCGATCTTTCCCGGCTGCACTACAGCGAGCGAATATCACCAGGCACTGAAATTCGGACTTTCGGTTCTGAAGTTCTTCCCGGCAGAGCAGTCAGGCGGGCTTGCCAAAATCAAAGCACTGTCTGCTCCTTTCCCGATGTTTAAGATCATGCCTACCGGCGGCATCAGCCTGAAAAATCTCAAAGAGTATCTTTCCAGCCCGGTTATTGCGGCATGCGGCGGAAGCTACATGGTTACAGCCGATCTGATTGACAACAACAAGTGGGACGAGATCACCGAGTTGTGCAAAAAGTCTGTTGAGATCGTCAGAGAAGCGAGAGGATAAAGGAGACTGACTGTATGGAACTGAATTTACGGCCGAAAGAGGAATGCCTTTTTGATGCTGTATCTCTTGGCGAGATTATGCTTCGTCTGGATCCGGGCGAGGGGCGTATCCGGACTGCCCGTTCCTTCCGTGCCTGGGAGGGCGGCGGTGAATATAATGTTATCCGCGGGCTGCACAAATGCTTCGGGATGAAGACAGCCGTCATCACTGCTTTTGCGGACAACGAAGTCGGCAAGCTGATGAAGGACTTCATCGAGCAGGGCGGCGTGGCGACTGACCTGATTTATTGGAAGAAAACAGACGGCATCGGCAGAATCTGCCGCAACGGCATCAATTTTACCGAGCGCGGCTTCGGCATCCGCGGGGCAGTAGGCTGCTCTGACAGGGCAAATACTGCAATTTCCCAGGCAACACCGGAAGATTTTGATTTTGAAACTATTTTCGGGAAGCTGGGTGTGCGCTGGCTGCACACAGGCGGAATTTACGCCGCTCTCTCTGAACAGTCCTGTGAAACCGTGATTGCGGCCTGCAAAACTGCAAAGAAGTACGGCACTGTAATTTCCTATGACCTGAACTACCGCCCCTCCATGTGGAGCGCTATCGGCGGGCTGGAAAAGGCGCGCGAGGTTAACAGGGAAGTGGCGAAGTACGTTGACGTTATGATTGGCAATGAGGAAGACTTTACTGCCTGCCTCGGCTTTGAAATCGAAGGAAATGACGCCAATCTCAAGTCACTGAACCTGGACGGGTACAAAAAGATGATCGGTACAGCTGCAAAGACATATCCGAACTTCAAAGTTGTAGCTACCACACTGCGGACAGTGAAGACTGCTACGGTTAATGACTGGAAAGCCATCTGCTGGGCAGACGGTGAGATTTACCAGTCAAAGGAGTACAACGGCCTGGAGATTATGGACCGTGTTGGCGGCGGTGACTCCTTTGCTTCCGGTTTGGTCTACGGTTTGATGACTACGGGAGACGCACAGAAGGCAGTGAACTACGGGGCAGCCCACGGCGCTCTGGCTATGACTACGCCGGGCGACACTTCGATGGCCAGCTGTGCCGAAGTTGAGGCGATTATGGGCGGCGCAGGCGCCCGCGTAAAGCGCTGATCATGTGAATAAGAAAGGACCACAGAATGAAAACCGATTTTTTGAAAAGCGTTGAGGCTCTCGGCCTGAGTGTTTATCCCAACTCCGTTGATGAAGCTGAAAACACTGTCTGCGCAGTTGCAAGGAATGAGAAAGCTAAGTACCTCGTTGTATCCGGAGAAAAATCCAGCCTGTTCAGCGGCGAAGAGAAGGACAGCATCAAGCTGTGCCCGCTGACGGCAGAAAACGGAAGCGCTCTGATGAGCCTGTTTCCGTATACCAAGCCGCAAAGCCACCGCAGCCATCCCTTTACCATCGGCCTGGGAGACAGACTCGGCGTTGCGACACCCGGCCACGTACGTATTGTATCGCAGTATGATGTTTTCCCGATTTTTGCCCAGCAGTCTATCCGCGAGCTGAATCTGACACACCGTACTTTTTCCGATGTCATTGCAGCAGCGGCTTTCGGCGTCTTTCAGGAGGGATACAAATCCGGCTACGGTGCTGACGGCGACCATCTTAAGACAAAAGATGAGATCAGCTATGCTCTGAATTCAGGCTGCTCCATGATCACGCTGGACTGCTCGGAGCATATCGATATCAAAGCGGCTTCCTTCAGCGAAGAGGAAGTACATGCTGCCTATGCGGCAATCCCGGCTGATGTCCGTGAACATTATGAAACAGGCTACCTTGGAAAAGAACTTCCCTTTATCGGAATGCTGAGTTCCACTGAACTGCAGCGCATTGTACTGGTTTTCTGGAAAGCCATCCGGCACGCGATAGACTGCTACCGGCATATTGAAGAGGTGCGGACTATTGATGTTGATTTTGAGCTCTCTATTGATGAGACCCTGACGATTACCACACCTGCCGAACACTTTATCGTGGCAAACGAATGTGCGCTTGCCGGGGTGAAGCCTACCAGCGTAGCACCGCATTTTTCCGGAGAGTTTGAAAAAGGTGTGGAGTACAGCGGCAACCTTGACAATTTTGCCAGAGACTTTATTATTCATCAGAAGATTGCAGACCATTTCGGCTATAAGCTTTCTGTTCATTCAGGTTCGGACAAGTTCTCCGTATTTTCAACGGTAGGACGTGTTACAAAAGGGAAAGTCCATGTAAAGACAGCCGGCACAAACTGGCTGGAAGCCGTTGCCGTGGTGGCGGACTGCGACCCTGCTCTTTACAGAAAGGCCCATGCCTTTGCACTGGAAAACCGTAAGGAAGCGGAGAAATACTATCATGTCTCTACAGATGTGAAGACGATTCCCAATATTGATCTGCAGTGCGATTCTTATCTGCCTGAATATCTGAAGCTTCCTGCCTCACGCCAGACGATGCATATCACCTATGGCCTTCTGCTGGAGGAGTCCTGGTTCCGGGAGCCGTTCTTTGCTCTGCTCCATGAACATGAGGAAGACTATTATAAGAGGCTGATTGCACACATCGGAAAACATCTGCGCCTGGTTACCGATGGAATCAACAGCTGAAAGAAAGCATTACAGATAGAAAAAACAGTCAATGATGGTCAACTCGGAAAGTATCTGAGTGCAAGGAAGTGAAAAATCCTCGATAAATACTTACAGAAGAACTATCATTGACTGCTTTTTGAAGAAGCAGTTTTATCGCTGGACGCGGCCAGAGGCATTGCCTTTGGCAAGAGCGGTTACTTCGGCAACGGAGACAAGATTGAAATCATGTTCAATGCTGTGCTTCAGGCAGGAGGCTGCGACGGCGAAATTGATGGCGGACTGATCATCGTAGCCATTGAGAAGAGCAAAAATCAATCCTCCGCCAAAGCTGTCACCACCGCCGACACGGTCAACAATATGGATGTGGTAAGAGGGAGAAAAAACTGCTGTATCCGTTGCGGCATTATATAGCATACCTGCCCAGTCATTGTCAGATGCTGAGATAGATGACCGGAGCGTAATGGCCACTTTTTTGCAGCCGAAACGGCCGGCAATCTGACGGGCAACACTGACATAGCCGTCATGATTCAGCTTTCCGGCTGTGATGTCGGTACCCTCAGCGGCGATTCCGAAAACATCTTTGGCGTCTTCTTCGTTGGCAATGCAGACATCGACATAGGGAACAAGTTTTGCCATGGTTTCACCGGCCTGGGTGCTGGTCCACAGTTTTTTACGGTAATTCAGGTCACAGGAGACAGTGATGTTCTTTTCCTTTGCTTTCCGGCAGGCTTCCATCGTAATGGCGGGGAGATTTCCGCCCAGGGCAGGGGTAATGCCTGTCCAGTGGAACCAGGAAGCACCGGAAAAAATGGAATCCCAGTCAAAATCTTTTTCGGAGGCTTCTGCAATAGCGGAATGAGCGCGATCATAGATAACCTTGGATGCTCTCTGGGAAGCACCCTTTTCACAGTAATAGACGCCGAGTCTGTCCCCGCCGCGGACGATAGCGGAAGTGTCTACCCCGTACCTGCGTAATTCATTGACGGCGCACTGGCCGATCTCATGGGAAGGCACCTTGGTAACATACATGCTGTCAATCCCGTAGTTAGCAAGCGAAACGGCGACATTTGCCTCCCCTCCGGCATAAGTGCATTCCCATTTATCTGCCTGAACAAAGCGCAGATATCCTTCGGGATTCAGACGCATCATGATTTCTCCGAACGTGACGACTTTTCCGGACATTATAATATTCTCCTTTCAGTGTATAGCTGTTATCAGCGCTTCTGCTGCCTGTGTAAGCTTTTCATAGTCTTCGTTTTCAATTGCCTTTTTATTGGCCAGGCTTCCGCCTACGCCCAGGCCAACCGCACCGGCATCCAGAAATGCCCTGGCATTGGCTTCGCTGATCCCGCCGGTGGCTATGAGCCCGACATGGCTGATAGGCGCTCTCACCGCTTTCAGATAACCAATCCCGAGATCAGATGCGGGAAAAAGCTTGACGAAGTCGGCTCCTGCATCATGGGCAGCGAGAATCTCGGAAGGCGTCATCGCACCCGGGATGGAGACCAGGCCTCTGCGCTTTGTTTCGCGGATCACTTCGGCATTTGTATTGGGAGAGATGATAAAGCGGCCGCCGACTTCCGCTGTGAGGGCAACAAGCCGGGTGTTGGTCACCGTCCCCGCACCGACGAACATCTTCCCGCTAAAGGCGTCTGCCACTTCTCCGATTGCGGAGGCAGTATTCTTCCATGTCTCGGGAGCGCTCTGGTTGTAGGTGATCTCAATCAGCCGGATGCCTCCCTGATAAAGCGCCTCGGCGACCTTCATACACCTGCTGCTTTCAACACCGCGTACAATCGCAATAATTTTATGCTGCCGGATGGCAGTCAGAATTTCTTCATTCATAGAATAAGCTCCTTTCTTCTTTTTTCAGGAGAAGTCCGCCAAGCCTTCGATGGCATAGACTCTGACAGGGCAGGAGTCAAGTCCGCGGATATACATCGGAGCGAAGGAGATAAAGAATACATCGCACTCCAGTTCATCCAGATTTTTCAGGACTTCGAGAAACGTGATGTTCTCTGCCATGCAGATATCATGGAAAGGCTTAACGTCTTCGTTGCAGTTTTCGATGGAAACACCGTCGCCGAAGCCAACGCATTTCACATGATGGTCGACAAACCACTGAGCCGTATCACCATTGACAAAGAGGCGTTTGTCCTGCTCTGTATTGGTTTTCGGGGTGAAGGGTGGCAGCGGATAAACGGAATCAAGGATTACGACGTCGCCTTTGCACACCTTCTTACCAAGGGTGCGGTCCAGCAGCTCGGGAGTTACATAGGAGTTCGGTTCCACATCGGAGAATTTCATATACAACCCTCTTCCCATAAAGGAGGTGAGAGGCAGGGAAGATACATCCGGCCACTCTTCCCGGTGGTGATAGGGGCATTCGCAATGAGTTCCCAGATGGCTCATCAGGTCCATGTTGGTATGAAAATCGGGGATCGGCCCGCCGGTATTAAAACGGTACAGGGTGCATCTCCTGGTTTCCTCTGCGGGGTCTACCAGCTTGGTGAGGTCAACAACGCGGTAGTTGCCGAAAACATAGCTGTTTGACATATCGGGCTCCTTTCGCCTTAGAGGCTGACTTTTGGTTTTTGTATGACAGATTTGGTAAATTTATTATAGCAGTATCCGTGCCGGCTGTCCATGAATAACTTATGGCGGACGGACAAAAATGAGTTGACATCGGAAGGTGAAAATGATAATATTTTTTCATCCGAGGAACGGAAAAACCGTATAAATAAATTAAAAAAAGGAGTTACAACATGAAAAAGATTCTTGCGATCCTGCTCACTCTTGCCCTGGTTTGCAGCCTGTCTGCAGCAGCATTTGCCGATTATCCCGACAAGCCCATCACGGCGATCAACCCATGGGGTGCCGGCGGCGGCACTGATAACTGCCTGCGCGCTTTCTGTGCAGCGCTGGAAAAGCAGCTTGGTGTTACCATTACGGTTGACAACCGTACCGGTGCCAGCGGTGTTACCGGTCATGAAGCCATTGCCGATGCCGATCCTGACGGCTATACCATCGGTATGATTACCTGGGAGCTCGCCTCCTACCTCCCGCTCGATATGTCTGAGTACACCTATGAGAACTACATTCCTCTCTGCCGTGTCAATACGGACGCTGCGGCTATCACTGTCAACACTGCATGGGCAAAAGAGAATAACATCAATGACCTTGCCTCCTTTATCGCCTACTGTGCCGATCACCCGGGCGAAGTAAAAATGGGTGGTTCTTCCGCAGGTTCTGTGTGGCATGTTGCAGGCGGTTATCTGATGAATGCCACCGGTATTGATATCCAGATGGTTGCTTATCCTGACGGTGCTGCATCCGCTGTCAAAGCTGCAGCTCAGAATGAGATCAACGGCGTCACCGTATCCGCAGCAGAGGCACGTTCCTTTGTTGAGTCCGGTGATCTGACGATGCTCGGTGTTATGGATACTGTTCGCAATTCCGTATTCCCCGATGTCCCGACCTGTGAGGAACAGGGCTATGACTGCTTCTATGCTACTCAGCGCGGCATGGGTCTGCCTCTCGGGGTAGATGATGCTGTGTTCGAGGTTCTTTCCAAGGCCTGCGCTGCCGCCATCGAGGATGCTGACTTCATCGCAACGATGGAAGCTCTCGGCCAGAAGATCGACTATCTTGACGGCCCCGCTTACGGTGAATACCTCGCTCAGGCAGCAGTTGATGTCCCAGCAGCAATGGCAGTTGTCGGCCTGATCGACGAAGAATAATTTTCCTGATAAAACAGAATAATCAATGCTTCAGGGCAGGCAGAAATGCCTGCCCGTTTTGCTATCCATGAATTTCGGGTAAAAGGAAGTGACCTTTTTGGAAGTCAAAAAAACACAGACGAA
>JAEEGF012515693.1_pt1 | contig 27751 bp, 18 predicted proteins | sample 9134171 | NCBI WGS metagenome assembly JAEEGF01 (sample SAMN16246542, study PRJNA631951) | gut metagenome | biome: gut microbiome; feature: rumen; material: AP-attached | host: Bos | place: Iran: Karaj | collected 2018-10 | reverse complement strand
ACAAGAACTTGTGAGTAGCGTATTGCTTGCAATAGCCAAAGCATACACGTTGAAACAGTAAGAAGTATCCGTAAGGACTTCAATCTCTCAGTATGCTTGAGTATATTTAAGCATATTTTGAGTAGCAGAATAGAGAATGATATTTCGCATGCTCCTAGCTTTTGTAAGGTGTTATTATAAGATCCCGGATAAATTAAGACTGATAAAAGGAAATTTATTATTAAAATTTCACAGTTTTTAATATGGTTTTAGATGTAGTATTCAGTATCATTAAGCATTTACAATGACCATGGCGTTACTGTAATCTATCCCGGCTATGCCGGCAGTACGCCATTGGATTTCTTAAAGCAGGCTCGTGTCAACACTTGGTTCTGATACGAAAAATTTTTTGTATACTGAACCGGATATTTATTCAGAATGCTCCTGTTCGGATTTATACATGACAATACAGGCAGCTGCAGCTAACGATAAATGACAGGTAATGATGAATGCATTTGATTCGGATAGCTTTATTAAAATATTGTCCGTAAGTACCGGATAAAGGATGTTAAGAACATATCAAATCAAGGAACAGAAGATTACTATGAGTAACGCAGAGGCGGTAATCAGAAATTTATGCGAAAGAGCAGGCATTCCTATGCCTGCTGATGCCGTTTTAACCCGAGGAAAAAAAATCCGGCGGTTGTTTTTTTATCTTGCTGTCATGCCGCTGGTTCTGCTATCAGGCAGCAGTTATGCTGATGCCGGTAACGGATTGAAAACTGCAGAAATGTTTTTCGGGGATCTAATTACCGGGGATCTTATAAGTGATTTTGAACAGCAGCGGTATCTCCACCAGAGCGGCCGGCTTTTAAAATCAGAAGGTTTTATGAAGTATTCAGTATCTGAAGGTCTCTGCTGGAGTATGCACAGACCTTTTAAAAAAGCCTGGCTTTTTAATAACAGTGAAACTATGGAATTTGCTCCCGGAAAAGCTCCTAGAAAGATTTCAGGAGAAAAGGAGCAGTCGATAGATTTATTAATTGAACTTCTGAGTAACGGACTCTCGCAGAACGGGGACAGGCTTCTCCGCAGTTTCGAGGTTGTTCCGGAATTCACTGATGGCGAAAACATTTCAAATGCAGCCATGAAAGGGAGCAGAGATAGTTCCAGCTACGATATCTCTAAAAGTCCGGTATGGAACGGCAGGGGGATTTACCTGGTTCCTCAGGATAAGAAGGTGGCCTCCCTTATCTACAGGATATACCTTGCCAAAACGCCTGCTGAAATTCCGGTTAATGACAGTGATAATTCCGGCAGAAATCAGGTTATCTCCACCATCACCATTATGGAGCATGACGGGGGATATACAAAGATGCTCTTTAAAAATCAGAGGCTGATTGATATGTCCTCACCTGATAATAAAGGTTTCTGCTATGCGGAATAAATTGAAGTCTCTGCTGGTATTTGCAGTGGTACTGCTTCCTGGTATTACCGGACTCAGCGTATGTTTTATTAGTAATGAAAACCCGATAAAGGCTGATTTACGCTACCTTCTGCCTGATTCCGGAAGAAATCCCGCTGACAGGACAGCAGATTTTTATACAGACAGGCTTTCTCGCGAGCTAATTTTTTTGGCAGAAACCGGAGACGAAGACAGGGATAGTAGTAGAGAGGAAGCTTCCGTTTCATCTGATTCACAATTTTCCTCTAATGAAGATGCCGCAGCCCAGAAGTCGGCTGCATATCTTACAGAAAAGCTTTCCGAACTTCCCTTTATCACTTTAAGAAACTCTCCGGAAATGATGAGCAGGGGCAGGTTTCTTTTCGAGCATCGTTATGCTCTCGGTGCCGACTATTTTATGAAGGACGGTGCTGTTGATGAGGAAAGTCTGAGAGAAGAGGTTCTTAATGTGCTTTATGAACCTTTTTCCGGAGTGACTGAAAAGGAAATTAACGCCGACCCGTTTTTTACCATGAGGCACTACCTTAAAAACGGCGGTGGCTTTACTCTTGATGAAAAAGGTCTTCTGAAGCTGCATACTCAATCAGGTAAATCTGCATATCTAGTGAGTGCTTTTATTAACAGAGAGCACCTTAACCGGGATGAAAAACAGAAACTGAATGCACTGGCCCGAGATTTTGCCTCCTCATCAGGTGATTTTGCAGGGAGCAGCAATTATTTTACCGGAAGCTACTTCTTTACCGAGGAGGCTTCCGAGGCCTCCATGAGGGACATCCGTTTTATCGGCACCGGATCAGCTGTAATTCTAACCGTACTTCTTCTGCTGTTTTTTAAATCGTGGCGGCCGATACTGAAAGCTGCTGCCGTGGTAAATCTGGCGATATTTTCGGCAGCCGGCTCTGTGGTTACCTGCTTCGGTTCAATTCATGTCATCACTCTGGCTATAGGATCAACTCTTGCCGGTATATCCTTTGACTATGTTCTGCATGTACTGGTCAGGAGAAAATTTTCACCGGAGGAGCCGGTGAAAGCTTTAAGAAAAGCTCTGTTTCGACCTCTGTTTTTAAGTCTTTTTACCAGTGTGACGGCTTATGCCATAACCGGATTAACCGGACTTGCCGTACTCAGGGAACTGGCGGTCTTTGCGTCGGCTGGCCTTGTTACGGCTTTTCTGCTGTCATATTACTGGCTGAGTCTTGATAACAGTTTTTCCGGAAAAAATACCGATGTAAGAAATAATAACGGAGACGGCTGTTTTTTCCGGGCGGTAAGGGAGGGCTCCTTAAAAATCCCCCGAATGTCCGGTGCGGTAATGCTGGTTGTTTTCCTTACTGTTGGAGTAATTACTGTGAGTACGGCGGAACCTGATGACTGTGTCAGCAGTCTGGGAATGAGTCAGACCGGTATTTCCCTTATGGACAGGCACGTTAATGAGTCAATCGGCGGCTTTAAAAACTACAGCTGGTATATTCTGGAGGCGGATTCACTTGAAAATGCCCTGGAGTCATGTGAAGATCTGCTTTCGGCGCTCAGTGAGTCTCAAAAATCAGGTGTTACAGCTCCCTGCAGTATTATTCCTTCAGCAAAAAAACAGCGTCAGAGCATAGAGTCCTACCATAAGGCGTATGCATCACTAAAGAGTATTTATGCTGAAGCCGGGATAATTCTTGATGATGCTGTAACCGGAGTTTACGAGGCTAAGGAATTCCGTATTGAAGATGCTGTGCCTTTTTCCGAGTTTTCTGTGGGACCTGATTCTCTTCTACTAAGGGTAAATGCCGGAGACAGCGGCCTTATAGAAAAGCTGGGGGGGAATCCGGATATCAGGCTTCTGGATCGCCGGAAGGAATGGAATGAAGCGTTCGGTATTTATAGACAGAATCTCAATTATGCCCTGATTGGTGTGATGATGATAATTCTGGCTGTTTCATGGGGAATTGGCAGAATTCGCGGGATTACCGTGATTTTTCTGCCGCTTCTCGGCGGACTTGCGGCTGCTGTTACCTCCTGTCAGATGCTTGGGCTGTCATTCAGTCTGTTTGTGACGGTGGCACTGTTTACCGTGACCGGTTTAGGCGCAGATTACGGAATTTTTATTTATAATATGAAAAGGGAGCAGCTGACAGTAACTCTCGGTACGGTTATGCTGGCCTGGTTTTCAACTGAAGCTGCCTGTGCCATGCTGATGCTTTCTGATATTCCGGCGGTAAAGACTGTCGGTACGGTGATAACCTCCGGTCTTGCAGGAGTTTTTGTTTTATCATGTCTGCTCAAAACTCCTGAAATTAAAGAGTGGCTTAAGGATAAAGTTCCTGTTTCCGGAGATGATAAATAATTCATTACCGGAAAAAACGGCATGACGAGGAATGTAGAATTATTTTCAGAGATTGTGGTGACTGATGATATATTTAAACGGCTTTTCATGTAAAAGCGCTTTAGGTCTTGATGACGGACAGGCGGTAAAAAGTCTGACCACAGACACGGATATCTGTTTAAAGGAGACATACGGTTTTCTTCCGCATGGTGAGAAGGCCTTTTTAGCTGAGCTTCCCGTGGATCCTGCTCCTCTGCCTAATCATGACTGCCGGGCGAACAGACTTTTAAATCTTTGTCTTGATGATATGGCTCAGCTCATCGGAGAGATAAAATCAAGATTTTCACCTGACAGAATAGGTGTGGTTATCGGAACCAGTACATCAGCCATCACCGATGTGGAGAATGAGGTGCTGGGATCTCCCGGTAATACTCCTGTTAATCAGCCCCCGGTATTTGAGGAAGAAGACGTTTATGAGTTAAAGTATGATCCGCGGGTTTATGAAATAGGAAATATCTCAGCTTTTGTCAGGGAAAAGCTGGGACTCACCGGTCCGTGTTATTCTATCGCCACGGCATGCTCCTCCGGAGGCAGAGCTTTTGTAAGTGCCTCAGCCATGCTGAATGCAGGTATATGTGATGCGGTGATCGTCGGGGCCTGTGATACCTTAAGCAGGATAACCGTAAGCGGTTTTCATGCATTAGGTGCTCTTGATACCGGACACTGCCGGCCGATGTCCGCAGAGAGAAAGGGGATCAACATAGGTGAAGGAGCCGGTATTACCATCGCTACCAGAGAACCTTTGGATGGCTGCTCTGTCATGAAGCTTCTGGGTTTTGGGTCAAGCACGGACGGCTATCATATTTCGGCTCCGCATCCCGAAGGAAAAGGCGCTGTAGCAGCCATAGAAAAGGCTCTGGCCATGGCCGGACTTTCTTCAGAGGATATCGGTTACGTTAATCTTCATGCCACCGGCACAAAGCTTAATGATGATATGGAACACCGGGTTATCAGTCAGGTATTCGGAAGTCAGGTACCGGTTTCCGGAGTAAAGCACCTTACGGGGCATACCTTAGGTGCGGCCGGGGTGGTTGAGGCTTATGTAGCCTACCTGATATTGAGATACGGTCTGTCGCTGCCGGCAATGACTTATCTAAATCCGGAAAACAGCGGAGAGTTTGCGGACATAAACATTGTTAAAAAGCAGGGGGTTCCACTGGAAAAGCCTTATATCATGTCCAATAATTTTGCTTTCGGCGGTAATAATATTTCTCTTATTTTTGGAAAAGGTAATGACTAACAGTAAAGACAGTGAAGCGGGAACAGGTATCGACAGTGATCGTCTTATTGCCATGCTGCCGCAGAAGGAACCGATGGTTTTTGTGGATAAGGTTACCGCTATTGATTATGAAAATAAAAAGGTCTGCTGTTCCTTTAAGATAGGTGGCAGAAAATGCGTTGCTCTAGAGGAGGACGGCAGTATGGCTGCGGTGTCTCTGGTGGAGAATATTGCCCAGACAGTGGCCATTATCATAACCGCGGAAAGCCTCAGAAAGCATGAGGATTTCAAGATTGGTCTTATTCTCTCCATCAGAAAACTGGAGTTTTTCCTCTCCGGACACCTGCCTTATGGCACAGATGTAAGAACGGAGGCAGTCATTTCCTTTGCGGATGATAATGGTGTTATGATGGCAGAAGGTACTGCTTACAATGCTCTAACCTGTGAAAAGATAATCAGTGCGAGACTCACTCTGCTAAAGCCAAGTGATGAAAAAATCGCCGAACTGCTTAACAATCAGTAAGCACAATCATTTGATGGTGATCCGGTATGCCGGGTTATGGTCTGATGATGTTTAATTTTAACCATAAAAACGTGATTTATAACAAATTTCCGGCTAATTAAGTATAATATGCCTTAATATTTTTTTGGACGTTACCTTACTTGGCTTATTTATGGTAGCAGTCGTAACCGGTAAATGGTGTAATAATGATTTATTGTGTGGACCTGGACGGAACTCTTATAAAAAATGATATGTCAGTGACATCATTTTTTTCTACGATTCTCAAAAAACCCCTGATGCTGTGTCAGTGCTATAAGTGGCATAAGGAAGGAGGAAGAGCAAGACTCAAGTATTTTCTGGGAGAAGGTTATTCCTTTAATGTAGAGGATTTACAGTTTAATACCCAACTGGTTGATTTTCTGCGTGAAGCAGCCGCTAATCCGGAGAATTCCGTTTATCTGGTGTCAGGAAGTACTCAGAGTATTGTGAATAAGATTGCCGGTCATTTTGATTTCTTCAAGGAGGGCTTCGGCTCATCTCTGGAAGTAAATCTTACCGGCCGAAACAAGCTTGAGCTCATGAAAAAGTACTTCGGAGAAAACAGTAATATCTGCTATATCGGTAATGCCAGAGTGGATTTCAAGGTATGGCGGGGTACACAAAGCGGAATGGTGGTAAGCTCATCAAAATGCTTTATAAAAAAAGCCAGAGAATGTACTGACATTACCAGAGTATTTCCGGCAGAATTTGCCAGACTGCCGAAATAATTGCAGGTTTATTCTGGACTTTACGGTCAAAACGGACTTCTCTGTGTTTTCCGGTGACTTAGGTTTAAAAAGTCTTACTCATATTAAACATCCTGGTAAAGATACTTACTAATAGAGTACCTCCGGCTGGAGGTACTTTGAGTATAGGTATCAGGTTGTATTGCAAGGTTAATCGAGCTTTTCAATAAGACACTCGTGTTCCTTGGTTTTCGGATCATAGTTAATACCGACGAGAATAATATTCCTGGTGTATTTTTTCGTATAACGCTTGTAGTACTCCTGCGTTCTTATCTGTCGAAGAGCTGTTTCAGCGGATTCCCCGTACTTAAATTCAATGAGAATAAGCGGTTCTGATCCTCTGACTGCCGGTTCATACACTTTTATAGTTTTTTATAGATCCAAAACAGCGGTAACCGGTATCACCGGATTTATAACTGTTATCTGATTTGCAGTCAGGTGGGAGTTTTCGGTTCTGCCTGGTGGGATTTTCCTGGTCAAGGGATTTTATGTCCCGTCTTCTGATGATGGACTTATCAGGTGGATATACTTTGAGAAATGCCTCTGGGTACCGTTGTCCTGACTTACAATCAGTCTTTTTTTTCTCCATAAAGTGCGCATATTGCTTGTAAGGTAAAACTTTTGGCAATTTTATCCGGTATTTCACTGATAAATCATTTCAATAATGACATAATTAGCAGGATTAATGCCCGGGGGGATAATGTGTTGCGGCTGCCGAGCGGTTTAGTGCTTTGGACACTCTTTGTAACAGCCTGTCCACCGTCTGGTTGAGAAATCACTCCGCAGGTTATATGTCCCGCAATGATAATTTATGCAGGTTGAAAAATGGATGATTTGAACAGAAGAGTACTTATATCCGGAGCAAGCTCTGATATCGGTCAGGCTATTGCTTTAAAGCTTGCTATGGACGGATTTATTCCTGCCATGCACTGTTTCAGTGATCGTGGTTATGAAGCCCTGCTTTATTTACAGAAGGTTATTGCTGAGAAGACCGGCAGGGAACCGGTTGTTTTACGTTTTAATGTCGGCAGTCGTGAGGAGACCTTAAAGGTTATAGAGAATGATATAGCTGAAAACGGCGCTTACTGGGGGGTTGTGAGTAACGCCGGTATTGCTGATGATATGCCGATGCCCGGTATGAGCGGAGAGGTCTGGGACAGGGTGCTTACTACGAATCTTGACGGCTTTTTTAATGTTGTTCAACCGACACTTCTGCCGATGATAAAATTAAGAAAAGGCGGCAGGATTGTTGCTATAACTTCCGTTTCCGGGGTGATAGGCAACCGGGGGCAGACCAACTACAGTGCATCTAAAGGTGGAATCATAGCCGCCTGTAAATCACTGGCCCTTGAGCTAGCCAGAAGAAATATAACGGTTAATACGGTATCTCCCGGAATTATTGATACCAGAATGGTTTCCGATGAGGTCAGGGAAAGAGCTCTCCCGATGGTGCCTCTCAACAGAATGGGGACTGTTCAGGAGGTGGCGGCACTTGTTTCCTTTATTTTCAGTAAGGATGCCGGGTACATAACCAGACAGAATATTAATATTAACGGGGGGATGTGCTGATGACCAGAGTGGTGATTACCGGAATGGGGCTTTATTCTCCGTTAGGCTGCTCTCTGGATGAATGTCGCAGCAGTCTTAAGACCCGGACAAATAAAGTTAAAGTTATTGATGAACTCGGGGAGTACGGCATGTTCTCGAGACTTGGTGCTCCGGTCACCGGAGCACTCCCGGATTACCCCAGAAAAAAAATCAGAACCATGGGGAGGGTCGGGATTCTGGCAGCTGCTGCCACAGAACAGGCTATTGCCGATGCCGGCTTAACCGGTGCTGAGTGTTTAAGTGACGGAACCGCCGGGGTGGCATACGGAAGTTCAGGCGGCAGTTTTAAGTCAATGTGTGACTGTGCGGATTTTATTACCGGAAAGAACGTTACTGCACTTAATGCATCAACCTATGTTCAGATGATGCCACACACCGTGGCGGTAAATCTGGCTATATTTTTTGGTATTCACGGCAGAATTATTGCTACAAGCACTGCCTGTACCAGCGGCTCCCAGGCTGTCGGCTACGCCTTTGAATGTATTAAAAGCGGAGCTCACAAAGTAATGATTGCCGGAGGTGCGGAGGAGCTCAGTCCGTTTACGGTAGGAGTATTTGATGCCATGTATTCTGCCAGCAGGCTTAACGATACACCTAGCGCCACGCCTAAGCCTTTTGATAAAAAACGTGACGGCATTGTTGTCGGCGAAGGTGCGGGAACTCTTATTCTGGAGGATTATGACCATGCCGTATCCCGCGGGGCGAGAATTTATGCCGAGGTGGCAGGATTCGCTACCAACTGTGATGCCACCCATATCACCAATCCGTCGTCTGAGTATATGGAAATATGTATGCGCCAGGCGTTGAATAATGCCGGGATTAATGCATCAGCCGTCGGTTATATCAATGCCCACGGTACCGGTACGGTTGCCGGAGACATTGCAGAAAGCAAGGCTACCTTCAGGGTTATGGGCCCGAAAATCCCTATAGCAACACTTAAAAGCTACATGGGACATACCTTAGGTGCAGCAGGAGCCATTGAGGCTATATTAACTATAATGATGCAGCGGGACGGCTGGTTTGCTCCTAATCTTAATCTTTCGGAGCCGGATGATGCCTGCGCTGCACTTAATTATATTACCGGTAACGGCATCTCCCTGCATACGGATTATGTTATGAGCAATAATTTTGCTTTCGGCGGTGTGAATACCTCGCTGATATTTAAAATCGACGGGCCTTCGGAATAATGACATGGTAACAGGAGACGGAGAGACACTTTTACCTTCATCTGATTTACCTGAATCAGTAGAAAGGAGATTCTTGTGAAAAAAGGATTTTCTCCGGTTGTTCCGCTCAGGATATGCGGTGCTGTTCTCGGCTTTCTGTTTCCTTTTCTGGTGTACTTAGGGATAAGAAAAGATGCAACTCTTACTGTAACCCTGCTGATACTGGGAATGGCGGTGATTCATTTTGCAGGAATTGCCGGAAAGCCGGAAAAGCATCAGATTACCGGCAGGTATCACCGGATACTGGTGTTTGTAGCGGTACTGATAATGGCGGGATTTTTCTGGTGGAGCGGTGATTTTGCCGTGGTGAAAATGTATCCGCTTCTCATTACCGGTTCTTTTTTCGCCGTTTTTGCCGGCAGTCTGCTTCCGGGAAGAACTCCGGTTATTGAATTATTTGCCTCCATTACGGTTAAAAAGGAGGAGCGTGATGATTTTTTCCGGAAATACTGCCGGAAGGTAACTCACGTCTGGTGTGTATTTTTTATTATTAACGGTTCTATTTCCGCATATACGGCCGTCTGCTGCAGTGATGAGACGTGGATTCTGTACAACAGCATGATTTCCTATATACTGCTGGGAATGATGTTCGGCGGTGAATATGCTGTCAGGGTTATATTAAGAAGAATCAGAAAAAAGTCAGAGGAAAAACTATGACTCAGAAGAATTACAACGACATGAGTGCGGTAAAGGCTTTACAGAAGGCACAGTATCTGGCCGTCAGTCCTTTTATTTTTCAGGCAGTGGTATCCATGAAGCGTTTCGGTATTCTGGCGCATTTCGGAAAGATGAACTGCTGTGAATCTGTAAGTCGCGGGGAACTGGCGGAAATTGCCGGAATCAGTGATTATGCTGTTTCCGTTCTGATGGATCTGGCGGTAGTGGCTGACCTGGTTATCTGTAATGATGACGGTAGCTATACACCGACCAAGGTCTGTCACTATCTCGCCAATGACCGGATGACCAATGTGAATCTGGATTTTTCCGCCGACCTCTGCTACGAGGGTCTTAAGTATCTGCCGGAGTCCCTGCAGAACGGCAGTCCGAAGGGGCTTAAGGTATTCACTTCAAGCTATAACACCATTTATCCTTTCACCAGTTCACTGCCTCCAAAATCACGTGAAGCGTGGTTTAACTTTGATCATTACTATTCGGACAATGTGTTCGGCTTGATTCTGCCGGTTCTTTTCCGCGAAAGAAAATTTACCCATATAAACGATATTGGAGGCAATACCGGCAGGTTTGCCATAGAGGCGGCTAATTTTGATAAGGATGTCCGGGTTACTATAATTGATTTACCACAGCAGTGTGAACTTGCTGAAAACAATGTCCTGGAACACGGACTTTCTGAAAGGATTGATACCTATCCGGTAAATATTCTGGATGAATCCACTGTTCTTCCTACTGATGGTGATTTGTGGTGGATGAGTCAGTTCCTTGACTGCTTCAGTCATGATCAGATTGTGGATGTCCTGACCATGGTATACAACGCCATGGATGACGGGGCGATGCTTGCCGTCTGTGAAATATTCGGGGACCGGCAGACCAATGATATAGCCAGACTGGTAATTGAGGCCAACAGTCTTTACTTTACTGCACTTGCCAACGGAGTTAGCCGGTTCTACCATTCTGATGAATTCCTGAAAATGGTAACCGATATAGGTTTTAAGGTGTATAAGGAGAAGGATGGTATAGGCCTTGCGCATACACTGCTTCTTCTTACCAAATAAGATCTGAAAACTCGATAAGAAGATCAAAAAAGCGGATAAGAGAATTTTGTTGTACTTCTGATCTGACAAGCTTGCAAAAAAGCCCCGTAAGTTTGTTAAACTTCCGGGGGCACTCCATTTTTTTTTGATGTTGGCAGAAATAATTCTGCCACTCATGACGTTATTTTTTAGAGCATGTTATTTGTTTTTGCACAGGCCCGGTTCTCACCTAAATTGCAGGCTCTGATAAAGTTTTTATGTGCCTTTTCCGGCTGATGCTGGGCTTCGTATTTCAGTCCCATGGTATAACAGGACAGAGCATTTTTTTCGATACAGGCCTTTCTGGCGTACTTCTCCACATCATTGTAGTTTTTGTTTTTTATGGAGATTTCCGCTACAGCACCGCAGGACTCATAATCATCAAGATTGCAGGCTTTGATGAAATACTGTTTGCTGTGCTGATCCATTCCCTGATCTGTAAGTATTCTGCCGGCAATATTGCAGCTTTTACCTGATTTCAGTTCGCATCCCTTTAAGGCGTACCCTTTGGCCTTATTAGGATTGTTATGTTTTTCAAAATAGTATTCAGCAAGATAGATGCAGGCCTCGGTTGTTCCGGTGTTACAGGCTTTGACTGCATATTTCTGTGTTTCCGGTTCATTCTTTCTGGCTATATTCTCCTGCATCAGTTTATAGCATCCGTATGTGACATCACGATTGCAGGAAAGCTGGTACATTTTATCTGTATAGATTCTGTCTTTTTTTCCTTCAAAAAACGACACGGCTTCAATACAGTATTCCTGCTGATTAAGCTGGCAGGTTTTTTCAAATAAACGCATGGCCTGATCCTTCTTACCGGTTCCAGCAAGATAGATACCTAGCTTCTGACAGTCTTTTATGGAGCCTTCGTCACAGAGTTTTTTCTGAACGTCGGCGAGACTGGATGAGTTCTGGGTCTTGCTTAGTATATCGGCAGCTGCTGAACATCCGGCCGGATTATTCAGATGACAGGCTTTGGTAAAGTATCTCCCGGCTTCGGTGTTATTGTTTCTTTCTGAATAGTGGGCTCCTAACAGAAAACAGGCATGTTTATCATGTTTGTCGCAGAGCTCATTGAAAAGAGGTATTGCCTTGTTGTAGTTGCGGTATTTGTAGTAAAAGGTATGCGCTGCTATAGAACAGGAATTATGATCGTGCTTTTCGGCACACTGCTTTATTGCTCTGTCACCGTTTTTTTCAATAAGCTCCTCCATATTCCCTTCGTACAGAAATCCGGTGGCTGAGGAACAGACGGGAAACATTCCTAAAAATGATAAGATAAGTCCGGTAATTATTGTTTTTCCATATCCGGTGAAAGATGTCCGTCCGTTAAAACCGGATTCAGATACAGACTGCAGATTATTCATAGAGTACATCCTTGTTCAACATGGCATCCATGTATTACCGGACGGTTTTCCGGATGGCTGCCTTATGGTAGTATTTTTCTTTTAATCAGTTTTATATTCATTTTTTATATTCTTATAATTCTTTTATTTTTTTTATATTTGTTTGTATTTGTTTAGATTTTTTCTTTTCAGCTTCAGATGTGTTTGGTGTTCGGTCATTTGAAACAGCTGAAAATACATGATTGATACGTATTGAAGTTGCGGACAGTTTATATTCGTCAACCATGCAGAGGATATATTATAGGGGAAATATCTTTTGATGTTGACGTCTTCCGTAATATGCAGACCGTATCAAAAAACATGTGCTGATAATTTTCCGGTATGTTAAGTCTGTATCAATTATGCAGAACTGGAACCGCTGAAAACAGCCGGAATCAAGCTGTACATAAAGTGTTAATGAATCATCCGTAAAGGCGAATATTGATATTATCATCGTTAAAACTCATTACAGCAAACTTCAATTAGTGGCTGTATATGATAATGGTAATGAGTTAACCAATGTGAAAGTTTCTGTTACAGTCTGTTCTGAAACCGACTTAATGAAGTAGTTGGTATTTATAAAAAAAAAGAAGAACCCGACGCATCAGGTTCTTCTAGGTGTAGTCCGAAGACGTCCACCGCAATTCATACTTAATACACTACAAATTTTCGCTGTGTTTTGCAAGAAGTTTTTAACGTTTTATAAATTCACGTAATGCTGTCATATTCGTCCTATGCTGAGTTCCAAGCACTTGAGCACACATATAGGAAGGTAACTCTCTTCTAAAATTTTCAGTAAGAGACTGATATGATGTCAGGAATTGTTTGCAAGATGTCTTGGTCTCTCCCATTTTTTTCAGAAAATAAGTGATCATAATGACGTATGCATCCATGTAATCAAAATTAATATTTGAAATTCCTACTTCCTTTTTCAATAAATCGATAAGTCGGTTATTGATTTCACCTGTTTTAAATCTAGTATCAAAAATAACATTGTTGTGAGCTATCGCATTTCTCAGATCTTTCACAGCAAAAATAAAGAACTGCGTTATTTTTCCATCTAGATCTAGATTTACTGGGAGTTTTAAAATTTTTGAAACTTTGAGTTTAACTTTTTCACATGCACAATCATATAAAAATCCAAAATCACCAATTGATAAATGGTAAGCATTGAATCATCTCTTTAAGTTATCTGGAACTGAATAATGAGCACTATAATCAAATGCTTTGTTAACAACTACAAAAATTATAATGATTGATCCTAAATTATTCCAATTGGCAGGAATTATATGTTCACATCTATAAGAATGCCCGGTTGTAATTTGACCAAAATAGCGGACTATCTCTCAAAATCTTTCCAATATATGAATTATAAGGTGTTCAGGCCGGCTGTATTATTGAGAGAGTGTCCGGGTAATGCTATAATTGTGAGAAAATTTTTTACTTAGATTTTGGTTTTTCGGGGCTTTTAGTTTTATAAAAGCGCTGAATGAAAAGTCTTTAAATCCTTGTTAAATAAGGGAGCAGTTCATGACAGTAATTAAGCAGCAGGACTTTATCGATTCCATTTTCGATGCTCTGCAGTATATTTCCTATTATCACCCAGTTGATTTCGTGAGAGCTTTGAAAAAAGCTTATGAAAGAGAACAGAATCCGGCAGCCAAGAACGCCATCGCCCAGATTCTGGTAAACTCCAAGATGTGTGCCATCGGTCATCGTCCTCTTTGTCAGGATACCGGTATTGTTACCTGTTTCGTACGTGTAGGTATGCAGGTAACCTTTGACGGTGATATGACTATTGAGGAAATGGTTAATGAAGGTACCAGAAGAGCATATTGCTGTGCCGACAATCCGTTACGCAAGAGTGTGCTTAAGGATCCTATCGGAGCCCGTGTCAACACCAAGGATAATACTCCGGCAGTAACTCATATTTCCACCATTCCAGGTGACAAGGTGGAGATTCTGATTGCCTCCAAGGGCGGCGGGTCTGAAAACAAGTCCAAGTTGATTATGCTCAACCCTTCAGATTCTATTGAAAACTGGGTTCTTGAACAGCTTCCTCACATGGGAGCCGGCTGGTGTCCTCCTGGAATCCTCGGTGTAGGCGTAGGCGGTACCATGGAAAAGGCTGCCATTCTGGCCAAGGAAGCACTGATGGATCCAATCGATATCGATGAACTCATTGCCAAGGGTGCTGAAACTTCAGAAGAAAAGCTCCGTCTGGATCTTTATGACAGCATCAACAAGCTCGGTATCGGTGCTCAGGGGCTCGGCGGTCTTACCACTGTTCTCGATGTTAAGGTTAAGACCTATCCAACCCATGCAGTAGCCAAGCCGGTTGCCATTATTCCTAACTGTGCCGCTTCCCGTCACCTTCATTTCGTTCTTGACGGAACCGGTCCGGTTAATCTTGAACCACCTTCACTTGATGAATGGCCGGATATTGAATTAGGCAGCTCTGACGGTGCAAGAAGAGTAAACCTCAACAACATTACCAAGGAAGAGATTGCTACATGGAAGACTGGTGAAACCCTGTTAATCAGCGGTACCATTCTTACCGGTCGTGATGCCGCTCATAAGAGAATCTGCGATCTTATTGCTGAAGGCAAGCCTTTACCTGAAGGTGTAGACTTCAAGGGTAAGTTTATCTACTATGTAGGACCTGTTCCGGCTGTTCGTGACGAAGTTATCGGACCTGCAGGCCCAACCACTTCAACCCGTATGGATAAGTTCGTAGAAACAATGCTTTCAGAAACCGGCTTAATCGGTATGATTGGTAAGTCAGAACGCGGTGCTCAGGCTACTGAATCAATCAAGAAGCACGGTGCCGTATACCTGATGGCTGTCGGCGGTGCCGCATATCTGGTATCCAAGGCTATCAAGAAGGCCAGAGTTGTTGCCTTCCCTGAACTCGGTATGGAGGCAATCCATGAATTTGAAGTTGTTGATATGCCTGTAACCGTTGCCGTTGACTCTCAGGGTAACAACATCCATCTCACCGGACCGGCTGAATGGAAGGAAAAGATTAAGGAAATCGACTTCAAGTATATTGAATAATACCTAAGCATTATTTGATTTACCGGAGACGGGTTTAAACGAAAAGAGATCATTTTACGCAAATGGTCTCTTTTTTTATGGGATTATTTATAGGATAAATTATTGACACTATAAAAATATGAGTATGTGCGGGGGGGGGGGGGTTTGAGGGATGATTCCCCTGCGTCCGTAACAGGTTTAACGTTTATTTATACAGTTTGTCATCCTTATCGAATAATGTAGTGGCGATGAGGGCCTTACCGTCAATGGCCTTACGCTTTAAGGAACGCTGATAATCTATTTCTGCCAGCATTTCTCCGATTTTAGCGGCTATAAAGCAGATGGTGGCGTAGAAGGACACAAAGGGAATGGAACTGTAGTTTTTGATATATTCCTTGAAATTATAGAAGAATGTTTCCAGATCACTCTGGCGCAGCCACCATTTGTCTGTGAGCCAGTCATTCATTTTCAGAAAACGGTAGAGCCCGCGACAGTACGCATAAACGTACTTGGCGTTAAGCTTTCTGTGAACATGACTGATGGCGAGAGGGTTGTACATGGTACGGTATCCCTTTTCCGCAAGCCTGCCACCTATATATAGAAAACCGAAATCACCGACATCTGTTTCCGGTTCGGGCATGATGTTAGGCTGTTTCAGAAATTTTACGCGATAGGCTACCAGCTTAAAGGTACTCAGTATACGCATCAGGTGCCATACGGGGTAGTTGCGCTGGGTAATAGGGTAGAAGACGTTATGAACATAGCGGGTCAGGTGATTACAGTCCTGATCGGCAATCTGCCGGCCGTAGATCATGGCTAGATCGTTGTATTTTAAAAAATATCTGAACAGTTCACTGATAGCACTGGGGTCAATTCTGGAGTCATCGGATATCAGTATCAGAATATCATCATCGTTACTGTCATCGACAATCTTACGTATCAGGTCCATATGGGCGTTTTTAGATGATTCGTTTTCCTGAGTATAGGGAATGATCTTCGTTTTATACGAATCTGCGATAGCTGTTACGTCTGCCTGATTATAGGAATCATAAATTCTAATTTCATCAGCCTTGATTACTCTTTGATTTACTATTGAATGAATACAGTCTCCTAACTGTTCTCCGTTGGTTACTGGAATGATGGCTACCGATATGTTCATAAAAGGATTCCTTTTGTCCTGATGCTGCAGGTAGAGGCCTTTAACACTGAGGATAAAAACTTTCCGGGTGCAGTCTTCTGCATATAACAGGTTAATTTTAACATATAAGATAAATACAAAGAAGCAGAGCGGTGATAAAGGCTCTCCGGCGGATAAAAAAGATGAGGTTCAGCATGATGTCAGGAAACAGTTTTTTTTCTTCAGGCAAACATGTACGCTGCAGAGAAAACCGTTAACACCGTGTGCAGGGTAACCTCATCCGTCCGTCTTAAGGTGGGGGTTATTTTTTATCCAGCATAATATCCAGAAGAGCCGTAAAGGCCTCGTCAACATTATGGGAGGAGTTGCCGTTGATGTAATCATAACTTAGCTGCATGGAGGCATTGGTATTCCCAAGCCTGCTTGCCGTGGTGAGCAGGTCAATCGCCTTGTTACGGTCACTGCCGGTGCCGATACCGTGGAGTTTCAGGGCAGCAGCATTAAAGTTTGCTCTGGCATCACCGCGGCTTACGGCTTTCATCAGATATTCATAGCCGGTTTCACTGCTTTTTGCGGTGCCTATACCCAGCAGATAGTAGATGCCGAGATTATTGCAGGCCTTGGTATACTGTGCGTCAGCCGCTTTTTTCATCCAGTTGAAGGATTCCTCCTGTTTGCCTTCCTTAAGGAGACTTACCGCCAGCTGGTACTGGGCTGCCGGATCTGTCGGGTTGGCAGCTGCCGGACGGCTGGTGTTTCCTTTCATATCGTACATTATGGACTGGATCGGTGTTCGGCATATTTTTTTAGCCTTGGAGAGCAGTTCATTGTACGAAAGATCTCCGCTGTTATCCATATAATCCTTTATAAAGAAAAGATCACCGAGAACACCGACAGCAAGCTGAATGGAGTTTTTGTTTTTGGAGCCGACGGAGCCGGATATTACCGGATTGGTACAGATTACGCCGTTCTGCTGTTTGATTTCGTAAAGAGAACTGATGCGGTTTGCACCTCTGGTGTTCATAGTCTTTAATATTTTCAGTGCGGCATCCTGATCCTTAGGAACCCCCTTGCCGTAGAGATACATGGCTGCAAGTATGGATTTGCTTATATTGGTTCTCTTTTCCTGAGGAATACTGTTAATTATGATATACGCTTCATCATAGTTGCGGTACTGGAGCTCGGTAACCTTGATTACGGCGAGCTTTTCCGAGCAGATTTCAGAACCGAGATCACTGCCTCTGGTGTACTGTCCGACCGCGGCCCTGAGGTCACGATCTCTTCCTCTGGCGTAAAAGAATAAATCACCTAAGTAGCAGAAAGCATTGGGAATCTGTCTTGATACACCGATGCGGTAGTATTTTTCCGCCTGCTCATAGCTCTGTTCTACGCCGTTTCCGGTTTCATAGAGAATACCCATTTCTACAGGATATTTTTCCTGGATATCCGGAGGAGCAACCCGGATAAGCTTGGCGATTTCCTTGCTGTTGTTTATTTTTACGTAGTAATTGAGCAGGGCGGTATCAACCTCCTGATCATTGAGATTACGGAGTGTCTGCAGATATTTAAGGGCCTCTTTAGTACCTGTTCGCAGATTTATGAGAGCGAGACCGGCCTTTTTGTAGGCGTTTTTATTTCCCATTCTGGCTGCCTTTACATAGTTTTCCACGGCGGCCTGCTCATCCTTGATACCCTCGATAACTCCTCCCTCAAGAATTACCGCCAGGTCATAGGCGGCATCACCGTTCGTACGGGAGGCGGTCTGCAGCAGATTGAAGGCTTTCTGTTTATTCGGTTTGGTTCCGTTGCCGGTCATGTAGATTTTGGCGAGCATATAGGTGGCGCCGGTATTATCCTGTTCCGAGGCCATATTGAAGTACTCAAAGGCCTTGTGATAATTCTGGGTGACACCGTAATCACCGTTATAGAGGATAAGACCTGCCATATACATGGAGTCCGGGAGGCCTGCTTCAGCTGAACTGATGATATATTCCGCTCCTTTCTTCTGATCCTCTTTGGAGCTTTTGTTATTGGAAAGGATGATGTTGCCAAGAAGATTCATGGCATTGGCATTGTTGTTTTCACAGGCAAGTTTAAGAAGCTCCATGGCCTTGGCATGGTTTTTCTTGACGCCCTTATGTCCTTTCATATATCTGGTAGCGAGTTCAAACATGGCATCTGTATTCTTTTCTTCAATAAGAAGTTTCAGATTGGCGATATCAGTGTCATGAAGCTCTTCGAGGGGAATCTGCTGATCCTGTTCCTGTACCGCTGTTTTAAGAGACTCGTTACTGGATGTCTCCTCGGCGGAACCCGGCATGACGGCAATCTGGCTGTTATTGGATAAATCCTCGGCTGAGCCAGGAAAAATCGTTTCCTCCTTGTCTTCTTTTCCTTCAGTTGTGCCGGTTGCAATCACACCGGTATCATCCTTACTGCCGTCTTTCCTGTCTGTTCCGGTGCCGGTTTCTTTTTTAGGAGGATTATCCGTTCCGCTGTCTTTAGGCTGGGATGCCTCCTCACCGCCGGAGGTGCCGGATTCTGTGTTTTTTGTGGTTTCAGGAGTAATCTGACTTTCCGTACCGGTATTCTGGTTTTCGGCTGTATTTGGGGTTTCAGAGGAATCAGAAATGCCTGACGCCTCCACGTTATTGTTTTCAGAAGGCTGCGTTTTGCTACTGTCATTACCTGTTACAGTATCGGTGCTCACTTCTGCACCTGTACCTGAGTCTGTGTCGGTTTTCTGTGTGGCGATATTTTCAGAAATAACCACTTCGTCTGATTTTCCGGAATCAGGAGTATTGTTTGCCAGAATCAGATCATTGTCCGTACTAGATTCGGTTACGTTTTCAGTAACACTGTTATTATGATGCTTTTTGTCCGGAACAGAGGTTGTTTTGAGAGCCAGTGACATAAACTTCTTAGGTTCATATTTCAGCATCTGAAAGTTCAGCTCCTTCATTTCGTCCTCTATCTTCTTAAAGCTGGTGATGACTTTAAGCTTGTTCTGGGACTGGGTGCGCTTGGTAGTCAGCATCTTGGACGCCCCGAAAATCTGTTTGGTTTCCGGACTTAATTCCAGAGTCTTTAAAAGCCTGAATGAAGGAAGGTTGATGTTGTACAGATGTCCCTGTTCTCTGGTACCGATGAATTTTCCGGGTTCCGGATTCTGTTCCAGATGGTTTTCTACGGCGGCGATATCTGAGCCTAACAGGGTGATGGTTAAAGGCTCGTTCTGTTTGCTGTTGAGTTTTTCGAGCAGGGAGATATCGCGGTGGTAGTTGTTGCGATCCTCGTCGCTCATTTTTTTGGCTCCGCGTGACAGGAGTTCACTGTAGCCTTTCAGATCAGGAGCAAGAATGAAGATGTTGGTTATGCCGCTGCACTGGGAAATCTCTTTGGTGAGTTTCATTTTATAGGCATGCAGTTGCAGTTTGCCGACAGTTGATACATCAGGGTATTTTTCCGGATAGAGAATGCCGGTAACTGTAAAAGGTTCGCTGGAATTGGCAATGCACTGATAGTAGTTGATGGCGGCGTTAGAGAAGCCGGTGGCCTTGTTTAATGAGGCTGTGTAGAAGTCTCGGAACTGGTCAATGGCCTGCATGTTTTCATCAGGTGATTCATCGGCAATAAACGGAATATTGCCGACGTATAAAGCAATGTTCTCCTTCAGCTTTACGAGATCACTGTAGGTGTTAGCATTGAAATCCACAAAGTCTGAGCTGGACATGCTGTACATATTTCCTGGAATACTTGCCGGAATCTGTTTAATGAGAGCTTTAGTTTCGTGAATGATAAATGAACGCAGCTCATATGGGGATATGCGGTTGTAATCCTTTGAGCCAATGAGGTAGATACATACCTTTAATGCATCGTACGGTCCGAATATGGCCCGGATATCCTGAATGGTATAGTCCGGATTGTTTTTAAAGACCACATAGGCATTGACTGAATCGCGCAGTGCTGTCTCTTCCTCGGTCTTCGGCTGGTACACCTCAAAAATATAGCCGAGAGAGGTGAGATAGGTCTTATAGGCTTCCGGTTCAACCATATCATTATTTAATGCATCGGTAAGCTGAATGATTTTGCTTTTGATATTGTCGTTTGCGGCATTGGAAAGATATTTACTGATATCCAGTGTGTTTCGGTTATCGATCCTTTCCATGGAGAATTCTTCACGGTCTGAGCCGTCATCATATTCAGAGTAGTCCTGGTCACTTTCATCACTCTCCCCGGAGCCGGATGCGCTGTTTATCCGTTCCGCCTCCTTGAGCAGGGGAATCAGATGATCAATCTGTTCAAAATTGTCATAAAGGATACAGCTGTATAGAGCGCTGGCAATGGAGAACGGTGATGACGGATCAATATCCTCAGGAAGTTCCTCGGTGGACAGTTGGTTATCTTTTTTGTTTTTATGATAAACGTAAGTACCGATAGCAGCACTGACTATTGCCGCCAGAATGATAAAGAATAAGATGGCAGTGTTTATGCGTCCATGACTTAAATAAGTTTTCATAATCGTACTCTTGTTTGAATTATTCTGTTATTTAATTTTATTTATCTGTCGAAATGTTTTTCTAAATTATTTTTGTTTATTTTGTTTTTATTTTTCTTATTTAAATGATCAGTCTGCCTGAAAGAATTCCTTAATGCCTTTTCAGGTGCTTTGGGCAGATATCCTGTTTTTTGACATTAAGCTGGTACTACATTCAATTTTAATGTAACTTTCCGCTGTTTCCCGTGCCGTGTGCGTTTGTTTGATGCTGGCCGGGGAGTTAATTATATTTACTGCGCAGTACCGGCAGGTGACAGAAAATACCATTATTTCTGTTGTTTTGATTCCTTTCGGCTTAAACATTTTAAAGCATCCGGTATTTTTTAGGATTTTCATGTGCGGAATAAGTGTTTTACATCTTGTTTTTCCGGTATGTTTTTTCGGTTTATGTTACCTTTATATGGTTTTTGGCGTGAAGATCCGTCGGGATACCGCCGTTATTATCCATTAAAGTAATGTGTTGCGGGGAATATGAGGGGAAATTTTGGGAGAAATCCTTTTCTGACCGCCTTATGAATGTGATCATTCGCTTCAGCGAGGATGAGCGGTACTCAAAAAAATGAAGCCGAAAACAAGAAAATTTTCGGCATCACAAAGTATCTATGGATATCGGGAAAACCCGAGTTATTATCCATTATGTGCTGGTTGTAGCAACGAATTATTATTCGTTAAGGAGCCAGTTAACAAAAGCAGAACCTTCTTCGTCAGTTACCTTGTCGTTAGCATAGATAACAAGGATCTTGCCTTCAGAAGATAAAACTGTAACTTCTAAGTTACCGCTGTCTGATGGGCAGCCGTTTACAGTAGCGATGTTAGCATCACCTTCAACAGTACCGGTGCACTTTAATTCCTTGGCTGATTCAACGAGAGCGTCCTTAGCAGAAACTTCTTCGCCGGCATCGTTAACCAGGAGGCTGATAACAGCACCGGTAGAAGCGTTAACGAAGCTCTTCTGGTTTTCAGAAACAGCCTGTTCTTCATAACCAGCTGGAAGACCTGCAAAAGCGTAGGTAGAAAGTAATAATGAGAATGCAGCAATAAATTTTTTCATTTTTTTATCCTTGTAAAAAATTCCTGTTTTATAAAAAACTTAGAAGTGACGTCTTTTGCAGATAAAACCTTATCAGAAAAGCTAATAAAAGTAATTCATGTAAAAAGCGAACTTGCAGAGTTTTCTAGGTTTCTCCGGCAGACTGTGTCTTATATATTTGTATATATAGAGTGCTGACAGGCGGACAAGAATACTATACAGCCTGTGAATCTACTGAGGAAAACCATGGCGAATTATTTAGTATCCCAGGATTGTAGTCAATTCATTTTTGGTATACATTAATTTTGACTGTGAAATGTATCACATAATTATAGCATTGTTTTTTTGTTTTGATAGAGGAACAATATATCATCCCGACAGCCGGCTTAAGCGGTTTTTAAATAATATCATCAAGCTTTTCATAGCCTACCTTGACAATCTGTGCTCCGAAAACCTCACAGACAGTGAAACGGCAGTCGATTATGGTGAGTCTTTCCCCGACGGTTGGTATGCCTCCGAGATGGTAGGACATAAAGTCTGCCAGGGTGAGTTCACTTTCTCTTGAAGTAATGATAAGACCGTATTTTTCAGCTACCTCAGTCATATTCAGCTCCCCGGACAGCAGAATATCGCCGAAGTACTGGTAGTGGTTTTTTCTGATCGGGGTTTCCCCGTTGAATATGGCGTTAAGCAGAAGCTCGTCGTCGGAGTGCCCGATAATAGATATGATATCGCCTTTTTTTAGGCGCAGTTTGCTTACCGGATGGATTACCTGACCGGTACGAAAAATGGAGGCTATCATGGTCCGGTTCGGGAATTTGATATCGCTGAGCAGTACGTTATGAAACGCCTTGTGTTTGATTTCGTAATTGAATATTTCGTAATCGTCATCAATGGCAATACCCATCTGTCCCTTGCTTACAGGAGTGGTTGAGCTCGGCGCATATACATCGAAGAATTTCGCCACAGGAAGAATCGTAGCCCCCTGTACCAGCAGAGAGAATATAACCACCACGAAGGCGATATTGAAGAAAATATCCCCGTGCGGAATATCGTTCATTATAGGGTATATGGCAAGTACAATCGGTACGGAACCTCTGAGACCGACCCAGGACATGAACAGAAGCTCACTTGTGGTGAATTTGAATAAAGGCTTTAAGCAGAGGAATACGGCAATAGGGCGGGCTACAAAAGCCATAATAGCGGCAATGATGAGTCCGTTAACACTGTGCTGAACCAGATCCGGCGGATTAACCAGCAGTCCCAGCATCAGGAAGAGACATATCTGACTGAGCCAGGTGTAGCCGTCCTGTACCGGTCTTATATAGTTAAGCTGCCGGATATTGGTGTTGCCGATAATCATGCCGATAATGAATATGGCCAGAAATCCTGATCCGTCAACAATGGAGGTCACGGCAAAGCCGGTTAGAGCTACACCGAGAACCAGCAGGGAGTAGAGACCGTTAGGAATACTGATGACGTTCAGCAGAGTTCTTCCTAGATATCCGAAAATTATGCCGGCGACAATACCGAAGGAAAACTGTTTTATGAAAAAAATCAGAGCGTTGGCAAAAGGAAAGCCGCCGCCGGCATCATCGGTTCCGACGGAGCTTTTAATAATCTCCATAACGGTAATAGTCAGGAATATAGCCATAGGGTCGTTGGTGGCTGATTCTATTTCGAGCGGTCCCTGAACCTTGTTTTTCAGACTTACACCGTTATCACCTAAAAGGGAGAATACCGCACCGGCGTCGGTGGAGCCGATAATGCAGCCCACCAGCATGGATTCAAAGAAAGGAAGTTTAAAAAGATAATAGGCGGCGCAGCCGACAATAATGGTAGTGATGAAAACTCCAAGGGTCGACAGTATTACTGCAGGTTTGGAACATGTCTTAAACGTAAAAAAGCTGGTCTGGCAGCCACCGTCAAAAATAATTACGGCAAGAGCCAGGTTGGCTACATAGTAGGCCATGGAGTAGTTATTAAACGATATATGCAGTATAAAGCCGTGTTCACCGCAGATCATACCTAAAACAAGGAACAGCAGCAGAACCGGCAGCCCCATTATGGAGGATAATCTGCTGGCAAAAATACTGCAGCATAGCAGAATCCCAACGATCAGCATTATATTGTTTAACTGTTCCATAACGCGGATAAATCCTCGGTTTTATCGGTGACTGGGAAGGCCTGTTTTATCAGTGCATGGTAGAAACACGTTATAAACAACTCATTAAACTACTTAAAAGTTCCTGTCAGACTGCAGAACTGTTTTGACCTCTCCAAAAAATTCCGTTCAGGTGTTTTCCTTGGAGATGACATACGGCTCTGTTCTTACTTATCAGATAATTTATTGAGCGATTACGGAGTAAAGAGATAGGAGCGATGCGGAAATCGGCCTGAAGCTGAAATTCCGGTAAGAACCGGTAGAAAATAATCTGCTTGGGACTGGCGGATTCAGTTGTGATTTAAGCAAGCCGGTCTCTTTCCCCTTTGTGGTCCGTGTTTTTACTTTGTGCTGTTAATTATATCTATTTTTTACAGTACAGTTTATCTGTAGTTATTTATCTGTAACAGTTTGTCTGTACTCTACTCTATCATTTTATCCTACTTTGACCTAAACTTTAACGGTCAAGCTTAAATTTTTCAAGGCTTTTTTATATTTATGAAAAAAAATAATCAGGTATCTTTTCCGAAGAACTGCTGATTTAACTTTTTAGGCTTCCGTATCTCTGAAAATAATATAAAAGCAGCAGGCTTTATATTATTTTCAGAGGGCGGGATTACAGCTTTTTCCGGTTTTTATACATATGTGAAAAGAGGCAAAAATAAGCGGAACTATGCCTTCAGACTATGTATTATGCTTTGTATATTTTAGGTGTTCTGGAAAATTCTTAGTGGCCTTTTAATAAAAATTTATAAATTTTTCTATCTGTGCATTGCTAATTTTTACATGATTGGCTAAACTCTGTATTGTTACTCTGGATTAAGCCTGTTTCAGAATTTCCGTATGTGAATAACCGGTAGCTTCCGACGTTTTATCTTTCTTCTCCTTTCTGCTGTCTTCTGCCGATTGCTGTGGATTTCAGCTGAAAATCCGTTACAGAGCGGTGAATACGGTGAAAAAGTATAAAAGGAATAATATCTGTTAATTTGCAGATATGGGACATGTTTTGGGACAAAGATTTTGATTGATGCGGATACTGAATATAAAATTGTTCCGTCAGCCTTTTATTGAGGTTCTTTCAGAGTGAAATCTTATTAGAAATTACACTGTTTACGGATATTTCTGCAGGCTGTTTTTTTTATGCCTGTAACTTGGCTGGCAACAGGAGTTTTTAGTAATTTTCAGCATTAACAAATTGTAGGAAAACAATTATGGATTACTCATTAAAATTCTTATCTGCTGCAGTTATTTCTGCATCTTTAGCTTTTCTTACCGCATGCGGTGGCGGTGGTGGCAGCAGCGGTGGCGGAGATGACCCTAAGGATGAAGAAATTAACGTAGAAATCGATGCACTGACTCCTTCTACATACAATAACAAGCTGTACTGTAATAATCCTAATTCAGCAACTCCTGACGTCTGTGGCATCCGTATGTATCAGATTATGGTTGAAGCATTTAACAACGGTGATGACTACCGCAACTACAATGTAGGTTACGGTACCAGTGATCACAAGGGTGATATTCAGGGGGTAATTGATCAGCTTGACTACATTAAGAGTGCCGGATTCAACGCCATCTGGCTGACCCCGGTATTCCAGAGTGCTGACCTTGGTACTGTAGTAAAACCTCTTGATGCTACAGGTTATTTCGGAGAGGATTATTTTACTGTTGATCCTCATTTCGGTGATTCAAAGACTCTGCATACCCTGATTGATGAAGCTCACAGCCGCGGTATTTACGTATTCCTCGACGGTGTCTTCGGTCACTTCAAGGATACCGTAAGAACCAGAGCCGATGACGGCAGTCTTTTATATACTACCAAAACCTGTCAGGATATCGGCAAAACCTACAATGCAGGCGACGGGACTCTCTGTGCCAACTACAATGTCTCCAGTACTGTGAAATTCTATAAGGATGTTGCCACCTACTACATCAAGAATTACCAGATTGACGGCTGGCGTCTCGATCAGGCATATCAGGTAAGTGTAGAGAACTGGAAGGCTATCCGTGAAGCTGTTGAATCAGCTGCTGCTGATGTGACCTACGTTAACTACGAAGGTAAAACCGTACATCCGCTCGGATACATGGTAGGTGAAATATGGAGCGGTGATAAGGAGGTAACCGATTACGGCTACGGTTCCACTGCCACCCCTGGACTTAAGTCAAACTTCGCCTTTAACTTAAGATATGCTATTGTTCAGGCTCTCGCTTGTGAAGAAGATTATACAAAATACAATCACACCGGAACTAGAATTCAGGAAGGTTTAGCATCTCAGGAGGCACACTATCCAGCCTTTGCCATCCCTAACAACTTCCTTACCAACCACGATCTAGTTCGTTTCGGTGATTTGATTCAGAGAGCAAATAAGGAAGGAGTTATCGGTTCAGAAGATTACTGGAAACGCTACCGTCTGGCTCATTCAGTAGTTGCCGCCATGAGTGGTCCTATGACTGTTCTTTACGGCGACGAATGGGGGCAGGAAGTACCGAACTTTGACGTTAAGAGAGATGAAACGGGCTATTATGACGACCATGTCGCCCGTATTAACGGTCAGTTCTCAGGCTTTAGCAAGGATCAGTCAGACCTCAAGAGTTACTTCACCAAGCTTATGGGGCTGCGTGACTCATTAAAGGCTCTCTACATGGGTAAGATGACTAATGTTAAGACAGATGAAAATCTCTTCTCTGTACTGAAGACCTACGGTGATGAAAAGGTTCTGTTCTTTATGAACGTACAGCCGCACAAGACTCTGAACATTTCCTTTGACAGCAGTATCATTGATTATGATACCAGTGTTTACAACGCTGTAACCTGTGAGGAAATTGTTCCTGAGGGTTCAGTTTACAGCTATAAGCTGGAACCTCTTACTTCAGTATTCTTAGTTGACAGTGAGACTAAGACCAAGATTTGTGACTAATTACCGTGAGGGTGTGTCGGGCTAACAGCTGACAGATGCTGGCTGCCCGGCGTCATAAACCTTGTGAAGGCACTTGATTGATGCGATAAGCAGAAGTTAAGTGCCTTTTTTATTGATTCTTCATTATTCACTTATAGTACATAGCGAAATAGCTGTCTTTACTTTACAGTGCAAGGCTTCAGAACGGCCGGTAGAGAAAAAGCCAGCGTGCTTTGAAAGACCTCCGCCGATTGAAAAAATTTCATCGTGCACTGAAAGACCTCTGCTGTAACCTGACTTTACAAACTGTAGGAAAAAAATAAATAGTTGTAAGAGTTGTAACGGATATTCTAAAATACCCTCCGTATATTAAAATAACAGTTATAATCCTTGAAGATAAATCCTGTTCCTGTATACCCCGGAGAAAATACAGAATCCCGGGAGATTTTTTAAGTAATTAAAAATATTGATATTAGTAATTAAATGTGTTTAAATATATTACCTGACTTTCTAGTTTTTCGCCAAATCCTTGTGAGAACTTTTAAAATTACTAAAGAATTTGCCATCGTGATTCACTTTTAAAAATACCAGTTATTTGAATCGGTAATTCATGATTTTCTCGTACTGTTTCTGAGTT